>Ga0210040_10006183_pt1 | contig 14990 bp, 12 predicted proteins | sample CryGeyCG12114_NA_FD_185462 | JGI IMG/M metagenome (GOLD analysis project Ga0210040, IMG submission 185462) | Groundwater microbial communities from aquifer - Crystal Geyser CG19_WC_8/21/14_NA (SPAdes) (version 2) | ecosystem: Environmental > Aquatic > Deep subsurface > Groundwater | place: USA... | reverse complement strand
TCCCTTTAGCCGGCGACACCGAAAAAGAAGGCGACTTCTCGTTGTGGAATGGGCAGGGCGCCCACATATTCTGCCCTTTTTTCTTTAAAGTCACAAAATCGCCTACCACCTCTACAATATCGGCTTGCTGAATTATTTGGTCAACGGTTTCTTTGGGTATGCGGGACATGGAGCATGGGTGTTTTTACAAAGATAGAAATCCGGGGAGTAAAAGAAAGTTGTATTATTAATCACTCAAGTTGCTAAAAACCAGTATGTAGGCTGTTTAAATGCGGAAGTATTTCTTGGAGCAGTTTTGGCCAATAATAAAATTACCAATAACCTGAAAATAGTTTATAGATTCTGCAGGCGAATGTATTTTAGCCCTATAACCAAGTATTTAATAACTACTAGAAACTTAAAAAGTATACGAAAAGGCTGGTTTTTTTTAACCATCCTACCTAGCGGGTTTTGAAAGGGATTACTCAAGAGGCTTTATCATTGGAAGAAGTCTGGCCTTTTTGCGCCTGCATTCGTTTTAAGACTTCTTCGCGGGAAACTGGTTTAGCATTTTTTTTAAGTTCCTGCCAAACTTCATCAGCATTACGTCCTTCAAAAGGATTTTTAAAATCAGGAGGAAGTGCCTTTTTCTTAGAAATTGCCATTGTACACTTTAATTATACTGTAATCAAAGATACTAAAACAATTATTAAAATCAATTATAAGGGAATTTGCTAACGGCAGTACTTACAAAATTCTTCGATTATTTCTCTTTTACTGGCCACTCTGGAATCTAAAAAAACAACCGTAGCTTCTATCGATGAAAATACCATTTTCAAGGGGATAGATTGTCTGGTAAAACCAATTATACTATAAACCGGATACTTATCTTCTTTAAGCAATTGAAATACCGAATCTTCATCCTCAAAAACTTCCCTTAATTGAGCAAATGAACTGACTCCGTTAGCTCTTAATTTAACCGCACTCAATAAGCTATAATTATAGTCAAAATTTATACTTTCCATAACTAATTATTGTAAGTTAAACCAGGAGGCAAACACTCCCTCCTGGTTAGGAAGTCTACATTAGTGCGATTAATAGACACCATTTTAACGGTTTATATATCTATTTCAATTCTATTAAGCGTTATTTTAAGGCAAAGCCAAAATCTTAAATTCGCTAAAACTTCCGAGACAAAAATAAACAATATTTTCATTCACAACATAACTTAATTTAATTTTTCTTTATTTTAAAGATTTATGTATCTAGGCGTAATATTATAATTATGAGATTTAATATCGAGTTGTTTTTTATCTCATAATATAAATATTCTAAATATAGTATTTGTTATATTGCTCTTATTTATAAATATTGCAATAATTAAGCTATTTTTAAGTCTTATATTTTTAATTTTAAGAATACAATATTTATGCGTCTCCACTTTAATTTAAGCCCCAGTAAAACATTAGTTCCATTTGACCATCTTCCGGGTTTAGTGGGTGCTCTTCACAAATGGATTGGCCAGAACAATATTCATAACGACTTATCGCTTTACTCATTTTCATGGCTTAAAGGAGGAGGAATAACGAAATGGGGCCTAAATTTTAAATATGGTGCTTCTTTTTTTATTAGTGCTTTTGATGATAGTTTATTAAAACAAATAATAATGGGCATTCAGGCACAACCTGAAATTAATTGGGGAATGGAAGTTAGAGATATAATAATAGAAGAAACTCCTACATTTTCTGAGAAAGAAAGATTCCAAGTTGCCAGTCCGGTTTTAATAAAACGCCGCATCGGAGAACGAGAGCATCACTTTAAGTATTCCGACGCAGAAACTAATAATTTATTAACGGAGACTTTGCAACATAAACTAAACAAAGCCGGACTTGCTGATAATTCTCTGAATGTAAGGTTCGATGAGCAATTTGCTTTCCCGAAAACAAAAAAAGTAAATTATAAAGGCATTGGTAACATTGCCAATATATGCCCCATAATTATTGAAGGCAAACCCGAATCCATTGCTTTTGCCTGGAATGTGGGTATTGGTAATTCAACCGGAATTGGTTTAGGGGCTTTAAAGTAATCGACAACGTAGCTAGCTAAAACCCGCCAGGTTTTAAAAACCTGGCGGGTTTGTTCCAATTAACAGGAAAATATGACTTATTATGTAATAAAATATTCTGGGCCATTTGGTTTTATTAAGCCCTGGACAGCCGTGCGCGATATTGAAACCTTTAGTCAGCAGTTTCTCACGCCTTCTATTGTAGAAGGTATGGAGAAGAAATTGTTTCCGGAACTGCTGCAAGAAGAAAATGCCGGAAAAATTTCAAAAGTCAAGCGGCACCGACTTAATTATATCAGCATAGATGTGCAACAGGAAAAAACCTGGTCGAAAGGCGGTTTTAAGGCAGAAAAGAAAAAAGATAGTTTAGGTAGAAGTTATTACCAAGCCGAAAATATTGCCATTATTAAGCGGGGCGTAATGCTACATCCACATTTATATCTGGCCTTTACTACCGAAGCTGACGCGCAAGTTGCCTTTACGCAGCATATCTGTTTATGCCGAAACGAAGATATTTTACTGCCACATGAAATGCTTCAGTTAAGCGAAGAAGAATTAGACCAAATACAAGGCTTCGAACTATTAATTACGAATGCGGAGAATGGTTTCAAAGTAGGTCATAACCGTTTTGCGGATGGCGCTGAAATGTTTGGAGAGTTAAAAGTATTTGGTAACCCCATTAGATATTAGCGCATGAAGCCATTATCCGAAGTATTTGCTAAAAGCGCGAACTATGGCAACCTATCTCTCTTGCATCACACGCAACAAGTGGCAGAAGCTATTTTAAAGTTTGCGGAAGGATTTAACTATAATTTTGATAAAGAACTTGCCTGGAAAGCCGCTATTTTGCACGATTTAGGCAAGGCACATCCTCATTTTCAACACAAGATTCAAAGTTTAAAAGAAGCTTCGTTAGCAAAAAGCAGGAAATGGGATTACATTCATCGGCACGAAATCTCTTCTTTGGCTTTTTTGCCGCTTTTCCCCAAAAACGAATGGGATATACTGATTAACTTAGTAGTTGCGCATCATAAGTCTATAAAAGAAGATGCCGGTCTTAAAGGCATTCTGGATTTAGAAGAAAACTGTGAAGAATGGCTGGAAGACCATTTAAAAGAATGGCATGATTGGCAAGCTTACGGTTTGGAAATACTACAAACGTTTAAATTTCCGATTCGGAGCATTACGGAAGCAGAAGCAAAACAAGCGCTTAATTACGCAGTAGAATATTGCCGAGGTAAAAAAGCCGGTTGGTCGCCGTTGCGGGGCTTACTAAAATCTGCTGACCATTTTGCCTCGGCTTTTATGCATGAAACTTCCGAAAAACTAAAGCACCTCTTTGAGAAGCCCGATTTAAGTTACTTTCATCAAGCTAATCGCCAGAGTGAATTATACCCGCTTTCCCAGATTTCCACCACTGATAAGCGGCAGCATACGTTAGTAGTAGCGCCCACAGGTGCTGGTAAAACCGATTTTCTTTTGCGGCGCTGTCTTGGCCGGGTGTTTTATACGCTTCCATTTCAAGCGTCTATCAACGCTATGTACGAGAGAGTAAAAGAAGCGGTACATCCTTTTCAACCAGATGCCGACATTCGGCTGTTGCACGCCACTTCTAAAATTGTGGTCAAGAATCGGCTGGATGAACAAGTATTGCAGCCGTTACCGGGTTCTTCTATTAAAATTTTAACGCCGCACCAGTTAGCAGCAATGGTGTTTGGCACCTCCGGTTTTGAAAGCGTAATGCTTGATGTAAAAGGCACCGATGTAATTCTCGATGAAATTCATACTTATTCTGATTACAGCCGCTCAATGGTATTGGAAATTGTGAAAGTATTGAAATGGCTGGATTGCCGCATTCATATTGGTACGGCTACTATGCCTTCAGTGCTCTACCAGGAATTATTAACTATTCTGGGCGGGACCGAAAACGTGTATGAGGTTAAATTAGAAAATAATATTCTGGATTTGTTCGACCGCCATGCAGTTTATAAACTAGAAGATGAGACAGAAATCCCGGATATTCTTACCAAAGCATTTGCGGCGAACGAAAAAGTTCTGGTAATCTATAACACCGTGCAATCTGCACAAGATGCTTTCCAGGAATTCAGCAGGTTATTTCCGGAAATTGATAAAATGCTTATTCATAGCCGTTTCCGACGGGGCGACCGGGTGGACTTGGAAACTAAATTAAAGCAGGAATTTAACGGTGATGGCAAAAAATTTGGCAATGGTTTATGTCCTTGTTTAGTGGTATCTACGCAAGTGGTAGAAGTAAGCCTGGATATAAGTTTTGATAGAATGATTACGAAATGTGCACCTTTGGATGGTATGATTCAACGATTTGGGCGGGTAAACCGGAAACGTACAGCTGATACAATTGGCAAGTATAAACCGGTGCACGTAATGAAACCGCAGGGCAATGTTTTGCCTTATAAAAAAGAGATACTAGAAGCCAGTTATGCGCAATTACCAAAGAATGGAGAAATATTAAAAGAACGAACCCTGCAAGCGAAAATTGATGCAGTCTATCCCACGCTCGACAAAAAAGAAATAGATGTTCATGTGCGGTTTAAAGAAGGTAAATTTATTTTAAGAGAACTGACGGATTATAAGAAATCCGTAATGATTGAAGCCCTGGAAATAGCGAGCGCCACTTGCATTTTACAAGACGACCTAGAAAAATACGAAACCGCCATTTGGGAAGAACGCCTGCATTTAGAAATACCGGTGGCCTGGAAAACAATAGTAAAGCAGAAAACAAAATACATGCAATTAGAAATTGGGGCCAGGCCTTTTGTGATACCTCAGCAACTAAAAGATTACGAATTATTAGGTTTACAATTAGTGGAACACGAAAGTATTTGGTAAGTTATGTATACAAGTTATATCGGTAAAAAGTTTTTAAAGCTGTACAATCGAAAGAGCGGTCAAAGTCTCTCGGCACGAGCATTCTTCGATGCTATTTTTTTTCCTGATTTTTTTAATCATGAAACACATTTGATGCACGTAGGAAACTCTCCTTTCTTTCAGCGGCCTTCGGCTAAAGCAATGGAAGGCGGCTTAACCAAAGCACAAGCCCAACTTAAAAAACTACACCAGGATATTCAGAATGAAGTACCCAATATGGCCACCTTTGTAGGTTTTGCTGCAAAAGATATGATTGGCACTACTTCCGGGCAGCTTAGTAATATTAACTTTAAAATTGAACCCGACGAAATGTATGCTTCCTGGATAGGAGAAGCCTTAGGAGTAGGGGTTAGTGGCGGTTTTGTAATGTTACTGGATAAAGAAGAAGTTCTCTGGACCTTATTTAAGGGGTGGAAGGTTTACCGTAACTATTTACAACAAACACCTAACCTGAAAGACAAACAAATTGAAACCTGGAATGGTAAATGGCTTACTCACGTATTTAGTGATAGTTATAACCCGGAAGAACCAACCGAAAATTTTGAATTAGGCGAAGAAGAAGTATTGGGTAAATTAGCTATTACCACCCAGCGTTGGTCGAAAGTAGTATTTGCTTTAGCTAAAAAATACCCAACCCAAGACATAACGGCTTACGCCTATAATTTATCGCAAACAAATACCACCTTAGGCTTTATTAATCTGCGCTTGCCAGAAGTACGCCATATGTGGGAATGGCGCAATAAAACCTTCATAAATAGAAAAGAAAGCGCCCTAACAGAGAAAGAAATATCGCAATTAGAACCTTATTATAATTTTAAGGGCGCCTGTAAGTTAGGAACCATTGGCTTAAAAGCTTTAGAACCGGATAAACTGCGCGATTTTCTACCGGCTCCTTTCGGCCGGAATAAAGATTATAAATTTTCTGATGAAAGTTCTTACACCCAATTTCAAATTTATAAACTCTGGATAATAGCCATGCTCAATAAAACTGAATTACTCGATTTAGCGGCCCAGGTAGCAACTGCTATAGGCGAATACGAAAACCAAAATAAAGCGGAAGGCCGCGGCACAAACAAGGCGAGCCAGGATGTAAAAAAAATTCGGGAAGCTAAAAACTTGAAAGAATTTATTGAGTCCCTTACGGATTTATTAGAGAAAACCCCTGGTTATGCCAGCACTTTTAAACAGGTAGTGAAAGATGTATTAGCGTTGCCGCTCGACCAATTTCCACTGTTCATTACGCTTATTCGATTTGAGTACCAGTATCAAAAATCAAATTCAAATTCTCAATTAAAGATAAACTTATGAAACCATTCATTTACTTGCGCGGCCTGCGGCATGCCCAACACACTGTTTTTGGAGTACAGGAAGGGCAAAAGTATTTTTATGATGCCCAGTTTGGTCGGAGAATGGCCTACTCCAGCGGACAACAGGTAAAACGCTCTATTATAGAAGCTTTAAATCTGCCCTTTGCGGCTATCACATTTAACTGGGAAATTGATAAAAAAGAAAAAAGAGCCAATCAGAAAGAACCTCATTCGCCCTGCGATCCTAGTTTTGCCGACCAGCTTTTAGGCGGCTATATGAAAGCAGAAAGTGGCAGTTTTACCGTTAAACGGCGCAGCCCCCTATCCATTTCTGCTATGCGGCCCTTACATCCCTTATTAGGAGGAATCGAAAACCCAACTGAAAACATCACTTTCGACCGCACTTCGCATCCCGAGCATCATAAAGTAAATGTTTTTTGGCTCGAAAATAATAAACGTGGCAATAAGCTTACTGACGAAGAACTTAACTCTTGGTTAACGGAAAACAAACGAAACCTTCCAAATCGAGCTTTTATTCAAGATTTAACCCGCGCCTCCGGTTTATTTGTATATGATATTGCCATTGATTTACGAACACTTTTTTGTGTATCAATTAATAAATTAGAGCCTGAACTTTTTCCGGAAATTGAGCAAAAACTACGCGATAATGGCTGGCAAGACGGGCAGAATATATTTGGCAAATGCTTAATTGCCCCCAAAGAACTTCGGGATAGAATTATTCCGGCTCTGGCAAATGCTTTAGTAAACTGGCGTATAACATCTAACCAAGCGCGTACTTTTAGCTTAATGGAAACAGTAGCGCTTGCCATTAGCGAAAACGCCAATCAAATAGCTTATGCGATACGAGGCGAATTAAGCGAAGATACCAGCTCCGACCGGCCAAAGGCTGCTCCTAGAATTGACCAAACCGCTAAAGCTGACTTCTTTATCACGCCAATTGCTTCCAGTTTTATTCCGGGAGTATCAGGTAATGCGGACGAAATTGATAAAGCAGAAGCGAAATTGATAGAATTAATGAACAGCTTTGATTATGAAAATCAGTTAGCTACTGTTTAGCCATCCCAAACCCGCCAGGCTTTTAAAACCTGGCGGGTTTTTACCAGCAAATTAAGCAATGGGCAACAAGCGCATTCCATTGGAGCCGGATAAGATGTACCACGTGTATAATCACGCGAACGGCTCGGAGTGCCTTTTTCGGAGTGAGGAAAATTACCATTATTTCCTGAAAAAATACGCGCAGTATATCCACCCCGTTGCGGAAACCTTTGCCTATTGCCTGATGCCCAACCATTTTCACTTACTTATTCGCATTCGGCCGGCAGCAGAATTGTTGAAGCTAACGAAAAACCCGCCAGGTTTCGAAAACCTGGCGGGTTTGGTGTCGCGGCAGTTCAGCCACTTTTTTAACGCGTACGCCAAAGCTTTCAACAAACAATACAACCGGCGGGGCGGCCTATTTATAGATGATGCCCAACGCAAACTGATTGACCGGGAAGATTATTATACCAAGCTTATTCAGTATATTCATGGTAATCCGGTACATCATGGCTTTGTACCCCATCCCGCCGATTGGCGGCATAGTTCGTATAATGCCCTGGTATCTACTAAAAATACTTTATTACCACGATTGGAAATCTTAGACTGGTTTGGCGGCTTATCCGCATTCCGGCAATTTCATGAACAAAACCTGGATAAAGTAATATTTACAGACTTGAAATTTTAAGTTCTTGCCATGATAACCGCCACGCATATAAATTATTTTCTGGTATGTAAACGCAAACTGTGGCTTTTCAGCAACCAAGTCCAGATGGAACACACCTCCGACACGGTGAGCGAAGGCAAGCTTATTCACGAGACGGTGTACCCCCAACGCGCCGAGCGGTACCGGGAAGTAGTACTGGGCGGGGTAAAGATTGATTTCTACGACCCCAAGGCCAAGGTAGTACACGAAATTAAAAAATCGAACAAAGTAGAATCGGCGCACCTGGCCCAGGTAAAATATTACCTCTACATCCTGGAACAAAACGGCATCGAGGGAGCCACCGGCATTCTGGAATATCCCACGCTCCGCCAAACCGAAACGGTAACCCTTACCCCTACCGACCGCGTGGCAATTGTAAACTGGCTCGGGGACATAAGCAGGTTGCTGGCGCAAGCCCAATGCCCGCCTTTACTGAACAAGCCCATTTGCAAAAGCTGTAGTTATTTCGATTTTTGTTATGTGGGGGAATAGTTTATAAAAAACCCGCCAGGTTTTAAAAACCTGGCGGGTTTAACCGTTAATGCCATGAAAAAAAGTTACTACCTGTTTAATCCCGGCCGGCTGAGCCGGAAAGATAATACCTTGCAGTTTACGCCCTACGATGAACTGGGCAAAGAAGGGCCTTGCCGTTATATTCCCGTCGAAACCGTTTCGGATTTATATGTATTCGGGAGCCTCGATGCTAACAGCGCCATGTATAATTTTTTGGGCAAGAATGGTATCTCGGCGCATTTCTTCGATTATTACGAGCACTACACCGGGTCGTTTTTTGCGAAAGATTATTTGCTGGCCGGCAAAATGCAGGTAGAGCAAACCCGGCATTATACGCTCCGCAACAAACGCATGGCGCTGGCGCAAAAGTTTGTGGAAGGCGCCGCCTTTAACATGCTGAAAAACTTACGCTACTACAATAACCGCGAGAAAGACGTATCGCATATTATTGGGCAGATAGAAGCATACATGACGCAAATTCCGGCTACGGCCGAAGTACCCGAACTAATGGGTATTGAAGGCAATATCCGCCAAACGTATTACAGCGCTTTCGATACCATTGTATCGGGTTTTACCATGGTAAACCGCTCCAAGCGGCCACCCATGAACGAAATAAACGTGCTGATATCGTTTGGCAACATGATGTGTTATGCGGTTTGCATGGATATGATTTACCATACGCAGCTCAACCCTACCATTAGTTTTTTGCACGAGCCGGGCACCCGCCGCTACTCGCTGGCTTTAGACCTGGCCGAAATTTTTAAGCCCGTTCTGGTAGACCGAACTATTTTTAGGGTACTAAACAAAAAAGAAATTCAGCCGAACGATTTTGTGTCCGATATAAACGGTTGCGTATTAAAAGACAGCGGCAAAAAGGCTTTTGTAAAAGCTTTTGAAGAGCGCCTGAAAGAAACCATCAAACACCGCACCCTGAATAAATCGGTTAGTTACAAGCATCTGGTAAAACTGGAGTGTTACAAGCTAAGCAAGCATATCCTGAACATAGAAGAATATAAACCTTTTAAAATCTGGTGGTAAGCAATGTACGTAGTATTGGTGTATGATATTGGCGAGAAGCGGGTGAGCAAAATGCTGAAACTTTGCCGCAAATACCTGAACTGGATTCAGAACTCGGTGTTTGAAGGCGAAATAACCGAAGTAAAGTTAAAAGAGATGTTAAGCAAAGCCCGCACTATTATGGACTTAGATTACGACAGCATAATTATCTTTAAAAGCCGCGAACATAAGTGGCTCGATAAGCAAATTATTGGAGTGGCACGGAGCCAGATAGATAATTTCTTGTAAGCCGTTGGTCGTCGAAGGGGTTGGCGTAAAAAAAGTTTTACCTTGTTTGGGCGGCTTACATAGCTAAAATGCTGGTTTACTGCATCAGAAACGCAGTTGTCGAAGCCCCGGTAAAATCGTAGTATTCCCCACCGACAACTTTTGTAACTTATTTCCTGAAAACTTTCCTTATTTTTAACCCAATGCAGGCCGATTTTGGTGTAAAAACCAACGGCTTTTAATCGCACTATATTAGAATTGAAACTCGGTTTTGTAAAAGTCGTTAGACATTAGGTTAAAACTTTTAATCGCACTATATTAGAATTGAAACGAGTTTTTAATTAAATATCCTGTCCGGCTGGTAGACTTTTAATCGCACTATATTAGAATTGAAACTGCCTAATAATCAAATAGCGGGGCTTGTACTAACTTCTTTTAATCGCACTATATTAGAATTGAAACTCGATGAAATGGCAAATTCTTGATAAAATTTCTTACTTTTAATCGCACTATATTAGAATTGAAACCATTCCTGCATTAGTAATGACATGCGTAAAGTCCAGTCTTTTAATCGCACTATATTAGAATTGAAACTGTACTTTCTTTGTGGAAGATGAAACGGGCAAGCGTCTTTTAATCGCACTATATTAGAATTGAAACTGTCAAGGACTTTTTCTTCCTCTGCCTCTAATAGCACTTTTAATCGCACTATATTAGAATTGAAACTAGGTTAGTAGGGTGGTTAGGGTTTGGTTAAGAGTTCTTTTAATCGCACTATATTAGAATTGAAACGGGTAAGTTTACCCGGATAAACGCTACCGTATTGTTGCTTTTAATCGCACTATATTAGAATTGAAACTTCTTTGTTGTTGGTACGGATGTCATACCCGGTTAAACTTTTAATCGCACTATATTAGAATTGAAACACAGTATTAACTAAAAGGGTTTTATGGACTGGGGTTCCTTTTAATCGCACTATATTAGAATTGAAACATATTAAAACCGTTGCCCGGCTGGCTGGCTTAGACTTTTAATCGCACTATATTAGAATTGAAACAGTAATAAAAACAGCTTTTTAATTAATCAATTTAAACTTTTAATCGCACTATATTAGAATTGAAACACGGTTACATAAAACCTATTTAATGTACCATGAAACTCTTTTAATCGCACTATATTAGAATTGAAACATATTTATTTTCTGTTACTTATCCTAACGTAATTTACTTTTAATCGCACTATATTAGAATTGAAACTTTGTTATTTTAGATGCTGATTTGTTCGGTTGGGAACCTTTTAATCGCACTATATTAGAATTGAAACAGAGTTCGCCTCTCCTGCTGCTTCTTCTGCTAATATCTTTTAATCGCACTATATTAGAATTGAAACATAGTATCAAGGGCGGCTATCGCCGGTTTACGGTGCCTTTTAATCGCACTATATTAGAATTGAAACAAATGAGTAACTACAAATCTGAATTTGAAAAATATTACTTTTAATCGCACTATATTAGAATTGAAACGTTGTAGCGGTTGCTACGTGGGCAAGGTTATGACCAACTTTTAATCGCACTATATTAGAATTGAAACAAGCATAACCCTATAATTAGTATCAGTTGGGCTGACCTTTTAATCGCACTATATTAGAATTGAAACCCGGATAAAAAAATAACCTGTATTACCCAAATTCCCTTTTAATCGCACTATATTAGAATTGAAACGTTGTTCGATGTTGCTGGAACTTCTAAGGTTAGCAGCTTTTAATCGCACTATATTAGAATTGAAACACAAAAAAGCCACCTGCCGCCCCTGATATAGCATCAGCTTTTAATCGCACTATATTAGAATTGAAACGCGCTTTATTTAGGTCGGGGCATATTAAAAAACCAGCCTTTTAATCGCACTATATTAGAATTGAAACTTTTCTGCTTAATGGCCTTTTGTTCATCGGCGGCAGCCTTTTAATCGCACTATATTAGAATTGAAACTGTAAAAAGGGTGCTGCCTTGTGGCCTCTACCTGCTTTTAATCGCACTATATTAGAATTGAAACCAAATTGAAACTGATACTTTGCGCCATCTCTTTAATGCTTTTAATCGCACTATATTAGAATTGAAACCCAAGAAGTGCGGGCGGGCAGTAATCTTGGGTATCTTCTTTTAATCGCACTATATTAGAATTGAAACGTATTAAAACCCGAGGGAAGAACCTTAAATTCATGACTTTTAATCGCACTATATTAGAATTGAAACATGAAAAAAAACATATTGCTTATGTAAAGAGTATTTCTTTTAATCGCACTATATTAGAATTGAAACAGGCTGATTTTTTAAGCGTCATACAATATCATCCGGCTTTTAATCGCACTATATTAGAATTGAAACCCGGCACCAAACATAAAATCGGTAATATTCATTACCCTTTTAATCGCACTATATTAGAATTGAAACACGGTTGAAGAAACGGCGCCAGAAATCTAAATGCTAACTTTTAATCGCACTATATTAGAATTGAAACGCGCAAAAGCATCCCAATCAGGCGGGCTTTTTTTAACTTTTAATCGCACTATATTAGAATTGAAACAGCTATTATATCAGCAGTTAGCAAGATATGCAAATATCTTTTAATCGCACTATATTAGAATTGAAACGTATATATTGTTCCTACCGCGCCGTTGCGGTGTTTGCTTTTAATCGCACTATATTAGAATTGAAACTACATCAAAGGCATGGGAATTGTTGAAGATAAAACTCTTTTAATCGCACTATATTAGAATTGAAACATATCAGAGGGTTTTGAAAACATAGTAGCCCAACTACTTTTAATCGCACTATATTAGAATTGAAACTATAATACAAACAATTACTTATTTTATCTTCCTCTGTCTTTTAATCGCACTATATTAGAATTGAAACTGGTCTGTTATTAAACCGCCAAAGCATAACCCTATAACTTTTAATCGCACTATATTAGAATTGAAACAGCAATACAAGAAGGAAGCCAAATAAGCAAGCTTAAACTTTTAATCGCACTATATTAGAATTGAAACCGGTTTAATAGGGGTTTGTACCCCGTTTTTTTCAACCCTTTTAATCGCACTATATTAGAATTGAAACTTACCCATGACAGCATAGATGAAAAAGACGGCTTGCTTTTAATCGCACTATATTAGAATTGAAACTAGGGTTGCTTAATGGATTTGCTTCTTTATTTGATGACTTTTAATCGCACTATATTAGAATTGAAACATGTACACGTAAATTGTGGCGAAACGCTCTGCGATAACTTTTAATCGCACTATATTAGAATTGAAACCCTATAAAGCCAGCCTGAAAAGCATATAGCTGTTTGGCTTTTAATCGCACTATATTAGAATTGAAACTCCCCTTATGTTCGTTCCATTGTAAACAATAAAATGGCTTTTAATCGCACTATATTAGAATTGAAATTTATATACGATTAAACTTAGTCCGCGCGGTATCAGGGCCTTTTAATCGCACTATATTAGAATTGAAATGTTAAAGTATGGCAATGAGTTGCAGGATGGAGAGCTACTTTTAATCGCACTATATTAGAATTGAAATATAGTGCCGAAGATTATTCTGGTAATCCTTTAACAGATACTTTTAATCGCACTATATTAGAATTGAAATTCGGGTAAGGAAAACAACCTTACCCCAGATGAAGTGGCTTTTAATCGCACTATATTAGAATTGAAATGAAGTTTTTAATCAGGCTTAAATTGAAGCCGTCAACCCTTTTAATCGCACTATATTAGAATTGAAATTTTAAATTTATTGGTGCGCAATGCCAACCGGATACAACTTTTAATCGCACTATATTAGAATTGAAATATAGAGGGCGGTATGCAGGACAATGATAATATCATCTTTTAATCGCACTATATTAGAATTGAAATCATTAAACGTTTGTTCCGAGCCATCCTCCCGGATAAACTTTTAATCGCACTATATTAGAATTGAAATTTGGAAAGTTTAGCGATATCGTCGCCGTACTCTTTATCTTTTAATCGCACTATTGTAGAATTGAAATCTTCTTACCGTCCTTTCTTAAGGGCACTATAAGCGCTTTTAATCGCACTAATGTAGAATTGAACTTTACTTTAAAATGCTTGCCCCATAAATAGTATAAATTTCTTTAAACTCATTTTTACAGATTTAAAGTTTTCTTTGATAGTCCTGCTCCAATTAAAATAAAGTAAATTCCTGCGATTCTGAAAACCTACCGGGGTGAATATTTGTTTTATTACGGCACTATCCTTATTTATTAAAAAATATTTAGAAAACTTGCCTGTGATAGTTGTGCTTTTTCGTTTATCTGTTTTCCAACAATTAATAGTTTAAAGGCCCCAGCTATTTTAATAAGTTTAAGGCTATTAGCAATTGTTATAGATAGTTGGTTTAATAGTAATTTGTAACTTAGAAGCCGTTTTTGCGAACAATATTTTGTACCTTTGCGAAAGAAAATTCTGGTAAGCAAATTCCTATGGCTATTACCCAACAAGATATATTAAAAGCTTTAGGTTATGTAGAGGAACCCGATCTGGGCAAGGATTTGGTAACCCTGAACATGATCGAAAACATACAGATCAACGGCAAGAATATTTCTTTTACCGTTATTCTCACCACTCCGGCCTGCCCATTGAAAGAGCTCATTCAGAATGCTTGTATCCGGGCCATTCATACCATGGTCGATAAAGAAGCGAATGTTACGGTTAATCTTACTTCGCGGGTTACCACTGCTCGTGATACCAATTCGGCCATCTTAAAAGACGTTAAAAATATTATTGCCATTGCCTCGGGTAAAGGTGGCGTAGGTAAATCTACGGTTACGGCCAATCTGGCTATTGCTTTGTCGCAAATGGGGGCTAAAGTGGGTTTAATCGATGCTGATATTTCCGGACCGTCTATGCCGCTAATGTTTAATGCCGAAGACGAACGGCCAAGGGTGTTCCAGACGCCGGATGGCCGCAACTTGATAGAACCCATCGAGCGTTATGGCATTAAAATCATATCTATCGGGTTCCTGGCTCCCGCCGAAAACGCGGTGGTGTGGCGCGGTCCCATGGCTAGTTCGGCTTTAAAGCAGTTTATTTCGGATTGCGATTGGGGCGAACTCGATTATTTATTGATTGATTTACCACCCGGCACCAG
>Ga0210040_10006182_pt1 | contig 14994 bp, 7 predicted proteins | sample CryGeyCG12114_NA_FD_185462 | JGI IMG/M metagenome (GOLD analysis project Ga0210040, IMG submission 185462) | Groundwater microbial communities from aquifer - Crystal Geyser CG19_WC_8/21/14_NA (SPAdes) (version 2) | ecosystem: Environmental > Aquatic > Deep subsurface > Groundwater | place: USA... | reverse complement strand
GGGCTGGATAAGTACCGGCCCATCGAGCTCAAGAACTTGTACGAAGACCTGAACACGCCACACGCCCAGTACCTCACGCGGCGCCTTTCGGAGCTGAGCGTGACGGTGTTGCGCAACGAGCGCAGCCTCCTACCCTTGCAACACCTGGATACGCTACGCCTGGCCACGCTCACTATCGGCACCACCGATACTACCTACTTCCAGAAAATGGTGGCCGATTATGGCCCCGTGAAGCATTTCTGGCTGTCGGCTACGGCTAGCATGGACGAGCTGACGAAGATGCGCGACGTGCTGCGCCCCTACAATACGGTGCTGGTGGGACTCAACAACCTGGGCCGCCTACCCGCCACCAACTTTGGCGTGACGCCCGAAACCAACGTGCTGTTGCGCGAGCTGGGCGGGGCAAAGCAACGGGTAATCGTGACGGTGTTTGGCACGGCCTACGCCGTGGACAAAGTGCGCGACCTGACCCGCGCCGACGCGGTGGTGCTGGCCTACCAGGAAAGCCAGAACGCCCAGGAGGTAGCCGCCGAAATCATCTTTGGGGGGGTAGGCGCTACGGGCCACCTGCCGGTGACTGTCAACTCCCGGTTTCCGTACGGGGCGGGCCTGACCACCCAGGGCGGGCAGCGCCTAGCCTACTCCTACCCCGAGGCCGTGGGCATGAACAACAACCTGGAAGCACGCATTGACTCCTTGATTACCAATGCCATTTCCGCCAAAGCCTTTCCTGGTGCCGAGGTGATTGTGGCCCGGCGCGGCACGGTGGTGCTGCGCAAAAGCTATGGCACGCACACCTACCCTACCGCCGACCAAGCGGCACGCCTAGTTACCAACACCGACCTCTACGATATGGCCTCGCTCACGAAGATTACGGCGGCCCTACCCTCGCTGATGAAGTTGCAGGACGAAGGCAAGTTTTCGCCAGACATGACGATGGGCCAAGTTTTTCCGGAGTTCAAAGGCACCAACAAAGAGAACATTAAGCTGCGCGACGTGCTCACGCACCAGGCTCGCCTAAAGGCCTGGATTCCGTTCTGGAAGGAATACACCGCCCCTCAGGGCTTCTTCAATAAGCTCCTGAGCAAGCGCCCCAACGCAGTGACCGTATCGGACCACTTGCCCAGCGAGATGAGCCGGCGCTACTTCCGGGCCGATTCGTCGGCGCGGTTTCCGATTCAGGCGGCTCCGCGTGTGTGGGTGCGCAAGGACATGCCCGACCGCATTCACCAGGAAATTGGCGCGTCGCCGCTGAACGAGAAGGCGGGCTACGTGTACTCCGATTTGTCGTTTATCATGTACCCCGAGTTCGTGAAGCGCGTGTCGGGCCAGCCGCTGAATCAGTTTGTGATCCAAGAGATTTACCAGCCGCTGGGCGCTACCACACTCACCTTTAACCCTACCCGGCGCTTCCCGCTCAGCCGCATTGTGCCCACCGAGTACGACTCGCTGTTTCGGCACCAGCAGCTGCACGGTGTGGTGCACGACGAGGGCGCGGCCCTGCTGGGCGGCCTCTCGGGCCACGCCGGTCTGTTCGGCAATGCCAATGACTTGGCTAAGCTCATCCAGACCTATGCCTGGCACGGCCGCTACGGGGGCCAGCAGATCCTGAAAGCGGCTACCCTGGATGAGTATACGCGCTGCCAGTTCTGCCCCGACAACCGCCGCGCCCTGGGCTTCGACCGGCCCACCGCCGACCCCACTATCAACTCGGCCAAGAGTGCCTCGCAGCAGAGCTACGGCCACACAGGCTACACGGGCACGTATTTTTGGGTGGAGCCTACCGAAGATCTGGTGTGCATCCTGCTCACCAACCGCGTGTTTCCTACCCGCAACAACAACAAGCTAGGCGAGCTGAGTGTGCGCAGCAACTTCCTGCAAATTGCCATTGAGGCCGCCCGATCGGGGAAAGCGGCGCGCCTACCCATCGAGTCTACCGTGCCGAAGGAGGAGTAGGCAAACGGCCGCAACGCATAATGCCCGTCGGGACAGCAGATCAAGCGCTGTTCCGACGGGCATTATCTTTTTACGTAGTAGTGTTTTTTACGCTTTGTTTTTATGAGTCCGCAGCTTGGCAAACTACTAGTGGTTCTTGGCTTGGGCCTGGCGTTGTTGGGGGCGTTTGTATGGTGGGGCGGAGGCGGTGTACTCAGCTGGTTTGGCCGACTGCCCGGCGACATTCGGGTGGAGCGGCCCGGTTTCCGGCTGTATGCCCCACTCGCGTCGATGCTGCTGATCAGCCTGCTGCTTAGCCTCGTTATGTGGCTAATCCGGCGCTTGAGCTAAGCACCTATATTATACCTTGATGATAATCCGGCGCTTATACATCACCCACAACACGCCGTACCAGATCAGTACACACACAATGGCTGCCGCCAGGGAGGCATTGAACGGGCTGAGGTAGGGCACAAAAAAGCGCTGGTATAGCCACTGGTGCGCCGAGGTGGTGCCTCCTACCCCATTGGGCACTTGCCACATGCCCAGCCACCGCGCCACCACCCCCGACAGGAAGAATACCGTAATGGCATTGACGCCGTACACCACCGCAAAACGCGACCACCAGCCACGGTAGCCCTGCACATCGCAGAGCCAGTAGAGGGCGGCTAGCGTGGCCCCGGCCAATCCGCCTACGTAGAGCACAAAGGAGCTGGTCCACAGACTTTTGTTGATGGGAAACCAGCCGTTCCAGATGAGGCCCAGCACTACGGCAGCGGCGCTTATGACAAACAGCCAGGCAATGCGCTCGGCCACGGGCACGGCACTGCGGCGCAGCCATTGCCCGGCCAGCAGCCCCAGCAGGCCGGTGCCCACGGCGGGTAGGGTGCCCAGCAAGCCCTCGGGGTCCCAGGTTTTGCTCTGGCTCCAGAGGTGGTCTTCGCCCAGTACGGTGCGGTCGAGCCAGGCGCCCAGGTTGGTTTCCGGCTCCAGGTTGGCAGCGCCCACGCCCGGCACCGGCACCAGTTGCATCAGGATATTGTAGCCAACCAAGGCCGCTACAAGTAGCCAGACTTGCGTGCGCCAGTCGGTTTTCACGAACACTACCCCGCAAACCAGAAACACCAGCGCAATGCGCTGCAACACGCCCAGCACGCGCACGTGGGCAAAATCGAAGCGCGGCTCCAGTGCCATGAGCAACCCCAAGCCGAACAGGATAGCCGCCCGTTTCAAGACGCGCAGGAGCAGCTGCGGGTGCCGGCTGGTATCCTGCCGGGCGGTGCCCAGCGCGTAGGCAATACTCACGCCCACGATAAACAGGAAGAACGGAAAAATGAGGTCGGTGGGGGTGCAGCCGTGCCAGTGCGCGTGCTCCAGCGGGGCGTAGATGTGGCCCCAGTCGCCGGGGTTATTTACCAGCAGCATGGCCGCCACCGTGAAGCCCCGAAAAACGTCGAGCGACAGCAGGCGGCCGGGCTGGGAGGCTTCGGCAAGGGGTAGGGCGCCGGTAGTGGCCGCAGCGGCCTGGGTAGTGGTTTGCATAGGCGGAGGTGTTTCGCTAAATGTAGCTGTTTCGCTTCTAGTGACCTACCTCCGGTCAGGTTCACTCCATAGCCGACGAATTGAGCTTCCTACCCTGTGAGCGTCCACATAACCTCGACAAATGCATCGTTTTGCTTGCGCTATTGTCTTTGAAACTGTAGATTGAAAATCGTTTCGCTCTCATTCTATATGGAGTACTTGTACTTTAAACGGTTACTTCTCGACCGAACTTTGATAGGAACAGGATGAATAGAATTTTCCCTTTCTACGATACGCTGTCCGCCGTTGTCTTTTTAGCAGCCGGTAATTAGCCAACAGGCTTTTTATCGGCTTTTTCTTTTTCAGTTCTTTTCCAACCTCCTTTTCCAGCCCTATGTACAAACTCCTACTATTTCTCCTCTTACTGGGTTTTGTGGTGCCTAGCACGTACGCCCAAACGGGAGCAGCCCGCACCGTAACGGGCGTCGTAACGGCCGCCTCCGACAACTCGCCCCTACCCGGCGTGACGGTGGTAGTGAAAAACACCACGAACGGCGCAACCACCAACGGCGACGGCCGCTTCACGCTACAAGCCGTGCCGGGCACCGTACTGGTTTTCAGCTTCATCGGCTATGGCAGCCAGGAGCGCACGGTGGAAGCCAGCGGCGAAATCAGTGTGGCCCTGCGCGAGTCGGCGCAGCAGTTACAGGAGGCCGTGGTGACGGGCTACGGCATCAAGGAGGAGCAAGGCAAAATCAACTACGCCGTGCAGGTAGTGAAGTCCAAGGACATCATTGAGTCGCGGCAGCCCAACGTAGTGAATGCCTTGCAGGGCAAGGTGGCCGGTGTGCAGGTAACCAGCTCGGGCGGCGCGCCCGGCGAGGGTGCCTCCATCGTGATTCGGGGTGGCGCTTCGCTCGATTCGGACAACCAGCCGCTGTTCGTGATTGACGGCATCATCATGGATAACTCCTCATTTGTGGAGTCGACGGCGCCCGGCGGCGGCTCGGCTTTCAACGGGGTATTGGGACGCTCATCGGCCAGCACCAACCGCGCCGGCGACCTGAACCCGGAAAACATTGAGAGCATGACGGTGCTGAAAGGCCCGGCCGCCTCGGCCATTTACGGCCTACGCGCTGCCAACGGTGCCGTGGTTATCACCACCAAGAAAGGCACGAAAGGCGTAACCACGCTCAACTACCGCACGCAGTTTTCGGTGGATGAGGTGAGCCGCCTACCCAAGCTACAGGACCAGTACAAGCAAGGCTCGCAGGGGGTATTTGACCAGGGCGTGCGTGGCTCCTGGGGACCACGCTTCCAAGATGGCGAAGCCGTGTACGACAACCTGGGCAACTTCTTCCAGACCGGCAAAAGCTGGCAGCACTACCTCACCATGTCGGGTGGCAGCGACAAAGGCACCTTCTTCGTGTCGGCCTCGCGCCTCGACCAAACCGGCGTGGCGCCTACCAGCCAGTACGACAAGACCACGGCCCGCTTGTCGGGTACCTTTCAGTTCACGCCGAAGTTCAGCGGTTCGGGCTCGGTGGAGTACCTGAACTCGGGCAACCGCTCGCCGTTGCAGGGCGATGGCCTGTTTGGGGGCGCGGGCGGCTACCTGCGCAGCCTGCTAAACTGGCCCCGCAACGACGATGCCCGCAACTACCTGAACCCCGATGGCTCGGTGCGCCGCCTGCTGGGCGCCGCGCAAGCCTCAACCGATGCCGACAACCCCTACTTTCAGGTGTACCGCAACCCCCAAACCAGCCGCACCAACCGTATGCTGGGCAACGTGCAGCTGGCCTTCAAAGCCACAGACTGGCTGAATTTCAGCTACAACATCGGCAACGACTTCTACTTTCAGAAAGACCGCTCGGTGCGGGCCGTGGGCACCACCCAGCCCAACAACCAGAACGGGGGCATTTCGGAGTCTGATGTTTTCAACCAGCTCATTACCAGCAACCTGCTCGGCACGCTCACGCATAGCTTCAGCGACAACTTCAGCGGCTCGCTGGTGGTAGGCAACACGGTGGAATACCTGCACCGCGAAACCACAGACAACCTAGGGCTGATTTTTCAGAACCCTACCTTCACCAGCATCAACAACACGGTGAACCGCAACGTGCTCATTACCACGCAGGACCGCCGCCTGATTGGCAACTTTGCCCGTCTGAGCCTGGACATCTTGCAACAAGTAACGCTGGAAGTGAACGGCCGCATCGACCAGTCCTCTACCCTGCCCCGCCCCGACGAGAACAAGAACTTCGGCAAGCTGTTCGGCTACGGCTCGGTGGCAGCGGGCTGGCAGTTTACGCGCCTGCTGGGCCTAGATCAGAACCGTTACCTGAATTTTGGTAAGATCAGGGTGGCGGTGGCCGACGTGGGCAAGGACACCCAGCCCTACCGCGTGTTTTCGCCGCTGGCGCAGGCTACGTACATTGGCGGAGGTTTCCGCAACGGCTTCTTCGGCTCCAACGCCCTGCTGAAGCCCGAGCGCACCCGCGCCATTGAGAGTGGCGTAGACCTGCAATTCATCCAGAACCGCCTGGGCCTGAGCGTGACGTACTACAACCAGCTCACCCGCGACCAGATTATCGGGCCACGCGTGAGCCAGGCCACGGGCTTCATTCTGCAATACATCAACGCGGGCGAGGTGCGCAACCAAGGCTGGGAAGTGTCCTTGACGGGTACGCCCGTGCGCGCCGCCAGCGGCTTTACGTGGGACGTGCTGGCCAACTACACCCGCAACCGCAACAAGGTAGAGTCTATACCCAGCTTCCTCACGGAGGTGTACCAGTCGGATGTGAACCTGCTTGGTGCCCGTGGGGGCGCGTTTCTGGGTCGCCCGATTTCGTCTATCAGCGCCACCGATTTCCAGCGCGCGCCTGACGGGAGCGTGTTGATTAATCCGACCACCGGCTACCCGCTCATCAACACCAGCACGTTCATCTACGCCGGCAACCGCGCCCCCGATTTCACGGTGCAGATCACCAACTCGTTCAGCTACAAAGGGCTGGGGCTGTCGTTTCTGGCCGATTTCCGCAAGGGCGGCAAAGTATTCAACGGCAATGAGTTGTACCTGACGGGCACTGGCTTAGCCGAGCGCACTGAGGACCGCTACAAGCAGGTAGTATTTGATGGGGTGGTAGCCAACACCGACGGTACCTACTCGCCCAACACCCGTTCCGTGGAGCTGACGCAGGGCTACTACCAGAACATTCTGGGGGCCATTGGCACGCCCTTTATTGAGGATGGCTCCTGGGTGCGGCTGCGCTACGTGAACCTGAGCTACGCCCTACCCGCTGCCTTGCTGGAACGCTCTAAGTTCATCAAAGGCATAGAGCTGAACGTGACCGGCCGCAACCTGTTGCTGCTCACCAAGTACTCGGGCGTAGACCCCGAAACGGCGGCTTCCGGTGCCGGCGTGCGCGGCGGCGGCTCCGGCGGTTTCGACTACGGCGCCGTGCCTGGCACCCGTGGTGTGGACATGGGCCTGCGGGTGAATTTTTAGGTAAAAGTCCCTAGTCAGGCCGTCATGCTGAGCGCAGCCGAAGCATCTCTACTGATAGTAATTGCTATCTATCGAAGCGGTAGAGTTGCTTCGACTCCGCTCAGCATGACGAGCTGGCGGAAGCAAAACTTCAACACATCAACCAATGAAACAACGATATATCCTTTTTCTGGGCTTGTTGCTGGGTAGCGGCGCTTTTTCGGCGTGCGAGAGCTACCTCGATGTAAATACCGACCCCAACAACCCGGTAACGACAACGCCCAACTTCCTGCTGCCCGGCATTATCTCGCAGGGCATGCAGACGCAAATGTTTACCTCGCTCACTACTACCTACCTGACGCAGTATACGGTGCGCAAAACGCCCGTTAACAGCACCGATCAGTACTACCTCACCAACGGCAACAGCACCAACACGTTCAACTACACCTACTACTACTCGGCCGGCAACGTGCCTACCATGACGGCCGCCGCCGAGGCCGAGGGCTCACCCTACTACGTGGGTGCGGGCAAGATGATGACGGCTATGGTGCTGGCCCACGCCACCGATATGCTGGGCGACATTCCGTACTCGGAGGCGTTTAAAGGAGCCGGCAACTACACGCCTACCTATGATTCGCAGGAGCAGATTTATGCTACCATCAACACGCTGCTGGATGAAGGCATTGCACTAATGGAGCGGCCCGCCAGCGAGGAGTTCCGGCCCCTGTATGTGACTTCGCCCAGCGAAAGCGGCGACATTTTGTATAAGGGCGACGTGCAGAAGTGGATTCGCTTTGCCAACACGCTGAAGGCCCGGCAGCTCAACCACCTCACCAAAAAGAGCTCCTACAACCCGCAGCAGGTGCTAGCGCTGCTCGACAAAGGCTTCAGCAGCAACGCCGACGACGCGCAGATTCAGTATATCCCGGCCGTGGCCCCACAGACAGGCACCACCAACATCTTCGGTACCACGCGTAACAACTATGCCACGGCCACTTTCTCGGCCAACATCATCAAGTACCTGAATGGCGACGCGGGTGGGGCCGCCTACCCCGGCGTGGTAGACCCGCGCTATACCATCATGGCTACCGCCATCAGCCTGGGCACCGACCCCGGCGTGGGTGTGCCCTCCACCAGCTTTGTGCTGAATGGCTACTCCGATTTCTACTCCGGCTGGTACGCCCGCGACCTGGGCATTTTTCAGGTGATGACCTATGCGGAGGCCAAGTTTATTGAGGCGGAAGCCGCCTTTCGGGCCGGTAACCTGTCGCGGGCTTTCACGGCCTACCGTGCCGGCATTCGGGCGCACATGCAGAAAGTAGGCTCCGGGGGTTCCAATGCCCTGCCACCCGTTACGTTTCCGCTCCTCTCCACGGCCCAGATCGACGACTACCTGGCCAGTGCCGCCGTGGCCCAGAACGAGAGCCAGCTGACGCTGAAGCGCATCATGGAGCAAAAGTACATTGTCATGTTCCTGAATCCGGAGTCGTGGTCAGATTTGCGGCGGTTTGACTTTCGCGCCGACATCTACCCCAATCTGGTCTATCCTGTAAACCCCAACCCCGAAGCGGGCGGCGAACGGCCCCGCCGGATGCTGCCCGGCGCCACCGAGGTGCTCTACAATCCGGCGGCCGTAGCCAAGTTATTCAGCGACGTGGGTGCTACCTCCAACGGCAACTACATCACCAAACCCCTGTGGTGGGACCAAGCCAATTAGCAGGTCTGGTATTGTCATTTCGAGCTTGTCGAGAAATCTCGCGTGCTGACATCGGATAGTATACACCATCAGCATACGAGACTCCTCGACCAGTTCGGAACGACGGGCATTGCTAACAAGCGAAATGACGCCCTACCCTCTCATCTTCAACATTCAGCACTCTTATCTATATGCCATCTTTTCAACTTTTCTCTATGCGGCAGGCCCTACCCGTGCTAGCAGGGCTAACCGCAGCCTTGCTCACGGGCTGCGAAAAAGAGCCCTACGACGAACTATACACTACGCAACAGGATGCCGGCTACGCCTCATTGCGCGGCCTTGTGTCCACGGCTACCAAGTTTGCGCCCGGCGAAACCGTGCCCGTACTGGTGGCCTACAATCAGCAGGACAACCTGCGCGACATTACCGTGTTTCAGGTGGTGAACCGGCAGGACTCGGCCGTGGTGGGCACCTACCCCGCCGCCGGCGCCCTGGATGCTACCACGCAGCTGTTCACGCAATCGGTGCCCTATGTAGTGCCGGCCACGCTGACCAACAAAACGCCCGTGCGCGTAGATGTGACGCTGAATTTCAGCAACGGCTCCAAGCAGCTGCGACGCTTCTCCTACACGGTGGCCTCGGCTCCTACCCTCAAGTTTGGCGCTACCCCCGCCACCTACCGCAACGGCCTGACCAGCACCGCCCAAAGTGCGGGCGACCTGATTGGCTATGCCATTGTGATGAACGAGGGCGGCATCTCAACGGTGCCCGCCGCCGGCAGCAGCGCTACCCTGTTCAAAAACATTGACAGCCTGGTGTACTACGCTCGCGTGGGCACACAGGCCCCGGTGCGCCAGGGCGTGCTGCGCACGCCCACGGCCGGCGTGGCTGGTACGCGCACGGTAGACGTACGCGTACCAGCCGGGTCTCAGGGGCAGCCGGTCACGTTTCTGTTCTCGGCCTTCGCCCAAACCCAGCGCGTCGATCTGCCCTCTGCTACCCTCGACATGGTGGCCCCTACGGTTCTGACCACTACCCAGCGCGGCCTCGTGAGCTTTGGCACCGGCGCATCGCCCGACTCCTTGGCGTATAACCTGAAGCTGGCCCGCAACGAGCCCGCCGCCAGCGCCGCCACCGCAAAGGACCTCTTTGTGAGCGGTGCCAATAACGGCGCCGTGACGCTCACGGCCGGCAATGCCACCCGCTACTATAAAGTACCTGCTACGCAGGTAGCCGCTGGTTTCTACACCCAGGCTACCGCCAATGCCGTGGGCAACCTGCTCTACCAAAACACCAGTACCGCCGAGCTAGGCACTGCCACCGCCGGCGACGTGTACGCCGTGCGCGTACGCGGCACCGGGGAGGTGATGCTCCTGCGTATTCTGGGCGTGAAAGCAGGCGCCACCGGCGCCACTTCGCGGGTGCGATTTGAGTATCGGATGCTCTAAATAATCAGCTTAGAACGTCATTTCGAGCTTGCCGAGAAATCTCGCATGCCTCCGGTAATCTCTTTTTCAGTTACCAGTTGATAGAACGTCATTTCGAGCTTGTCGAGAAATCTCGCGTGCCACAGTAATTCTCTTACGATTGAGATTACCGGGAGCACGCGAGATTTCTCGACAAGCTCGAAATGACGTTTTAAGCTGATTATTTGTAATTGAACGTCACCTCCCAAACAACCGTCCGAAGAAGCCGCGGCGGCGCTTTTTCGACTTCGTTTTCGTCTTGATGGTACCGGTTTCGGTCTTGGTTTTCACTTTCACATCCGCAGCAGGCTTGGGGGTAGGCGGCGCTGGGGTAGGGAATGGTGCGGGCAGAGATGGTACGGTGGCTGGCTGGGGTTGGGGCGTCTGGGCCACCAGAATGCTTCCCTTACTGGTTACCACGTGCACGGGTGCGCTTTCATTGTGCAGGCGGTCTACCGCCGTTACATAATAGGCATATTCTAGTCCGGTGAGGGCCGTCGTATCGATAAGGGTAGGCGCGTAGGAGGTGCGCGGCACCAAGGCCAGGATGTGGCGCGGGTCGTCGGGCGAGGGGGTTTCGCCTTCGGCAAAGCGGTATACCACAAAGTAGCGGGCCTCGTCGCCGTCGGCGGCGGTGGGGCCGGGCTGCCAGGTGAGCGTCACGGCCGGGGGTGTGCGGATCAGTACCAGTTGCTGGGCGGGGCGGGGCGGCACCGCGTCCAGCCAGGGCATGGCGGGCACCAGCGCCGGGTAGCGAAACACGTTCTGCTGCAAGGAATCCGTAACGTGCAGCGGGTTGGCCAGCAACGATTTTGAGCTAAAGAATACGCTCCCGCTTACCTCTGTGGGGTAGCTGCGGTTGAGGCGAATCTGGCGCATCAGCTCGCGGGGGTTACGCCAGGTGGTGTCGCCGCGGGTGTTTTCCAGCATCCGGTAGGGCGCCTGCCCAATATACAAGTGGCGCCCGAAGTGGTTGCGGCTCCACCACTCCACCAGCACCGGGTAGGGCGCCAGCCGGAAGTTGCTGCTCCAATATAGCTGGGGCACGATGTAGTCAATCCAGCCCTTTTGCAGCCACAGGCGCGTATCGGCGTAGAGGTTGGCATAGGTGGGCTGGCCGGCGCGGGTGTCGGAGCCCTCGGGGTGGGCCGAGCGGTTCATCCAGACCCCAAATGGTGAGATGCCGAACTTCACCCAGCGCTTGGTGGCGTGAATTTCCCGGTTAAGGCCCTCAATCAGCAGGTTCACGTTTTGCCGGCGCCAGTCGGCCAACGCGAGGTGGTCGGGGTTATGCTGGGCGAAGGCCGCCTCATCGTGCAATACCTGGCCGGCTTCGGGGTAGGGGTAGAAATAGTCGTCGAAGTGCACCCCATCAATATCGTAGCGGCGCACCACGTCTAGGATCACCTCTGTGATGCGCTGGCGCACTTCCGGCAGGCCCGGGTTGAACAGCAGCTTGCCGCCATAGTGCAGAAACCACTCGGGATGCTGGCGGTAGGTGTGGGTGGCGGCCAGGCGCCGCGTGAGCGTATCCTGCGAGGCGCGGTAGGGATTAAACCACGCGTGAAACTCCATACCGCGCTTGTGGGCTTCGTCGATCAGAAAGGGTAGCGGGTCGTAGCCGGGGTCTTTGCCCTGCTGGCCGGTCAGCCACTTGCTCCAGGGCTCCAGGCCACTCCGGTAAAAAGCATCGGCAGCGGGCCGCACCTGCACAAACACAGCATTGATGCCGGTACGCTGTTGCCGGTCCAGCATCCGGCGGTACTCGGCGCGCTGTTGGTCGGCAGAGAGGCCAGACCGGCTGGGCCAGTCGATGTTGGCGACCGAGGCAATCCAGACGCCCCGCAATTCGCGCTTGGGCGGGGCATCCTGGGCCTGCACAGTCCCATTGCCCAACAACCATAGTATCATAAATATGCCCGCACCCCATCGGCAGCCGGCGGTTACTACTTGCATCATTCGCACGCTTCTAAAATCGAATAAGCGCGCAAGTTACGGATTCGGTTTTCTGTTGGCGGTTGTCAACTGTGAGTCACGAGTTGTCAGAACGTCATTCCGAGCTTGTCGAGGAATCTCGCGTGGTGATGTCAGATACTATCTTTCGTCAGCACGCGAGATTCCTCAACAAGCTCGGAATGACGTTCTGACGCTCATACCTCGCACCTGACAACTGCCAACCACCCTGCCTACTGTACTACAATACGCTGCTGGTAATGCTGGGCGGCGGCGTCTACGCGTAGCACGTACACGCCAGTAGCCAGGCCTTCCACGGGCACTTCCGTTTCCTGGCCGCGCACGGTGCGGGTCAGGCAGGTGCGGCCCTGCATGTCGTAGAGCCGAATGGCTACGTCGGTGGCGGGCGTGTTGGTCAGTACCACGCGTACCAGGGAGTGCGTGAGGGTAGGGTAGGCAGCACACCACGCACCTGTGGCCGCCGCCGGAGCAGCAACAGGTAGCGTTACGGCCGGGGCTGGGCTTTCCGAGGCCCCAATGTTGCCCCGCATGCCTGCTGCGGGCGTTGCCAGCCCGAAGTAGTCGCGGGGGCCGGCATCCTGCCGAAACTCGTCCCACAGGTTTAGCCCCGCCCCTACCAGCGCCGAGGTAGGCGCTAGGCGGTAATCGTTGGTGGCGGCCGTAGCGTTGGCGGTAGTGGTAGCAGCCAGACCATCCTGGGTGACGGCGCGCAGCTGTGGGTTGCTACTCAGGCCGCAGGGCCGGTTGCCCAGTTGCTCTTGGGTGGTAGCCTGTCGCCAGGCGGGTAGCGAAGCGTAGGCAACAGTGCCCCAGCGCAGAACAAAGGCTGCCTCGGCGCTCCAGTAGCAATTGCCCTCAAGTCGCACCCCGTTGGTTAGGTCGGCCACTACCAACGGTAGCCCCTCTGTGGTTTGCAACAGGTTGTTACGCAGCGTCAGAGTGGTAACGGCGCCGCCCGTAATCTCCACAGCCGTCGGCAGCGAGTTGTTGGCGGGTTTGGTTACCAGCACCGTGTTGTTGTGCAGGCTAATTTGCCGCAGTTGCGTGGCCGTAGCGGGCGCCTGCACTGCCAGCGCACCTTGGTTAGCACGGCGGGCGTCGTTGTCGCTGATGTTGTAGCGCACCGTCAGGTTGGTGCTGGGAGCCGACAGCGTATCGGGCTGGGTGATGGCGTAGCCGGGGCCTTCGTTGTCGTGGGAGTAGTTGTATTGCAGCACGGCGGTAGCGCAGCCGCCTTCCAGAGCAAAGCCGCCCCCGCGCACCGTACCCGAGCGGTTGTTGTACGACTGGCACTGCTGCACCGTCAGGTTGGTGCAGCGCCACGCCCCAATGCCGGCCGGACCGGCCGCAGGGTAGGCGTTCAGGCGACCGTTGTTGTAGGCCTCACACTGTTCTACCAGGGCACCCGTCACGGAAGCCAAAAGCAGACCGTATCCTGTGCGTGTTTGTTTCAAATCAATCCGGCCGGTGTTGTTGAACAGTACGCAGTGCCCCACGTACCAGTCGCGGTGCGTGGCAGTAGCCGGGGAGTAGGAGTTGATGCCGGCTTCACCGTTGTCGTGCACGCGGCTGTTGGTCAGGCGCACGCCAGTGTAGCCGCTGCCCGCCCGCAGGCTGCTGATGGTGATGCCCGCCTGCTGATAGCCGCTCACGTCGAGGCTGTCGAGCACCAGGTACGGAAGTTGGGTGGCAGCCGAGTCCAGCACAAACACCACGCCCGCGCTCTTATTGTTCAGGCGCCCCGAGCCAGCAAAATACAAGCGGCGCAGCTCAATACCGCCCGCGTTGCGGGCTACCAGTCCACAGGTGCCACCGCTACTGATAATAGCCCAACCCTGGCCGAAGGAGCCGAACACGATGGGTTGCGCGGCTGTGCCTTGGGTGCTGCCGTTCAGCTGCAAGCCCCCCACAAAGGTTTGCTCACCTTCAAATAACACTTGGTCGCCGGGACGCAGGGTAGCGGCATTCACCCGTGCGATGCTGCGCCAGGCGGTGGCTGGCGTGGTTCCCGCTTGCGTGTCGTTGCCCGCAATGCGCACATAATAAGTAGTAGCGGCGGCCTGCTCACTTACTAGCAGTAGCAGAAATAAGAAAAATAGTAAACGTATTTGCATTACCAAGCTGATTAAACGTTCAGATCAGTGCTACAAATAATAATGCCACGTTGAAATAGCGCTATCTATATCTACTTTTGCGGTTATTATCAGGTTATAACACTTATTATATACAATTTGTATTTATGTATATCGTTTTAAATAATTTATAACTATATGTTTTTAAAACACAATTTTACTCACTTAGCCGATACTACTACTTTGCAGAATAATACTATAAGAAAAAGTGCACCGCCTACCCTGCTCAGGTGTGCACTATCAGGAAAATGGCCTGTTGCATAGTCTTACACCCCCTGCGCGGGGTGTCAGCCGGTCTTGCGCACATCTTGTCATCAGCTTTCTACTACCTGAGCAAACAGATGTGAGACGGAGTACAGCATTCGTACTGACTTGCTTACCGGCGCTGCCCTGTATGATTTGGTTTTTCGCATAAGGCCCCAATAAACTATTTTACTTCGCATCGGTGCCGAAGCGGTTTGAAAGCAGAGGCTAAACCAGCACCACTTAACACTGGCAATCAACGTACTAAAGTTTCATCCAGCTACACCTCCCTTCTACCTGGCTTTCGCTTTTCCACCTCTGGCGGCCCAACTCAGCGAGAATTTTCTGAATGTTGCACTCCAAATAAGAACCAGCTTCTGGCTACGTTGTGTTGTGCCCAACGTTCCACCTTGGCAACCGTTCACTAGCACCCGTATTGTTCCCTTATCTTTTTCTGATGCGTTTTTTCCCCTCTTCCTACCAGGCTGGTCTGGTAGCGCTGTTGCTGCCGTTTGCGGCGGTGGCCCAAACCACGCCTGC
>Ga0210040_10006180_pt1 | contig 14997 bp, 16 predicted proteins | sample CryGeyCG12114_NA_FD_185462 | JGI IMG/M metagenome (GOLD analysis project Ga0210040, IMG submission 185462) | Groundwater microbial communities from aquifer - Crystal Geyser CG19_WC_8/21/14_NA (SPAdes) (version 2) | ecosystem: Environmental > Aquatic > Deep subsurface > Groundwater | place: USA... | reverse complement strand
ATGTACATGTAGATGCATTGAAAGATTATATAAAGTCCAGTATTGTTGTAAAAAAGTAAATACATTTTTCATATTTTTCGTAGGTACATATCTGAACCTCAACCACTGTTCAGAGTTTAAACTCATCGTTTCTGTTTTTTCGAACTCTTTTTGTGTCTACTAGAGGTAGACGCTTTACGTTTTCCTGATCTAGAGGTTTTGGTTTTCTTCGTTTGCCGTTTTTTGCTGTCATCAGAAGATGATGAAGATGAAGACGATGATGAGCTTGAATCGGAAGACGAATCAGAAGAACTGGAAGAAGACGAGGAATCTGAAGATGAGGATGAAGAGCTACTACTACTTGAATCGTCTATTTTTCCTTCCGCTAGAGACTTGGTCAATTGAGGAGCCACTATTGCAGTAGGTTTAGGTTGTTTTTTCAAATGATCTCGGAGCTCATCTCTACAAGATTTCCATATAATTATTGCATTGAAAATTTTTCATTTTATGGTATATCGGAGTAAACGTTAATTAAATATTAACTTACGTAAGACCACCCAAACCAATTGAGGTGAAAAAGTTAATAGCAAATCTGGTATGTTTAGGGTGGTCACGAGGAAATAGTCCTTCAAAACAATGAGCCAGAGTTGGATCCTTTACTCTTGCGTTTAGCTTCGGTAATCCTAAATACTCGGCTAGTTCCTGTAATGACAGAGCATATACGATTTAAGTTTGGCTTCCAACATTCAATAGTATAGTTTTGGGAAGAAAAAACAAACAAAAAATACCTGGAACAGAATTTTGATGAAAATTCTACTAGAACTTGTAGTTTCCTCTTCGGTCATAACAACAGGAGAAAGTGCAGCCCAAGTAATTGCGTCCGTGAATAAGAGATGGGCAAAAAATTTGGCTACATTTCTTAACTTATTCGTGTCCAATCGGTGTACTAGAAATTGCAGGATTTTGAAAAATTAGAATCACTAAGAAGGAACTCTTAACTGAGGTAAGACAAAGTTTTTAACTGACCAGTCTCATATGTATCCTTGAACAAAGACTCGTAGGGCTCAATGTACTTGCGGTTTATGTTGCAAAACCTCTGAGCAAGCAGTCCAAAAAATTTCTCGTAAGTTCTCTGTTGAGCGCAACAATCCAAAATCATGTTACAGAGTTCTTTTTCTTGACCTAAATTTTTTTTAAATTACACAATTATTTCAATCCAACCAACAATTTCAATCACTGGCTAACAAAATCTATCTTAAATCAAACATACCCTCTTTTAACTGCATTTTCAGTAGTTTATGACAACATTCTTCAAAATCCAAAGATGATTGGATTGTTAAATAAATTGTCCTCCTCAAGGCAAGCTGCAAAAAGAAAAGTCAATGATTTATTAAGTACATGTGATGAAACAATAATGAGACAATGAGACCACAGACGAACTACTTTGAATACACACTATTGCGATCCATACCAAATTGGTTTCAGTCCTGTCAATAATTTGGGCTTCATTTTCAGCATCCTCATCTTCCTCCTCCTCATCAGCCTCCTCGTCCCCATCTTCGTCACTTTCATCCCCGGACTCGTCCAATATTTCTTTTCTTAGGGTCAAGTACTTATCTTCGTTCTCAATATAGTCTTCGTCCAATTTGAAAACATCTACAAAACATGTGAGAATAATTAAATCCATAAACAACAAATGAAAAGAGTATCGAGACATATTTAATAGCACATCAGCTTGCTTACTTAAAATATCTTGCCCCTCTGTAACTTCATCTAAAGTAATCAAATGAGTAAATTGGTCTTCCTCTTCAACCAAATCCAATTCTTCCGGAACGGCTGGAAAATCTTTGAATTTATCCTTTCGAACCTACATGAGCAACATTTAAGTAGTATTATCAACTTGTATATGCATACAAATCTCTAGCATATTACTGATATATTTCTTCACTCCTTTATTACTCACTTGAAACATAACTTCGATCATGTACTGAACACGTTTGTCCAGATTTCCTTCATGTAATACATTCCTCAATCTTTCAAATATAGCATGCGCGCCCCTTGGAGAAACCTCGTCCAACCGAGCCCCCACTTCTTTGAGAAATGCAATAGCAACTTCCACGGAATCTTCAGTAGGATGTTCCAACAACAAAGTCAAAATTTCCAGAGCTAGTACTTCATGAGCAACTTGCTGATTTACCAAATGAGCAATAAATTTGGCAGAAGCAAGACAAGAGGGTTTATCATTCCGCTTGTAACTACGCCGAAACTGAATGATTAATCTTTTCAACAAGAGTTCACCGATATTTGGGAACTTGGTATTCACAATGGACATCAAGGAAGCGTACACATTGGTGAAAGTTTGAGACGCTGCCTGAGCTTGCATTAAAGATCGACACAATAGACCTCGACCACGAACTAAATTCTCCTTAAACAATTGCCTGACAATGATGGAAATATTGGAGATGTTTACTTTGTTGATCAACCCATTAATTGATTTCTTGAGAGCTTCCCATGCAATCCGTTGATACGCTGCACTAGACTTATCTTGAATATCTTTTTGCATCATTCGTAACCTCGCAGGCGGGATGTACGCTCCACCGGTACGGGTAGTAATTTCATCCAAGGGCTTTTTCTTTGCTACGACTGGCTCTTGAAGTTCATCATTTCTTCGCCTTGAAGACTCTGGTCTATTTTTGTTATCTCTATCGTTGGAATAACTTCGTCTTCTAGAATCTTTCTTTATATCTCGATCTCCATCTTTTCGGCTTTCCCTTCGCTTACTCCGATCTTCTTCATTCTGCTTGTGTCGTTCTTCTCTAGCTTTTCTACGAGCTTTACGTTCTTCAGAGCTATCTCGGCCTTTTTTATCTTCATCACTGTAACTGCTCCTTCGTTTGTGTTTGGATGATTCGCCTTTCCGTGATCCAGACTTTGAGTCGACCGATTCATCCTCATTTGGCTCCCAGTAACGTTTAAGGAGAACTTCTTTTTCCTCGTGACTTTCATCTTCACGATCTCGACGACGTTTTCGGTGTTTTTCTCGACTTTTTCTATCCTCGTCTCGGCTTTGACGTCTCTCTTTCTTATGTTTACTACTTTTGGGGGATTTTGACGAGTTGGAGTGGCTGACTTCTCCTACTTCAATAGAACTGTCACTTTTCGTCATTTTGGTATCGTCCTTCTAAACCCAAAAGTACCACTAGAGTGATCACTGACATTCTAATGCTGTTTAAAAAATTATCATTAATGAAAGCTTATACGCCGTTATCTCTTACCTAATCAAGAATTTAAAGTGTGGCTTCCCTACTGATGATGCTAATAGAAAACTTCACAAAATAGCAACTAACAAATTTAATAAAAATTTGAGCAGACTGGGACTGACGAAGACGGATAATGCAGTTGCAGTATGTACAATAATTATAAACAATTTTGAAAACTGTTAAAACGTAGTTGAAGAAGCAGTGCTTCTATTGGCGCTTTGTGAATACTCTATGATGCTGCGCCGAACAAAAGTTTTGAGGAATTTCATTAAAGCTGGTTCAAACTTTTGAATGCATGCAAATAAAATGCATGCCTTTAGTCCATACGTAATTAAATAGTTGAAGTTCTCTAATGACAATGACCAGCTGAAGTTTCAAAAGCTTTAAAAAAAGTATGATTGTGTTCCATAGGGAATTCACCATATAAATAGATACTGTAATGCATTAACATTGCTATGATCGCACACTTAACTTCTTAATAATGATAAAAGTTCAAAAGAGCAGTGAATCACGATCCCATGGACTAAAAAATGAGCTATTAAATAATGAATCATACGGCCATGTTCATAATTAAAAGGCTCATTCTATTTTCATGTTCGAATCTCGAATTGGGTATTTCTGTTGTTTTACTGACTGCGTGAATTCCAAATATTTTTTTAGATGAATACAGTAGTATAGTTGGATTAGAGTAAATACAAACATGACAAATCGCATATGGCAAACTGGTCTTCTCCTTTGCTGCCTATTAAATGTTTTTAAATAAAGATAACTTGAAAATTTATGAGATCATTTTCTTTATCATATTTCTTCATGCAAGCAAATGTTTAGCTCAGATTGTGCAAGAAAGCTAAATGTGATGCCTAAAAACATTACATTTCCTCTTGGTTTATCATCGGATTTCAGACTACAGAAAAAAAAACCTTAAAACATTGTTAGCTGCGGGATGTATGAGTCACCAAATTATTGCTGAGCTGAGAAATATTATCAGGAAAATATAGGGAAGAACAAACATGCCGCATATTTCTAAATAAGCAATCCTCCTTTTATAATGTATGCCTTAAATTTTGGATATTCATGACGAATGGATAGAAACATATTTGCTCCTTATTAACTTCAGAGTAAGGGTGAAAGAGCTTGCTGAATTCTCGGAAATTTTAAAAATAATATCGGCTGCAGGCTGCACTGTTGTCTATTTCGTTTTAGGATAGCAAGCACAGCATATAACTTGAAAACATGTAATTTCTTTTTACATCCTGAATTTTACACAGTTCAGCCCCAAATCAAACTTCATAAATAACAAAATAACTACCCAGGCACACAAACTACTATTTAGTTAAAAGCCGTGTGAGTGAATGTGAACTTTATTTAAATACTTGGGTCAGTTCTAATCCAATCTTCAACTGCAAAAAAGTAACCTTGAAGCTCAACTGATTTATGTAACTAGTTACAACTAAACTATCCAGAATAGTTTTGAGTTTAAATTCGACAATAACGAAAGGCAGCATCATGAAGATGGCTAGCTTCATTTTCCCCTTTGTACTATTTTTTCTCATTTTGCCCACCACCCCACTTCCATCTTTGTTTAGTTTTTCTAGCTTAAAGTCTTTAACTAACAATGATGGAGTTGTCGGTTTTGAAAAGTCTGATGACGACTGTACAGTTGTAAGTGCGCAACAAAAATCATACTGGAACAGTTTAACATTTTGGAAGATAATTAATGTTCTCCTTTGCATGCAGCCAGAATTAATAACAAAATACGGGTTTCCAGTGGAATTGCATGATGTGACTACGGAGGACGGCTATATTTTGACTCTACATCGGATTCCACATGGACGAAATGAATCAAAGATTGGGAATAAACCTGTAATATTTTTACAACATGGGTTTCTGGGATCATCAGCAGATTGGATTTTGAATACGGTGGACAAAGCACTGGGTGAGTAAGAGTTTTTTCTTCGATTTTAGAAATCCAAGCAACATAAAAGTAGGCTACGGACATTTTTTAATGCAGCTTACAAATTGGCGGATACTGGGTACGACGTATGGCTGGGTAACATCCGTGGAAATACATATTCCCGAAAACATGTGAATATCTCATCTACAGATCATGCATTTTGGAATTTCAGGTATGTAACTTCAATCTAATTTGCGCAATTTGAATTGCCAACACATTTGATTAAAATGTGTATGTGCACATTGTAGTTATCATGAAATGGGAATTTACGATATTCCTGCCGTGATTGATTATCTTATTGAGGAAACTCAACAGCCGAAAATTTCTTACATTGGACATTCCATGGGTAAATTATTTATTAGTTAACGAAAAAATCCGTACAAATATTAACTGATCGTTTCATCACTTATCGTTTCTCGTCCGTATTTATACAGGCACTGTTATGTTTTGGGTGGCGATGTCACTTCGCCCCGAATACAATGCAAAAATTGATAAAATGATTGCATTGGCTCCAGTTGCTTATGTAGATCACTTGAAAAGCCCTGTAAGAATATTCGCACCTTTAGAGGCCGAAGCACAAGTACGTTATCTACTATTTACAGTATTAAAAACTTTTTCAAAGGGATAAGTGTATCTGACTGAGAATTATAAATACCAAGGTGTTTGAAAAGCTATTTGGAGACGCAGAATTCCTTCCTCATCGAGGCGTGATTAACGTTTTGAGAAAAATTGTATGTAATCATGAGCCACTGGAAGATCTTGTGTGTGAAAATGTCGTGTTTCTTATGAGTGGATTTGACAGAGCACAGCTTAACAAGGTTTGTGGAGCAGTTATTGAATTAAAAATTCTAAAAAATATTACCCAAACTGCCGCATTGTTTTTTTACAGACAATGCTGCCGGTGATTATTGGACACACGCCCGCGGGAGCATCGACGAAAACGTTGCTTCATTTTGCACAAGGTGTAAATTCTAAAAAGTTTCGTTTTTATGACTACGGCGAAGTAGAAAACTTACAACGATATGGACAGAAAGATGCACCAGACTACAATTTATCTCAAGTGACGGCTCCTGTGTATCTCCTATGGGGAGAAAATGACTGGTTAGCTCCAAAAGAGGTGAGTTCGGAGAATTTGCTGTGATGTGTACAATTTGTGCAATCGGTAAAAGACAGAAGAAATATACATTACATGAAATTTCAAATTCCTATTTTTTCGAATATATAGGATGTGCTTCGATTAGCTATTAGGCTGCCCAATGTACAAAAGTTATTGAAAATCAACTATGAGAAATTTACTCACTTGGACTTTATTTTTGGAATCGATGCAGACAAACTGGTATACAAATATATTTATCACTATTTAAAATAATTTGTCACAATTGTGAGGTCGTGAGGTGACAGCATTTTTTAAGAATACATTTTCATGTAAAAACTAAAAATAATGAAATAAAGGATAGAAATAATACATTTCCTTGTTTGTCGAAAACAGTATATTGAAAAGCAAAGTCTATAAGTATATTACAAAATCTGCACAAGAGTAAGCGAGTGCACGAATCTACTCAAGTGCAACTAAAGAGCTATAAGATAACACATTATTGTACTGTGAAAAGTAACTTAAATAAGGGCTTAGCGGAAAGAAAAAAGGGTTTAAGTTTGCAACAACTTTACAACTTACGTAGAAAGTTTGCAATTCAGGGAGACGACGAATAAGCTGCTTTTCGTCTAGGTTTGCTATCTCTTTTGGTAACCATTGGCTCCAATTGGGGCATACCTTCACAGCTTCCTCTATCATCTGCGAAAAATATTCAAATAAGTCTCAAGGCTTGTTAGCTAATGCAATATAAAGTAGCGCGATATCACTTCATAAAAATTACCAAAAGCTTCTCGTAAAGCTGATGTTGAAGTTCCTGGTTGTTGCGAATCATCCATCGTAGAATCATCATCTCCGTTCTCCCGAACGCGACGAATCATGTCTTTTTCCTTTCCCCATGTAGCTTTACACTCTGGACAATTTTTGCAGCTATTCACGAACTTATTATAGCACGCTTTGTGAACCAAAATGGGACAATTTGGACAGCGATAACCCTAAACAGAAAAAATAAAGGGGGAAATGCATAATATTGTAACAACTATTTAAAACCAAGTTTATGGAAATGGAAAAATAGCAAAAAGACTTACATGCAAGAGTATCATTTTGCAAAGCGTACAATCTGCCATGACATCATGATACAGATCTCGTAGAATAGGTTCAAGCTCTCTAATACTTCTAATACCCAATGTAATGTCTGGATCTTGAGTAGGCATTCCCTGTAAACAATTTTAAAGGTTTAATACAAACATAAAATGAAGGAAGCAAAATGAAAACCAAGTGACGAAATATACCTTGGTATGTACAGTGTACTTAGCTAAGTATTGTAAAGAACACAAATTATCAATAAGAGTTCGAGTATTTTGCATAGACGATCGGGAGTCGATCTCTCGAGTCATATTTAAACAATCAATATACGGAACAGCAAAATTTTTGTGTTTCCGAAGAATAGCATCCATCATCATTTGAAACAAATCTATTTCCGACTTATTCAGCATTGTTTGCAGCCTGAAAATGGTTATGACTATAAGTTATTAACGTTCAAACTACATCGAACACCGCATACTAGCGGGTAATTAAAGCATTTAGACTTACTTCATTATGGGTTTTTCAACGGTCACTAGAAATAGGTAGTATTTTTTCCCAGTGAATTCACAGGAGGCACTTCGTATAGCCATATCAAAATTCTTTAGCCTATCATTAATTTCTCTCACAACTTTTTGCACGTATGCCATTGAAGTCCTCTCAGCTTCATCGACTAATAAAAACAAGAAAAGCGTCATTATAAATAAATAAAACTTTATAAATGTATTTAAGAATACAAATCATGACATACGCTTCAACATTTTACAGGCCCCTTGAAACAGTTTTTTGACTCCTTTGGCATCCAGAAATCCGGCTGACATAATCCCCTGCAGTACAAGTTTGTGCATATCGCCGTATTCATCTTCATTATTTTCTTCACTGCTCGACATTTTCGGTTTTCTGTGTGCTTTTTATTGTTGCACCGTTTTATAATTCAATAACTCTACTTTATCTCACAACTATGATCAAACCAATCCGTATACTGAACTGAAATATAAATTTAAAAAACCATCCAATTAATTTAATACAATTAAAGTTAACGAAGTCACCAAAAAAGTTTTCTTCCTCTCCAAGATATTCTTAATTAACTTTGAAGAAAATCGCGGGCAAATAATATGAATCTATGTCATTTCAATCCATGACACAAAAACATCATAGAAGATGAATTTTCAAATCGGCGTCAAGTTTGAACAACTCGTGCTCCATGTAAGTACTTTTTGCTAGTAAAGTCAGTAGTACAGTCTTTGCGGTCTTCCGGTGTTTTAGAAACTCGAGAGGACCTGGCAAGGGTACTAACTATAACTAATAACCGTTGACTAATTATTGTGAACTGCTTTATAATCGAAATATACGATCTTGTTCATTTGACAAAACGAAAGATTATTGAAGTCGTAAGAAAGTATCTGAATTTTTGTAAGTCATAAGTCATCCATATTTTAATTTAAAATGACATTAATCATTGGTTAATTATTGGATTGGAGGCAAGTTTTAATTGTCCATTTTGATTCAATCATTAGAAGGGAGTTCCACTGAGTCTGTGAAAACTATAATGGCCAAGCTGAAGTTTAACAGGACTACGCAGACCCGACAGGGGTTTGCGAAGCATCAACACAGCATGAATCCTGATCGAAAACCGGAGGGGCTCAAAGGGGTTGCTAAACCTCGAGATAAGGCTACAATCAAGCGATTGCAGATGTACCGAAATTTTAAAGCTAAAAGGAATAGGAAGGGAAAAATTATTCGAGCTGCCCCATTTCAGTCGACTACTGCCTCTGGTACCATGGCCAGGATTGAGCCCAATAAGAAATGGTTCTGCAATTCCAAAACTATCTCACAGAATTCTTTACAGAAGTTTCAGGAAGAGATGGGCAAAGCTATGAAAGATCCTTATAAAGTATAGTAAAATTGCCTTTGAAAATGAATTATTCTAATTGATATAGGGGTAAATAGCTTATGCTTTTTGGTATTTATAGGTTGTAATGAGACCCACAAAGTTGCCTGTGACACTTCTCAACGAAAAGGCCAAGCAAAAAAGAGTTCACATTTTAGACACAGAAAGTTTTGAAAGTGTATTTGGCAAGAAGCGGACTCGAAAACGCCCCGCAATGGCTATTACTGAGTTAGAGGAGTTGGTTCAGAATGCTGGAGAGAGAGAGGAAGCCTATGACCCTACTAAGGATCAAGATTTAGTAAAAGATGCACCTGACATTTGGGAACCTACACGGGAATGGGTTATGGCTGCTGGACAAAGCAAGAGGATTTGGAATGAGCTCTATAAAGTTATTGATTCCTCAGATGTTGTTATCCAGGTAAGTTCATACAGCTTAAGAAACCAAACATCTTCAATGTGAAATTTCGTCTTTCGGCTTTATACATTTTATATTTTAAAAGGCTGGGTTTGGGTTACTGAATTTCAATGCATTTTTCGTAGGTATTGGATGCCCGAGACCCAATGGGAACAAGATCACCTCCAATTGAAAAGTTCATGAAGAAAGACAAGCCACATAAACACTTAATATTCATCTTGAATAAAGTTGATTTGGTTCCCACATGGGTCACTCAAAGATGGGTAGCTATTTTATCGAAAGAATTTCCAACGATGGCTTTTCATGCGTCAATCACTCATCCGTTTGGAAAAGGTTCTTTAATCAACTTACTGAGACAGTTTGCAAAACTGCATTCTGATAAGAAGCAAATTAGTGTCGGATTTATAGGGTACGTCAAAATTTAGAAAAATTTGTTTTATTTCCAATACAATTTACGATTATTTATTGGTTCTCATTTTTTTGCTTTTGATAGGTATCCAAATGTTGGAAAATCTTCCGTCATCAATACACTGCGATCAAAAAAAGTGTGCAAAGTAGCTCCAATTGCTGGTGAAACTAAAGTGTGGCAATATATTACTCTTATGAGTAGAATCTATTTGATAGATTGTCCTGGCGTCGTCTACCCTTACGAAGAAAGTAATGAAGATAAAGTCTTAAAAGGCGTTGTACGTGTTGAACTCGTTGAATCACCTGAAGACTACATAGAGCACGTCTTAGCTCGTGTCAAAAAATTGTATATGGCTAAAACATACAAAATTGACGACTGGACTGATGGTGAAGACTTTTTGACCAAGTTGGCTCAACGAACTGGAAAACTTTTGAAAGGAGGTGAACCGGATTTAAATGCTGTAGCTAGAATGGTATTAAATGATTGGCAACGTGGTCGGATCCCATACTTCTCCGTGCCTGCTGGGTTTGAGAAACCTTTGCCCAAGAAAAAGGAACTAACGGAAAATTCAGTAATATTATCTTCTGAAGGCGTTGTATCAAATGAAGAGAAGGATAGCAGTGCAAAGGCGCCCGAAAATAATCCAGAGGGATCCGATGCAACCATTCAAGTGAAGACGAAAAAATTGAAAGCACCCCATTTGAGCCAAAATTTCAGAAAGATTCTTGTCGGACATAAATATGAAGGAGACGATATCCAACCTTTAGAAGAAGACGATTTTAATCAATTAGACAATGAAGACTTGTTACGTTTGGAAGAGGAAAAACAACAAGAAGAAGAAGATATTAGCATCATTGAAGACTCTACTATTGCAACAAATACTTCTACTGGAACTACTCCTAAAGCTCCTAGGGACTCCGACGATTCCTCATATTTGACTTCTTCGGAATCAGAACATGAAGATGATGAAACCGCTACACCTTCCAAAGGTAAAAACTCTGCTTCCAGCTCCAAGATAGCAACACCAGAGGGCAAAGGTATGAAAAGGAAGAGTGATGGGGATGTTATTGCTAAGAAATTGACCAGCAAAGAGCGTCGTAGGTTGGAAAGGGATGCCAAGAGGAAGAAGATTGGTAGCAATTTCTATGAAGTAACCAATGTGAAGAATCGAAATCGGGATAGGAAAACTCCAAAAGTGAAAAGAAACAAAATTAAGTAGATGTTCCTTTATGTAACTAACTAAGTAAGTCTACCCCATAATATGACTTTTATTCTTTCGTTTTGTTTAATAAAGACTATCGTTGTTTAAACGGCTGAAACTACTTGTCTATTTATCTCACTCATTATAATACAACAGATTCAAGGAGATTCAAGTAACTTCAATAATTCCATCATTAGTTTAGTCTGATTCGCAAGTTTCACAGGTTTCATATAGCAAAATCCATCTAATAAAATACTGTAAAGTACTAGCTATACGATTAATTTTCGCACACGGCTCTCCACTCACACAGAGAAACATGACTTGCAAAGGTTTACGTTGCCAACAATTATGAAACTCGTAGGGAGAGAGAACAGAAGAGTTGTTAATGGATTAATTGCATGGAAATCCAAGGCACATTATATACAGACAATATCTCTTCTATGATTTTAGAATCCATGATGTGAGTTTAGTTTAGTTAGGTTGAGCTTCGGTGGAACCACATTGCCCACTATAGTAATCATAATGTTATTACTGGATCCAACAGAGAACATTGCTCGTCTCATTAACAACTTATGCTATGTTGTAAACTGAATGTGATATTTTTAATGATGGTTTATTGCGGCTGCTCATCCATCCGATACGTTCTTATTAATAAACACGAGGCGAAATGAAAAGGGAATGTGCTTTATGCGAGCCTAACAAACTTTTGGCTTGGTTTCAAAACCCGTAGTTTAATTTAATGAACGGGTATAGGAGATTTTAATGAAAATTTTAGTACCCGGAATTAATTTGATTCGGGAAATTGGGGCTAGCTGTTCACTGGTAATTAAATCAATACGTCTGATTTGTTTTACAATTCGAAAGGGGTAAATTGAGAATTGAGCTGTTGTCAATTTATAAGTAGCAAAATTTTTCTACTGGAAGATTAGATTATGTGAAAAAAAATTGGTTTGGTCGTAATTAATGAATTCAATTAACTGACTGTAATAACTGCATGTAATGCAAGGATTTTTTCTTGTCTGTTTTCATAACGGACTCAATCCAATGTTAATGCTTAATGAATTAGTCTCTTAGCCTTTAGAATGCGTCTTTTCTTTTATGCTGTTAAATTATTATTGGGCTCCAAAGATGTGACTGACTGAATTGAACAGTCTAATCGTGTTAGATAGAGGAAAGCAAGCACTTTGCTATTATTATAATAAATTGGAAGTCAATTTGCTCAGTCAATCCATTACTGTCCTAATAGACTTATGCAACAAGATGGTATTTATACAGTTAGCGAGCATTTGATCGAGTCATTGTGACACGGGAAAAAAGATTTCTCTTTTATCTACACACAGTAGATGTGCACGTTCCTTTTTTCATAATCTCTATACTACACACAGGGACCCAATCATTCTTCAAAATGTCAAACGAATCGAATGTATACAATTTCTTAAAGCCAGGTCGGTCGGTATATATTCGGGATGGCAGTCAGTCAGTAATTTCATAAAATCCTGTGTAATCCTTTACGTTCAATTTATTTGTCGCGTGAAATTTCAAACTATGTCTTAAACAATGTTTAACCAAAAGGGATTCTTCTTCCCTGCAGAATGAATAAAGGAATTTCGATAATTCAATCATTGGGACTACTAGGAGTAAAATTAGTTTAGTAAATCGGCAATAATGGTTCTAGAATATTAAATATTAAAGGAGGTTGGCTTTTTAAAGAAGAGTCTTTTTGAAGCTGTTTATAATTTTCCAAAAGATTTTAGCTATGAGTTAACTCACTGCAACATTAGTAAATCAGAAAAGCTAATAAACCGAAAAAGATTGTATTGACATTCTCGTTTATTGAAATTTTGTTCAGTTAATTCAATTAGGTATGGTTAGATGAACTCCCTCTCTTGTAACTCGCGGAAAGGGAATTTCGCTGTATTGTACTAACTTTATTTATTCAAAATGAATTAGTCTCTTCAATTTTCATTCTTGAACAAATCGAATTACTGCTTTGTTGATTCTTTTGCTAACCATGAATATTTATCGGATTTGCAAAGAAGTCTTGTCTGTTAATTTTCTACGATGGCTTTGTATCTATACATCATACGTAATGTAGTATTTCGGTGCCACATTCAGTTATTTACGACTCCGACTAAATAAAAAATATACTTGTGGTTGAGTTTGACACCTTGTTAGAATCACAACTTTGTCTCCCTTGTTAATTGTAGTAGGAGTTCACCAAGTTTTTAGAAGTTTACAGATTTCTCTGTCTGCAGTCTGCAGGCATACGTAATTTTAATAGTAAACTTGTGCAGTCTGCTTCTTAAGCTAATTGGATTACTTAATTCCTCCCACAAAGTAATTACAAATAAAATCAGTGCTCAAACTTCTTTACTGGTTCGATAGATAAACACACAGAACAGACGCTTTTATACAATTAGTCAACTTGAATGGGTTGACTACGGACAGCATTATTAACTTTCACTACGTGAGCGCGGAGCATTATGCAAAACTGAGCAAGACAATCATTGCACAGCTTTTCTGTGTTTAAATTTTCATTCACTTAATTAAAGTCGATTAGATTTGACGGAATTTCCAGCTCACTTTAATGTAATTTGAAAGTACGTAATCAAATTGGGCCCAATTTCCGGGCGTAGCAAAAAAGAACAAATGTTAGAGCATCAAATAAGACATGCTCAACTACTTAGCATTAGGTGAACATAGCATATGGTAAGGAAATGAAGAGATTATTTCAAGACTGCATCTTAAAACATGTAGAAACATACAAATTGATGTTCCTATGTATTATATAAGCTCATGCTGTGCAATAAAAAATGAAAAAATAAGGAAATGATAGCGCCATGAAAATACATTCAGACTACAAATACCATTTCAAGAAGTCAAAATGACCTTTAGTATACAGACATAATCCTCACTCCAAGTCTAACTATCTGTGTGGGTGAAACATGCTCATCAAGTTTTACAATTCAGGGGAAAACACACATTATTGAAATGCAACTCATGAACGGAATAAAAAACGAGTGAATTAAACCTGTCAGGTCAGCTCAAATTGACCAACGGCCGACTTGCCTTTTTAGCCCAACACATTTATCTAGAATTCAAACGTGCCTAGAAAAATATAACCCACCTATATCAACTCAATTCAAAGTGTAAATACATGAAGAAACTGTAAAAAGATTAGTGAAAACTGCACCCCAAGGATACATACGTACATTACGTTTGTGTAACCACACACTGCTATCCATGGAAAATTGAATTCCAGTCGCATTTCATCCGCAATAGACAAACTATCAATCCCAAAGTATGTGCCACTAACTAACTAACTAGGTTTAAATAAAAGTCTCGCAAGTTGCCACTACATGGAACCTTTGACAAATGGTCTATCACCCTTTATTTTAATAAATTCTTCCTACTCGTCTCTCTCTGCAGTTATGCTAGCAAGTTGCGGGCAACTTCACGCCCGTAATACTAACTAACGAGCTAACTACAGTAAAAGTTGTACTTACATATACTATACAGAGTCAAAACCTAACAAATTAACGAAAAAAGTATCCTAATTAGCCTTAAACCATAGATATTGAAAGCAATGCTTTTAATTTATCCTAATTAACTAACAAATCTAACAACATCTCAATAATTTATAGTAATCATCAACAACCTAACTAACATACAATGTACGATAGTAAGGTGGTAAAACTGGATCCAGATATGGGGA
>Ga0210040_10006179_pt1 | contig 15001 bp, 10 predicted proteins | sample CryGeyCG12114_NA_FD_185462 | JGI IMG/M metagenome (GOLD analysis project Ga0210040, IMG submission 185462) | Groundwater microbial communities from aquifer - Crystal Geyser CG19_WC_8/21/14_NA (SPAdes) (version 2) | ecosystem: Environmental > Aquatic > Deep subsurface > Groundwater | place: USA... | reverse complement strand
GATCCGCAGCATGCCCGAAGGCGTCTCCTGCTGCGATCGGACGCCCTCCATCGCATCGCGGATGGTGCGCATTGCAGGGCCCACTTGCTCCACAAACGTTCGGCCGGCATCCGTCAGGGCCACGCTACGCGTCGTGCGATTGAACAGCCGCACGCCCAGGTTGCGTTCAAGCTTGCTGACGATGTTGCTCAGTGCGGTCGGCGAGATGCCCAGTTCAAGCGCAGCCGCACGGAACGAGCCCAGGCGCCTGATGGCGAGCACGGCATCCAATGCGGTCAAACCAAGATCAGCCATTATCCACCTGATCGCAACGCCTCATCCCTTATTGTCTCGCTTATGCGCGTCTTGGTCTATCCTTACTTTGCTTGAGCAGCGCACCCGCGCTCGCTCAAGAGAAGGAGGATCAGATGGCTGTCGAACTTCCCGCCCCGATCGCTGGCTATTTCAGCGCAGACAAGATCGGAGACGCGGACACGGTCTCACGCCAGTTCACCCAAGGCGCGGTGGTGAGGGACGAAGGTCACGCCTACGCCGGTCGCGAAGCTATCCGGGAGTGGAAGACCTCTTCCGCGGCAAAGTACACTTATGACGTGGAGCCCTTCGCAATCTCGGAAGAAGCAGGGCTGACAATTGTCTCGGCCCATCTGTCGGGGAACTTCCCGGGGAGCCCGGTCGATCTACGCTACCGCTTTGCTCTGGAAGGCGAGCGCATCGCCGGATTGGAGATCGTGGCATGATCCCGTTCCTCACTTTGGCAGGCAAGCGTGCGCTGATCACGTCAGGCACCCGAGGCGCGGGCGCCGCGACCGTGGAGCTGTTCCGGGAACTTGGCGCGCATGTTCTGACCAACGCCCGAACCAAGCCCGCGAGCTTCCCGGACGAGCTGTTCGTCGCGGCCGATCTGACCACGCCAGAAGGCGCAGCTGCCTTGGCCGCAGCGGTGCGGGAGCGATGGGGTGGGGTCGACCTTATCGTGCACATGCTTGGCGGCTCTTCAGCCCCTGCGGGCGGCTTTGCCGCGCTCCAGGATGCCGATTGGGCTCGCGAACTGGATCTCAACCTGATGCCGGCCGTGCGGCTCGACCGCGAACTGGTCCCGGACATGGTCTCACGCGGAAGTGGCGTCGTCATTCACGTGACGTCGATCCAGCGCCAGTTGCCCCTGCCCGAAGCAACGACCGCCTATGCCGCAGCCAAGGCGGCGCTATCGACCTACAGCAAGAGCCTTTCGAAGCAGGTGTCGCCCGGTGGTGTACGTGTTGTGCGGGTCTCGCCCGGATGGATCGAGACCGAGGCTGCGATCGGCTTGGCCAAGCGCCTCGGTGACGAGGATGGCGGCGGAGTTGAGGCGGGCAAGCAGCGCATCATGGACTCACTCGGCGGCATCCCGATCGGCCGGCCCTCCACGCCGCAAGAAGTCGCTAGCCTGATTGCCTTCCTAGCCTCCGACCGGGCGGCCAGCATCACAGGGACTGAATATGTAATCGACGGAGGAACTGTGCCCACGGCCTGAATGGAAGGCAATTTTCGGGTGCGGCAGAACACTGCACAGGGTTCGGATCTGGTGCGAAGCGGCCGGGCCAATGAGATGAACGGGCGGCCGAAGGAGAGCGAGGCGGCAGGAGCGTCGAATGTCAGAGGCTGGGTCTACGCTGCTGTGAGCAGCCGTCATCTCGGGTGAAGCTTGGCCAGGGCGATCCCCGCAAGGTTCTGCGACCGTTTGATGTAGCGCACTCGCGGAGCATAGGTTGAAGCCGTAAGCTCGCGAAAGCGCTCGAGATGATGCGCATCCGTCCCGCGGCATTTCACAATCCCGTTTGCTTTCGCGACTACGTCGGCGGCGTCGCCCAGCAGAATGAAGTCGGGGAAGCGAAGTGATTTGGTCACGGTGAGGGCGTGGATCAGGGCCAGCCACTCCGCGTCCGAGCTGGTGCCATAGCCAACATCTGGAAGGACGGTCGTCCGTCCGAGTGCAACGACTGCGATCTCCATCTTACCCGGATTCGGACGGCAGCCCCCATCGAAGAAGACCTTTACGCGGGACGGCACAGGCATATCGCCACTTCTTCTGCAACCTTGATCCCGTGCACTGCCGCAGAAAGGATGCCTCCGGCGTATCCGGCGCCCTCTCTCGCGGAAAACAAACCTGACGGTTTTGGGGAGCGGCGAACCGATCCTGATTGTCGCTTATTGCGTCTTCCGGATCCAAGAGCAAGCTGAACGAAAGTCCGCCGCCTGGCATTGTTCCGCCTGGAAGTTGACAGACTACTAACGGTTAATTGCCGTCGGCACGCTTTTGCGGACCGGCTAAACCGACAGTTGGCGCGAGTGTCGCTCGACGGTCATGCGGTGCGTATCCAGCAGTGCCGTGGAGCGCTCCTCCCTTGAGGGAAGGAAGAGCCATTCGCTGGTCGCTTGCTGCGGGCTCAGGCTTACCACCATATAGCCCCGGCGGCTGGTGTCGCACCACGTCAGCCCCTCATTGGCCATCTGGAAGCCCCGGGCGATCGCGGCCGGATCGCCGCCGAAGCGCTTTTCGATACCCAGGGACGACACGCTTTGGCCGGCGAACTCCACGCCCACTGGCGAGCCTTCGTGTTCAAGGTTGAAGGCCCAGGCATTATGGCTGTCGCCGCTGAGCACGATGAGATTGGAATCGGACCGCCGCACGCTGTCGAACAGCCGCGCGCGGGCCGCGGGATACCCGTCCCACCTGTCGAGCGCCATCGGCACGCCGGCTTTGGCGAGCGCCGCCGCCGCCGCGAGTTCGGCCTGCTCCTTCGCGCTGGGCGACACGCCGGGCGCGTACCACTCGGCCGTTACCGGTGGCAGCCGCGTTTGCCCCATGATGACCTGCTGGGCGAGGATCTGCCAGCGCGTGCCCGCGGATGTCGATGCATCAAGGCCATCTGCCAGCCACCGCTCTTGCGCCGTGCCCATCATCGTGCGGGCAGAGTCCGCCAGGGCGCCGTCCCGGAAGGCCGCAGGACCACCTGTGCCGGAGAAGGCTGCGGCGAGTTCGAGCTGTCGGGAGCGGCCCACAAGCCGGGTCTCCAGGCGAAACAGGGTTGCGAGATCGCCAAACTGGTAGCGTTCATAGTCGGCGCCGGTGACGGGCAGCCATTCGCGAAAGGCACGTATCCCCGCAGTCTTGCGCGCTTCCCACGGTCCTTCTTCGGAGCCGTGATTCTGCGCACCGCCCATCCAGCTGTTGTTGGCGACTTCGTGATCGTCCCACATGACGATGAACGGGAAGCGCCGGTGCAGTTCCTGCAGGCCCGGATCGGCGCGGTAGCTGGCATAGCGCAGGCGATAGTCGGCGAGCGAAACCGCCTCGCCACCAGGCTCGATCGCGAGCGCCGCCGCAAGCGTAGCAAGCGCGTCGGAGCGGTCTGTCGGCGATTCATAAATATAGTCGCCGGTATGGACAATCAGGTCGAGGTCCTCGCGCGCGGCGCCGTGGGCATAGGCGTTGAACCATCCAGAGGTGGCGTTGGCACAGGAGAATACGCCGATGCGGACGTTCTCCAGCGATCCCTCCGGCAGGGTGCGGGTGCGGCCCACGGGGGAGACTTCGCCGGTGGGCGCGATAAAGCGGTAAAAATACCAGCGCCCGGGGCTCAGGTCAGCCGGCCGGGCGTGGGCGCAAAAATCGGTGAGAGGCCCTGCGTGGGTCGTGGATCGCGCGACGATGTGAGAAAACCTTTCGTCTTCCGCGATTTCCACGCGCAGCCCGGCCTCTCCGTCATCCGCGGGCACGAAGCGCGTCCAGAGCACGACGCTGCGCTGCTGCGGGTCGCCGCTTGCGACCGAATGCGTGAAGCCGCGCACAGTTGCCGCGAACGCGGGCCAGGACCCAAGGGAGAGTGCCGGCAGGAGCGTTGCTGACTGCAACACGGCGCGGCGCGAAATCTTCAACGGCATGGCACGACTCCTCGGCTGAGCGGAGCGCTAGCGGCCAATTGCGATGTTTTTGCTGCGGTTTTGCGGAAAACGTGGGCGTCACGGAATTGCCGCCGATTTCTCCTCGAACCGTCACAGCAGGGCCTTAGGCGCTGCCCTCGAAGCGGTCATCGCCCGCGAGCCCGGGGGTTTCGAACAATGCGCCTTTCTTCCACCGCTTTCGCGAGCGTCGCCTTGAACACGGCTCGTGCGCTCGTGCTCGCCGGCGTCTGCTTGCCCGCCATCGCCAGTGCGGAGGAAGCGATGGTCGTGTCCGCTGCACAGCAGGGCACTTCAATCGCAGCCGCTGCAGGGGCCGAGGAGATCGTGGTCACCGGTTCGCGCGCTTCGCGCGAGCGGGCGATCGAGCGCAAGCGCACGTTGCCGACGATTGCGGACGTCGTCTCTGCGGACGATATCGGCAAGCTCCCGGACTACAATACGGCCGAGGCGCTGCAGCGGCTGCCCGGCGTTTCGGTCACGATCGACCAGGGCGAGGCGCGCTACGTCGTGGTGCGGGGCATCGATCCCAATCTCAACCAGGTGACGATCGACGGCAATCTCGTTGGCATTCCCGAGGCGGAAGGACGGCAGGTGGCGCTGGACACGATCCCTTCCGACCTCGTCGCGGCAATCGAGGTGGTGAAGGCGGTTACCCCGGACTACGACGCCAACGCCATCGGCGGCAGCATTAACATCATCACACCGACAGCTTTTGACCGCGCCACCCCCTTCACCTTCGCCACCGCTCGCGGCCTCTATAACGACAAGTCGGGAAAGCTCGGCTTGGGCGGCAGCCTCTCCCACGGTACGCGCTTTGGCGCGGACAATGAATTCGGCGTGCTGATCGCCGGCAGCTACCAGAAGCGCTTCATCGACAGCGACCTTTCGGAGCCCACCAGCTGGAGGAGCTTCACCACAGACGGAGTGACCCGCACGGCGCCAGGGAACTTCCTCCTGTACGACTATCGCATCATGCGCGAGCGGATCGGCGGTATCCTCAACCTCGACTGGCGGCCGAGCGACGACGTGCGGGTGTACGTCCGTAACATCTACAACGAATTCACTGATGAGGAGGAGCGCGACCAGTTCAACTTCGTGCTCGTCAACTCCGCGACCCCCGCTCCCGTGGTGGCTAGCGACACGGAGATCAGCTTCCCGAACGGCCGCGCCACCCGCCAGTTTCGCCAGAACCACCAGACGCAGAAGCTCTACAACGTCTCGCCCGGTGTCGAACTGCGGTTCGGCGAGGCCGATCTGGACCTCAACTACACCTATGCGCGCGCGCAGGAGCATACACCGATCCGCGACGACCTCGAGTTCCGCTCGGTCGCCGGCCAGACCGCAACGCTCGATCTCTCGGATGGCGGCCTGCCGACCTTTGCAGCCATCGACCCGCGGCTGTTCGACCCTGCCGTCTTCCCGCTGCGCCGCATCCGCGAGCGACGCGAGGAGATCGACGAGGACCTGCACGCGGTTCGGGCCGACCTGGAATTGCCGCTTGGCCAAACCGACAGCTTCGTAAAGCTGGGCGCCAAGTACACCGACCGGGTCAAGAACCGTGACAACCGGCAAACGCAGCGTCTGGCGGCCGCCGCCTCCACGCTCGCGCAGACCGGCGGCGTGCTCCCGCCGCCCGACGACTTTTACAACGGCGACTACGCGTTCGGGCCAACGATCGACTATCAGGCGGTGCTCGACTTCTACAACGCCAACCCTTCGCTCACCATGCTGGATGCGGCACAGACGGCGGAGAACGACCGCGCTCTCGACTATCGCATCCACGAGAAGATCTATGCCGCCTACGGCATGGCGAGCCTGACCGTCGGGGACCTGACCGCGATCGGCGGCGTGCGCGCCGAGCGCACCGAGGGCACGTACAACGCCTTCCAGATCAGCGAAACGACCGGCATCTCCCCGCTGAACTACGAGCAGAGCTACACGCATGTGCTGCCCAGCGTGCACCTGAATTACCAGGCGCGTCCCGACGTGCTGCTGCGCGCCGCCTGGACCAACACCATCGGCCGGCCCAACTACGATGCCACGGTGCCCACCTTCAGCGAGGACAGCGGCGTTGGCACCGCGGGCAATCCGGACCTCGAGCCCTACACCTCGATGGGCTTGGACCTCTCCGGAGAGTACTATCCGGGTTCCGACAGCATCGTGTCGCTGGGGGTCTTCTACAAGCATCTGGAGAACCCGGTGTTCACTCAGACACTGCGCGACACCAGCTTTGCGGGCGTGGCGCTCACATCACTTTCGCAGCCGCAGAATGCCGATAGCGGCGAGCTGTTCGGCATCGAGGTGAACGCCCAGCAGCGCTTCACCTTCCTGCCCACGCCGCTGGACGGCTTCGGCCTGTCCGTGAACGCCACCTACGTGTCGTCAAACGTCGAGGTGCCCGGTCGCGAAGACGAGGATATCCCCTTCTTCAACCAGTCCGACTGGATCGCCAATGCCGCGCTGTTCTACGAACGTGGCCCGTTCGAGGCGCGTGTCGCGGTGGCCTATCGCTCGGGCTATATCGCCAATGTCGGCAGCGCGACCCAGGGCACCGCGGCAGACATCTACGAAGCCGGCCGTACGAGCATCGATGCGCGCCTGAGCTATGAGCTGGTTGACGGCGTCGAGGTTTTTGGTGCGCTCTCCAACATCACCAACGCGCCGCTGACCTACTACCAGACCAGCGAGGACCAGACCTATTCGCGCCAGATCTACTCCTTCAACGGCGATTTCGGCGTTAGCGTGCGCTTCTGATGCTGCTGTCGGCGCTGCTGATTGCCGCCGCGGTGCTGCGGGCGGCATCAAGGATCGGATGGCGAGGGTGCAGCTCACGCCCGCGAGTAGCGCCAGGCTATCCGTCATCCACAGCATGAATGGCGCGGTGATGACCTGCGCCATATCCGGACGCATGGCACCTGCCCAGACGAGCAGGGCAAGCGTGACGCTGGCAGCCTTGTCGGCTATCGTCGTGGTCTTTGCGGCGCTGATGAATTACCCTGCGGCGAGCGCACTGCTCATCTTCCTCGGGAGCGTGGACAACTCCGCGCTGGTGCAGCCGCTGAAGGTACGGCGATGAGCGCTGCCGCTGATGCACCGAACCTCTCCTCGCCGATCAATATTGGCGCCTTCAACCTCGGCAACGCGTTAGGCGCGGCGCTTGGCGGCGGCGTCATCGCAGCCGCGCTTGGCTTATCCAGCAGTGGCACTCGCCGGGGCAGCGACTTCGGCTTTCGGCCTGACAGTGCTGCTGAGCGCCACTCGCCGCTTGCCGGGCGCCAAGCCGGCACTTGCAAGCGTACCTTGGTTCGGAATGACGCAGTCGGCAGCAAGGCGCCCTTTTCGGCGCCGCTCGCTGTCCGGATGGTAAACCTAAGCCTGACGCTCCGCGTCGCCTTTCCGGGCAAAAGCTCCAGGACTCCGGGCGGCGAGTGGCACCTGATTATGGATCGACCAACACTCTCATCTCCAGCATCTGCTGGCTCGTTCGGCCGATGCCGTACAGGATGCCCGGCTGGCTCTCGTCCCAGTCGATCGCCTGACCCGCCGCCTCGATTGCGTAAGTGCCCAGATGGTCGAGCACCGCGCCGCCCTCGGTTGGCAATTGCATGGCGTAGAGTTCAGGGAGGTCATGGCCGGTCAGATAGAGCCGCCCGTCCGGCCCCCAACCGCCACCCGAGATGCTCATCGGCGCAATTCGCCGCAGCACGGTGTCAGGCAGCAGCCAGCTTTCGGTGCGCCGCCACTCATCGTCAAAGCGCACCAGCGTTGTGTAGCGATGGTCGCGGGTCGGCTGCCCGCCGCGTCCGCTGTAATTAGCGAACATCGCCCACCAGGCGCCGTCACGCCGGTCCACCCAGGTGAGCGAGCCGACCCCTTCGCCCAGCGCCACCGTTCGCCTGTGCTCCAGGGTCTGCGGATCAAAGATCTCCACGCTGCTCCAGTGCGGCACGCCGGAATAGTTGGAGGCGGCGCAGACCAATTCCTTCTCGAGCAGCGCGCAGCTGTTGATGTGGGGGAACCGCTCCGGTTCTCCCTCCCACGATGCCTCGCGCTCGCCCGTGCGCTTGTCGTAGCGGGCGATGCGGTAGTTCGCGACGGCGTAGAGATCGTCCGGCCCCGCCGCGACTCCCTGCCGCGCTTCGGGCGCGGGCAAGCGGCGCAGCGTTTCGGCCGGCGGTCCGGCCACCGGCTCCGGCAAGGCAGCGGTTCCTGCCGAAGCGGCGAGCGCGGCGATGATGGCGATAGCGACCCGCATCAGAAGTTCGCCGTCACGCCAAGCCAGAAGGTCCGGCCGTAATCCGCCGATTCTTGAAGATAATCCTGCCCGGGCCCAGTCAGCTCGCGACGCCCGCTATCGGTCAGGTTCTGTCCTTCGGCATACACCGTCAGGCTTGGCGTGATGCGATAGCTGACATTGGCGTCGATCGTGGAGCGCTCCTTCCAGTACTGGTCCGCATTGGGGATGGTGTCGTTGATGGTCTCCAGAAACCCGCCGAGGTAGTTCCACGAGACCCGGCCCTCGAACGCCCCGCTTTGGTAGAACAACGTCGCGTTGGCCGTGGTGTCCGGCTGCAGGAACAGGCCGGTCACGCGCGGGCCGGCTTCGGTCAGGAAGGTGAACTCGGTATCCAGGAACGTGGCGTTCGCATTGACGCCGAAGCCGCCGAGGAAGCCCGGCAGGAAGCTGAGCGATTGCTGCAGGTTCAGCTCCAGCCCCCGGATCTTCGCCGTCTCCGCGTTGCGCGGCGTGCTCACGATCACCAGCTCCGGCGTGCCCCGCACGTCCAGCGTCTCGACGGAGGTCAGCGTGAAGATCTCGTCATCGATGTCCTTGGCGAACAGGCCAATGGAGATGAGGCCGCCGCGCGGATAATATTCGAGCGACAGGTCGAAGCCCCGGCTTTTGCGCGGCTTCAGGTCCGGGTTGCCGCGCGACAGTGTCGGCTGGCTGCCGTCGAAGGAGAGGGTCTCGCTCGCGACGATCGAGGAATAATCCGGCCGCCCGATGGTGTTGGTGTAGGCCGCGCGCAACGTCACATCCGGCAGCGGCTCCCAGCGCAGGTGCACGCCCGGCAACCAGTTGTCGTAAGCGCCAGAATTGCTCACCGACGTCAGCGTGGAGCCCTCCGTCCGTACCGCATCGGAGGCAATCTCCGTCCGCTCGTAACGCACGCCCGCCAGCAGCGTGACTGCGTCGAACGTGTAGCTGCCCTGCAGAAAAGCGGCGTAGATATCCTCCTGCAGGTCGTAGTCGCTGGAAGGCAGCCGGTCGGAGCGGGTGAAGCGATCCAGGTTGGCGTCGAGGAAGTCCGAAGCCGCCCCGGCGTCGATCTGCGGCGTCAGCAGGTACTGGTCTCGGATCAGCTCGTCCGGCCCGTCCGTCACCACTTGGGCGAGCGTGTAGGTGTAGCCTGTACCGGCGCGATAATCGATCTGGCTGTTGGTGTAGGTGCGGTCCGTCATGCGCAGCACGCCGCCTGTCTTCAGCGTCAGCCCGGCATCATTATCGAACGCGGCATTCAGGCGGAACTGCGTGCTCTTGTCCTTCGTGCGCACCTCCGAAAAGCGGTGCTGCAGGAGGTAGAAATTGGCGGGGTCGCGGTTCGCCTCCGCGTTGGTCGGGTTGAAGACAGGGTAAAAATCGGACGTGTCGTAGGTGAAGCCGTAATTGGCCCCGTCCGCATCCCGGGTGCGGAATTCAACCGACTCGTTTGGCGTGAACAACCGGCCCTGCGAGTAGATCGCATCGCCATCCAGCGTGACCATCTCGCTTGGCTTGTAGTCGAAGGCGGTGCGCCCGATCACGATCTCCCGATTGGTGATCGGCTGGTTCAGCTGGATGATGTTGCGCCCGCTCGCGAAGGTGCCGCTGGTCGGCGTCTGGTCGGCGACATTGCCCAGCGGTTCGGTGCGGAACTCGATCCGTTCCTCGTCATCCTGGGTGCTGGCGAAGATGCCGCTCAGCTCCCAGTGGAAGTCATCATTGGCGGAGCGGTACTCGACCTTGCCGTTGAAGCCTGCGCGCTCCTTGGTGTTGTTGTACCAGAACAGGCGCAGTTGCACCGGCACCTGGATGCCGTTGCCGGTCAGCGCACCGGAGTTCACCGGCGCACCGGCATCGGTGTATTCGCGTACGGAAGGGCTGGCGACCTCCACCTGCGGGATGTCGTAATCGAGCTGCTCGTAGCTCGCCCCAATCACCACGCCCCATTGATCGTTGGCGCCGAACGTGTCGCCCGCGGCAAAGGCGGCGCGGAAAGACGGCTTGTCGTTCCGCACATCGCCGCTCTGTTCATAGAGGCCGTAGGAGGCGAGGCCGTTGAAGAACGCTCCACCCGCATCGAAGGCGCTGCGCGTTTCGATGTTGATCACGCCGCCGATCGCATTGGCATCGTTCTCCGGCAGGACGGTCTTGATCACCTCCACCCGCGCGGCGGCGACCGAGGGAATGATGTCGAGCGGCACCGTGCGCGATCCATCGTCCACCGCGGCGACGATCGCGCCGTCCACCGTCGTGCGGTTGTAGGTCGATTGCAGGCCGCGGATGATGGGAAAGCGCGGCTCGCCCTGGTCCTCCTGCACGGCAACGCCGGGAATGCGGCGCAGGGCGGCGGCGGTGTTGTGGTCGGGCAGCTTGCCGATATCGTCGGAGGAGATCGCATCGACCACGGCAAAGGCATCGCGCTTGGTCTCGATTGCATCCTGCTGCGCCCGCCGCTGGCCCGTGACGAGGATCTCCGCGCTTTGGGCAACCGGCTCGCCAGCCTCTTCCCGAACATCGGAGCCGGTCTGGTCCTGCGCCACGGCAGCGATCGGCGCGGTGGTGGTGAGCAGCATGGCAAGCGTACCAAGGTACGCGTCTTTGTTCTTCATCGTAGTGACCCCCCTGATGTCAGGGCCGGTACCGCTGCGATGTGACTGGTCGGAGAAGCAGCAGCGGCAATTGCGTGACAAGGCGGTTCAGTTTGCCCCCGGCTTGCCCATCTATCGAGAGGGGCAGGTCGCCGATGATCCGTTCTGTTGGAGAGATGGTGGTCAAGGTTCACTTGCTGGATGCCCGCATGCGGCGCTCGACAGGCAGCACGGAGGAATTCGCCGCGGCCGAGGTTTCCCGGTCGCAAGTTCCCAGAAGCATTGGGGCGCGCCTCCGCCTTTGTGTTCAACAAGAACGAGCTGAGTTGGGGTGGCTTGCCAAAGGAGCGCATTTCTTTGGGAGCGGCAGCCGAAGCGGGGCGGTGATATGCTGGCGCCCTGCGGCGCTTACTCTATGCCGAGTGCTGCCTTGATCGCGGCCCAGGATACGAGCTTGAAGTTCTGCGCGGCCGGTAAATTGTGCCCATCCTGCGCCACGAGAAGCCCGTCCGGGAAATCCGGGCCAAAGCTGCCGCCGGCAAGCTCAATCCCATCGGTCTCCTCGACCGAGCCGAAGACGCCGCTAGCGATGTTGAAACGACCAAGCGGGGTGACCTCGGGCAAAGCGAACACGGCGTAGCTGTTGTCGCCCTGGCTGGAGGCGACCAGCCATGCGCGGGTCCCTTCACGCAGCAGCGCCAGCCCCTCCACGTCCGCCACCAGCTGTCGGTTATCGACAGGGGCCACAAGCTCGCCGCTCGTGGCGGCCGGAGCAAAGCGCCAGATGCCGACATCCTCCTCACCGACATAGAGCGAGCCATCCAGCGGATCGACCACGCAGCCTTCGGTCTGTGTTCGGAGCTTAAGTTGGCGGAGCGGCTCTGCGGTCGGAGCGCCGGAGAATGTCAGCCGCAGCTCCTGGATCAGGCCATGCTTCAGCACCGAATAGGCGAGCAATTGCTCCCCGTCGCGGCGCAGGCACACGCCATAGGCCTCTCCCGCACCGGCGGGCACAGTGCCCAGCAGCGTCAGCCCGGCGCTGGCGGGATCGAGCCGATAAAGCTGCAGCTTTGCTGCGAGTGGATCATTGCGGTCACTGGCGATGACGATGATGCCTGCCGCGCCCATGTCCGCCAGGTCCACATTGTTGAGAAGCCCGCCGCCCGCGAAGTGGCGCGTCTTTCCGTCGAGCCCATAGACGTAGAGCCCGGCTTTCTTGTCCGTGGCGACGATCAGGCTCTGTGCCGGGTCGGCGGCGTTGCGCCAGATCGCCGGGTCATCCGCAGCGTCAGCAGCCGCGGTGCCGACGGGCTCGGTCTCGGCGGCGGCAGTGACGCTGACCGGCGGCAGCCCCATCGGCGTGGTGGCGCAGGCGCCAAGCGTGGCGAGCAGCAGCGTGCTGGCAATCCGGCGCATCAGAACGCGTACCGGCCGACGAGCTGGAACACAGGGCCGGCCCGCTCGCTCTCCAGTTCATACTCGTCGAAGTCCCGGTCCAACTGGTCTTCGATCGTGTCGAACTTGTTGAATACTTCTCGTTTTTTCCCGTCCAGCAGGTTGGAGCCGACCGCCCGAATAGTGAAGCTGTCGCCGAAGCGCTTCTCCACAAACACCTCGAGGTCCGCGCCGTAGGTGGTGGTCACTTCCTCGCTGATCATGCGGCCATAGGCTGCGCCCTGCTTGCGGTAGGTCGCGCCAAAGGCGCCGCCAAAGGCGCGCAGGTTCTGGATGAAGCCGAAATTGTAGACGTACTCGGACTGGCTGTTGAAGCGGCGCTCGCCAAAGACGTCGGTGACCTTGCTGTCCAGCAGCGACACGTTGCCGAACACGCCCGTGTCCGGCAGGCCGAGGAAGCCAAGGTCGCTCGAAAGGTCGAACTCGATGCCGTAAACCTCTCCATCGCCCACATTGATCGGCTGGAGGACGAAGGCGATCACGTCGTCATCCTCCTCGTTGGCAGAGCCGGGGAGCGGGTTCCCGTCCGAACCCAGCACCGTGCCGAGTTCCTGCAGGTCCTTCACCTTGCGGTAGAACAGGTTGATTCCAATCACGCCGGTGCGGCCGAGTCGGTGCTCGTAGCCGAGGTCGCCGCCCCAGGCGGTTTCCGGCGCGAGCAGCGGATTGCCGAGGAAATCATTATCGCCGAACTCCTCCTCCAGCAGCGCCGGGGCGAGGTAGTCGAACTGAGGTCTGCGCAGCGTGCGCGCGACGGAGGCGGTGACGCGGCCGGCGCCCACGTCGAACTTCATCGAGGCGCTCGGCAGGAGCAGGTCGTACTTATACTCGGTCTTGGCGAGTTCCGGCGCAACGGTGAAGTCGTTGATGCGCAGTTCGGTGTTCTCCCAGCGGAGGCCGGCTTCCCATCGAACCACGCCGGAATTGCCCTCGACGAGCGCGTAGAGGTCTCGGCGGTCTTCCTCCACCCTCGCGCGGCCACCGGTGACAGTCTCGAACTCGCCGAACTCGCCGACCAGATTGGCCGGCGTGTCGGTGAATTGGTCCCAGCCGCGCCCGCCTAGCTCGTCATCCTGCTCGGCCTCCGCCACATTGGTGCGGCGCCGCTTGTCCAGCCAAAAGCCGCCGAAGACGAGGTTGATGTCTGAAGTCAGCGGAAACTCGTGGTCGAGGGCGAAGCTGAGCTCCTGGTCGACATTGCGCTCGCGGACGAGGGCGCCTTCCCACTCCGGGTCATCGGCGTCGAAATCGAGCTCGATCTCCACCTCGTCACGATGATCATCAAAGCGGGCGAGCGCGGCCTTGAACGACGTCTCGCCGAGCGCCCATTCCTGCGACAGCTTGGTGGCGACCGCAAAGTTTTCCTGCTTGATGTCGGCCACGTTGGCATTGTCGGTCAGCAGCCCGGGCTGGTCGCTGTCCTCGCCAGGCACTGGGCCAAAGAGGCCACTGGCGGCGTTGTATTCGTAGCTGCGCTCGGTCTCCGTGCGGTCGGTACGCACGAAGTTGCCGCTGATCTCGAAATCGGTCGTGTCACCCTCGATCGCCCAGCTGCCGTTGAAGGCGTAGTCCCAGCCGTTGCGTATGTCGGCCTGGTCCTCCCGGTTGTCGAACTCCTCGGCCAGAAAGTCGGCGTTGTTCTCCGGTGAGTCACCGTAGCGGAAGCTGGTCTTCTCCTTGGGGCTGTAGCGGCCCTGCACGTTGGCACCGATCAGCACCCGGCCCGGCCCGAGCGCGCCGCCGAAATAGAGGCCCGCGGTCGGCTTGACCTCGCCATCGTCAAACAGCAAGCCGCCGCCCTTCACGTAGCCGCCATCGAGCGAGAACGCATCGCGCAGCACGATGTTGATTGTGCCGGCCACCGCATCGCCGGTGCGCCGGGCGGATGAGGAGCGGACGATTTCCACCTGCTCGATCAGCTCGGCAGGGATGCGATCCAGGAAGAAGGAGCGGTCGGGGTTCGGGCCAGGCACGCGCTCCCCATTGATCAGGATCTGGGTGTAGCCAGGATCAAGCCCGCGCAGGCGGGGCCCATCGCTTTCGAGAACATCGGACAGGAAGGTGACGGAGGGCACGCGCTTCAATGCGTCGCCTGCGGTCAGCGGCTCGAAGCGCTGGAAGTAGCCCTCGTCATACACCAGCACGGGTTCGGCATCACGGGTGCGGTTGCGATAGCCGATGTCTGCCTGCACGACGATCTGCTGCGCAGATTGCGGTTGGCTGGCCTGCTCCGCCTGACCGCTGCTGCTGTCAGCGACCTGTGCCTGCGCTAACACAGGGGTGATGCAGCCGATCGCGAGTGCCGCCGCTCCGGTGCGAAGATGTGCGCGAACCTTGTTCATTATTGCCTTCCGATCTCTGTCGGACGCGGCGGTTATTGAGGGTCCGGGACAGACTGACGACAGAGCTGTTTCAATCCCGTGACAGGACTGAGTGTTGCCGCTCCGCATCATGCCGATTTCCGGCTCCGGGCGCGGCCGGCGCGGAGGCAGCGGCGACAGTTCGTCGAGTAGGGGCGCTCTCAAAAAGCCCAAAACACCACGCGTGGCAGGTGGCACTTTGTCAGCCGCGACAGACAGCGGTGATGATCGTCCGGCCCGCCTCTCCTCCCTCGGCGACAACAGCCGGTTGCAAGATCGGGCTGAGCTGTGGGTGCGGCAGCTTCTGCGATGGGCGCGGGAAGGCCCGGCAGCTGACGGCTTAGTTCGAATCGAAAGGTGGCACCTTCACGAATGTCCGCTTCGAAGAA
>Ga0210040_10006178_pt1 | contig 15002 bp, 14 predicted proteins | sample CryGeyCG12114_NA_FD_185462 | JGI IMG/M metagenome (GOLD analysis project Ga0210040, IMG submission 185462) | Groundwater microbial communities from aquifer - Crystal Geyser CG19_WC_8/21/14_NA (SPAdes) (version 2) | ecosystem: Environmental > Aquatic > Deep subsurface > Groundwater | place: USA... | reverse complement strand
GCGGGCGCGGACCATCTTGGCGCTGGCGCGCTTGGCCACGCGGTAGGCGGCGGTGAGGTTGGCGTCGAGGACGTCGGCGAAGTCCTCCTCCTTCATCCGCATGAGGAGCCCGTCCCGGGTGATGCCGGCGTTGCTCACCAGCACCTCGACCGGGCCCTGGTGCGCCTCGACCTCGGAGAAGGCGCGGTCGACGTCCTCGCTGCTGGTGACGTCGCACTGCACACCGAACAGCCCGTCCGGTGCGCCGCTGCCTCGGTGGGTGACCGCCACGGCGTCGCCCTGCTCGGCGAAGGACCGGGCGATCGCCAGGCCGATGCCCCGGTTGCCGCCGGTCACGAGCACCGACCTGCCACTCGTTCCCACAGTGCCACTCCCCCGCCGACGCCGATGACCTGCGCCGAACCTATCCCGTGGCCGCAGGTCGCACCCGCTACCGGTGGGTACCGCGACGGCGGGGTCGGTCCGTGCGCTCCCGCCGCAGCCAGCCACCGCCGTAGAGCGCCCACAGCACCAGGAGCGGCTGGAAGAACAGCCGGACCAGGCGCTTGCGGTCGGTGTCCAGGCCGAAGGCGTCGGTGCCGTCGAGGTACTGGGCCACGTTGCCCGGGAAGATGGCGACGAAGAAGGCCGCGAGCAGCGCGCCGACGAGCTTCTTCCTCCCCGGCAGCGCGAGGAAGGCGCCCCCCAGCGCGATCTCCGCGACGCCGGAGCCCACCACCGTCAGGTCCTCGTCGAGGGGGAACCACTCGGGCACCTGCGCCCGGAACGTCTGCCGCTGGGTGGTCAGGTGCAGCACGCCCGCCCCCACCATGGCCGAGCCCAGCAGGAGACGGGCCGCGGTGCGCGGCAGGGAGGTCACGGCGCAACCCTAGGCAGGGCGCGTTGACAGGCCGGATGTGCCGCCCGTAGACAGCGCAGATGGCTTCCGAGGACCCGCACCGCGTAGCGCTCGAGGTGGCCGACGGCGTGGCGACCGTCCGGCTCGACCGCCCCGACAAGATGAACGCCCTGGACACCCCGATGTTCGAGGCGATCGTCGCCACCGGCCGTGAGCTGGTGGAGCGCGACGACATCGGTGCGGTGGTGCTCACCGGCGCGGGCCGCGCCTTCTGCGCCGGCCTGGACTTCAGCGGGTTCGCGGCCATGGCCGAGCGGAGCGGGCCGCGCGAGGTCGCGCCGAGGGAGCCGCTCGGTGCGGCCGGCGCGCTGGCCCAGCAGGCCGTCCACGTGTGGTCGCTGGTGCCGGCGCCGGTGATCGCCGCGGTGCACGGCTACGCCTTCGGCGGCGGGCTGCAGATCGCACTCGGTGCCGACATCCGGCTGGTCGCCCCCGACGCGCAGCTGTCGCTGATGGAGATCCAGTGGGGCATCTGCCCCGACATGTGCGGTACCCAGCTGCTGCCCGAGCTCGTCGGCCGCGACGTCGCCAAGGAGCTGGCACTGACCGGGCGCCGGGTGTCGGGGGCCGAGGCGGCCCGGCTGGGGCTGGCCACCCGCGTGGAGGCCGACCCGCTCGCCGCGGCGCTCGCCCTGGCCGCCGAGATCGCCGGGCACAGCCGCAACGCCACCCGGGCGGTCAAGCGGCTCGTCGACCTCGCCGGCCGGGTGCCGCTCGAGGAAGGGCTCGCCGCCGAGCAGCGCGAGATCGGGCAGCTCATCGGCTCGCCCGAACAGGCCGCCGTCGTCCGGCGCCGGCTGGGCGGGGGCGCCTGACCGCTCAGAGGTTGCGGCCGCAGGTGGGCCAGGCGCCCTTGCCCTGTGTGGCCAGCACGCGTTCCGCGACGGCGATCTGCTGCTCCCTCGTGGCCAGGTCGGCCCGCGGGGCGTAGGCGCCGCCGCCGGAGCCGGTCCAGGTGCCCGCGGAGAACTGCAGGCCGCCGTAGTAGCCGTTGCCGGTGTTGATGCTCCAGTTGCCGCCGGACTCGCACCGGGCCACGGCGTCCCAGTCGCGGCCGGACACCGGCGCCGGGACGGCCGCGGCCGGCGCGGGTGGCGGGGGTGACGCAGCCCTGCTCGCCCGGGGCGGCAGCGGTGCCTGCGGGGACGGGACCGGAGACGACGGCGGCGGGGACGGGACCGGAGACGACGCCGCCGAGGGCGAGGCCGAGGGCGAGGCCGAGGGCGAGGGCGAGGGCGGGGGCACCGCACGCGCGGCGGTCTGCTCGCGCTGGAGAGTCACGATCGTCGTCCGGGCCGACTCCAACCGGGACCGCAGGGCGGCCTGCTCCGCCTCGAAGTCGGCGGCGCTCCGCCGCGCCTCCGCCTGCGCCGCCTGGGCGGTCGCGAGCGCGGCCGCGGCCTGCTGCTCGACGTCCGCCGCCTCGGCGACCGCCGCCCCGGCCGAGGCGGCGCTGCCCTCCGCGTCGTCCTGCACGGCGGTGAAGCGGTCCAGGACGTCGCTGCGCCCCCGGCCGGCGGCGTCGAGGAGCGCCGCCCGCTCGAGCATCTGCGCCGGGCCGGTGGAGGTGAGCAACGCGCGCATCCCCGCCACGGCGCTGCCGTCGATGTAGCTCTGCCGCGCGAAGGCGGCCAGGTCGGTCCGCGCGGTCTGCACCGCGGACGCGGCACCGTCGGCGGCGGCACGGGCGCGCTCTGCGGCTGCCCGGACGTCGTCCAGCCGGACCCGCTCGGCCTCGTACCGGCCGAGGGCGGTCGCGGCGGCGTCCTCGGCGGTGTCCAGCGCCGTCTGCACGGCGCCTTCCTCGGTGAGCAGGGCGGTGACCTGGGCGGCTGCCTCGTCGGCTGCCCGCTGCGCCGCGGCGATCTCGGCGTCCGTGGGTGCGGCCGACGCCGTCCCGGCGACTCCCCCCACGGCGAGCGCGGCAGCGGCGGTGACGGCCAGGAGACGGCACGCCGTCCGTCGCGATCGACTGCCCAGCTGCACCCGCAACCCCCTGCTCGACCCGATGTCCCGGCCCAGCATCCCTGCGGGATCGCGCCCCTGCAGGGCCGCCGACCGGCTCCCGCCCGCTGCCGTCGAGCTGACCAGCGCGTTCCTGCGGCGAAAAAGGTGCGGCGTTCCGCCGCCGGCCATCCGGGAACGGTCAGCCGCGGACCGCCGTGTGCAGGTGCTGCCGCGCGGTCGCCAGCGAGGGGCCGTACCAGGTGAGGTCACGTCCGGACACGAGCACCGACCGGACACCGGGGAACGCCTCGGGTCCGTCGTCGGCGGTGAAGGCGTACGGCTCGTCGGGCAGCAGGACGGCGTCCAGTCCGGCGTCGCGCAACCGTGCGGGGTCGACGCGCGGATAGCGCTCGGCGTCGTCGGCGAAGGCGTTGCGCAGGCCCAGCCGGGCGAGCACGTCACCGGCGAAGGTGCGGCTGCCCACGACCATCCACGGGTCCCACCAGATCGGGACGGCGACCCGTAGCTCCGGCTCCGGTGCGGGGTGCGCCCACTCAGCCGTGGCCGTGCGCAGCCACTCCGGCTCACCCACGTCGAGCGCCTCGGTGAACAGCCGGCGCATCGAGGTCAGGGCCTGGTCGAGGGACTCGATGACGGTGACCCAGACCGGCACCCCGTCCGCGCGCAGGCGCTGCACGTCCAGCTGCCGGTTCTCCTCCTGGTTGGCGATCACCAGGTCGGGAGCGAGCGCGGCGATCGCGGCGCGGTCGGGGTTCTTGGTGCCCCGGACGCGGGCCACGTCCAGGTCCGCGGGGTGCGTGCACCAGTCGGTGGCGCCCACCAGCCGGTCGGGCACCGTGACCGCCAGCGCCTCGGTGAGCGACGGCACCAGCGACACCACCCGCCGCGGCGGCCGGGGCAGCTCCACCGCCGTCCCCAGGTCGTCGGAGGGGCCGACATGGCCGTGGTGGCCCCCGCGGGCGGAGGTCACGTCGCGACGGTATCGGCTCCCCCGCGCTCGGCGATCCGGTCGAACTCGGCGAGCGCCGCCGCCTCCGGCAGGGTGCTGGAGGTGATGGCGCCCCCGACGGTGGCGCAACCAGAGCGACGTTCTAGCAATACGGGGCCCGCGCCAGTACGTTCGCGGTGTACATCACGCGCCCTGCAGGGAGTTCCCATGACCACGATCGAGGCCTCCGCCGGCTCCGCCCCGACCTCCGACGTCCAGCACATCGACGTGCTCGTCGTCGGCGCCGGCATCTCCGGCATCGGCGCCGCCTACCACCTGCAGCACGAGCAGCCGGGGCGCACGTTCCTGCTCCTCGATGCGCTCGACGCCCGGGGCGGCACGTGGCGCACCCACCGCTACCCGGGAGCCCGGTCCGACAGCGACCTGTTCACCTTCGGCTACGGGTTCAAGGCGTGGCGCGGGCCCTCGATCGCCACCGCCGACGAGATCCTCGCCTACCTCGACGAGGTCATCGAGGAGAACGACCTGGGGCAGCACATCCGGTACCGGCACCGGGTCACCGCCGCGAGCTGGTCGTCGGAGGAGAAGCGGTACACCGTCGACGTCACGCGCGAGGACACCGGCGAGCAGCTGCGCTTCACCACCGACTTCCTCTGGATGTGCCAGGGCTACTACGACCACGACAAGCCCTTCCAGCCGCAGTGGCAGGGCATGGACGAGTTCCGCGGTCAGGTCATCCACCCGCAGAAGTGGCCCGAGGACTTCGACTGCACCGGCAAGCGCGTCGTCGTCATCGGCTCCGGCGCCACCGCCGCGACGCTGATCCCGGCGATCGCCGAGACCGCCGCGCACGTGACGATGCTGCAGCGCTCGCCCACGTTCTTCATCTCCCGGCCCAAGGTGGCCGAGCTGGCCGCGCAGCTGCGGGCGCTGGAGGTCCCGGACGAGTGGACGCACGAGATCATGCGCCGGGCCTCGTTCAAGCAGGGTGAGGAGCTCTGGCGCATGTCCGTCGACACCCCGGACGCGCTGCGCGAGTTCCTCATCGAGTCGATGCGCCCGCTGCTGCCCGAGGGCTTCGACATCGACAAGCACTTCAACCCGACCTACCGCCCGTGGCAGCAGCGCCTGGCCGCCGTCCCCGAGGGCGACCTGTTCGCCGCGCTGCGCGCGGGCAACGCCTCCGTCGTCACCGACACCATCGAGCGGTTCACCGAGACCGGCATCCGGCTGACCTCCGGCGACGAGCTCGAGGCCGACATCGTCGTGACCGCCACGGGCTTCGACCTGTCGCTGTTCGGCAACGTCGCCTTCACCGTCGACGGTGAGCCGGTCGACTTCACCCAGCAGGTCACCTACCTCGGCATCATGATCACCAACGTGCCGAACATGGCCTACGTCTTCGGCTACTTCCGGGCCAGCTGGACGCTGCGCGCGGACCTGGTCAGCCAGTTCGTCTGCCGGCTGCTCAGCAAGATGGACGAGCAGGGCACGCCCGTCGTCGTCCCGCAGCTGCGCCCCGAGGACGCCGACATGGCGCTGCTGGACTGGTCGGACCCGGAGAACTTCAACCCCGGGTACGTGATGCGCTCGCAGCACCGGATGTTCAAGCGCGGCGACCGGGAGCCCTGGACGCACCACAAGGAGTACACCGAGGAGCGGGCGATCCTGCCCACGGCCGACCTCGACGACGGGCTCGTCTACCGCCGCTGAGCCGCGCACCGGTCGTCCAGCTCCAGACACCCACCGCCCCAGGGACCCGCCCAACCCGCCCCCAGGACAGGAGAACCATCCGTGCCGGTCGACCCGCACATCGCCGCACTGCTCGCCATGGCGCAGCAGTCCGATCTGCCGCCCATGTACGAGAGCGCGCCGGACGTCGGGCGCGCCCAGTACCTGGCGATGACCACCGGGCTGCGCAGTCCCGAGCAGGTCATCCCGGTGGCGGGCACCGAGGACATCACCGTCCCCGGCGGCGAGGGCGACCTGCCGGCGCGCGTCTACCGGCCCGAGGGCCAGGGGCCGTTCCCCACCGTGGTGTTCTTCCACGGCGGCGGCTGGGTCATCGGCGACCTGGAGACCCACGACAACATGGCCCGGCACATCTGTCGGGACGGCGAGTCAGTCGTCGTCTCCGTGGACTACCGGCTGGCCCCGGAGGCCCCCTTCCCGGCGGCCGCGGACGACGCCATCGCCTCGGCCCGGTGGATCGCCGCGAACCGCGACCGCTTCGGCGGCGACGACCGGCTGGGCCTCGCCGGTGACAGCGCCGGCGGCAACCTCGCCGCCGTCGTCGCGCAGACCCTGCACGCCGAGGGCACCCCGGTCACCGCACAGCTGCTGATCTACCCGGCCGTCGACGCCGAGGGCGAGTACCCCTCGCGGGTCGAGAACGCCCGCGGCTACTTCCTCGAGCAGCCGACCATGGACTGGTTCTACGGCCACTACGCCGGGGCCTGGGAGGACGCCAAGGACCCGCGCCTGGCACCTCTGCACGCCGACCTGACCGGCCAGCCGCCGGCGGTCATCGTCACGGCGGAGTTCGACCCGCTGCGCGACGAGGGCGAGGCCTACGGCGAGGCGCTCAAGGCCGCCGGCGTGCACGTCGACGTCACCCGGTACGACGGCCTCATCCACGGCTTCTTCGACATGGGCGGGCTGTCGCCTGCGGCGAAGTCGGCCATCGAGGAGACCTGCGGGAAGTTCCGGAAGATCCTCCACGGCTGACCCGCACCACGACGCACGGATGCCCGGGGACCGTCACGGTCCCCGGGCATCCCCGCCTGGGTCGACCTATCAGAACCCCGTCCACCAGATCGATCGTGCGCAGGTGGAGCGCGTCCAGTGCGGTCTCCTGTTCGTCGGTGACCAACTCGTCTGCTGTGGGACGGTCGAACGGACAACCGTCATCGTGCGGGCAGAACTCGCAGCGGGCCTGCTGACGTGATCTTGTTGGTGGATCTGGACAACACCTTGGTCGACCGCGAACTGGCGTTCCGGACCTGGGCGCAGCACTTCATCGGCGAGATCAGCGCCGACGCCGCGGATCTGGACTGGCTCCTGGCCGCGGACGACGACGGCTACGCACCGCGCGCCGACCTGGCTGTTGCCCTCAGGGAGCGCTGGGGCCTGGACGCCGGCGTCCCGGACCTGGTCCGTCGACTGCTCTTCGACCACGTGCAGTTCGTCCAGACCTACCCCGGGGTCTCCGCTGCGCTGAGAGCTCTGACGATGGCAGGCGTCACCCCCGTGGTCGTCACCAACGGGACCACCGCACAGCAGAGCCAGAAACTCGAGCACACCGGGCTGACCGCACTGATCGCCGATGCCGTCATCTCCGAAGCCGTGGGCAGCAGGAAGCCGGACCCCCGCATCTTCCGCACCGCCCTGGAGGCCGCGCGTCGCCATGGCGGCCGCGGACCGGCATGGATGATCGGTGACCACCCGTGGGCCGACATCGCGGGCGCCAAGCACTGCGGCCTGCTCACCGGATGGGTCAGCCACCATCGGACCTGGACCACGGGCGAACCGGCCGACATCGCCGACCCGCTCACCGTCGACCTCCTCAGGCGCGTGACGCCCTGACCACGGCGGTCGCGTCGTGCCGTCAGCGCCCCTCGACGGCGCCTTCCGGCACTCCGGGTGCGGCATGATCGCCAGATGTCACCAGCCCGAGAGACGTCGTCGCTGCCGTTGCCGGAGTTCGTGAAGTGGTCGATCTTCCCGTTCGAGGGTGAGCTCCGGGTGCGACAGCCCAAGCCGCTGTACCCGTCGGACCGCCCGCGCTCGGGGGAACCGGGCGGGGAACCCTGTCACGCGTGTGCGGCTGCCGATGACGAGTACATCTGGGTCGACCGGCACTGGCGGGTCAGCGCAGCCAGGCCATCAGGGGTGCCGGTGCAGGTGTTCCTCGAGACCCGTGAGCACCTCGACATGGACGACCTCGACGACGAGATGGCCGGCGAACTGGGGCAGATGCTCGTCCGGCTCGACCGGGCGATCCAGGCCATCGGTGGCATCGGCCGAGTCCATGTCGCTCGCTGGGGCGACGGTGGCTCGCACTTCCACATGTGGCTCTACGGCCGCCCCCGCGGCGCCGGCCAGATGCTCGGCTTCTGCCTGCCGATGTGGGCGATGATCCTGCCGTCGACCCCGGAGGACGTGTGGCAGGCCAACATGGCGGTCGTCGCCGCCGAGCTCGCCGAGGTGAGCGGCACGGCGATCGCCAGGCCCTAGCGGGGGCGCTCCAGGAGGTCGGTGCGGTTCGGCAATCAGCGAGCGGCCGACGCCGGCGGCTTGGCCGGGAGCGCCTTGATCTGCTCGACGAAGCTCTCGAAGTCCGTGCTCCCCGCGGTCAGGGCCCGCCGGCTGGTGACCAGCGCCTTGGGCCAGTTGACGGTCACGGCGCCGACCAGCACGCCGTCGTCGTCGGAGTAGAGGACCGCCGCGCGCGCCGGGTCGGCCGCCAGGTCGCCGACGACCTCGTACCGCCCACCGCGCGAGGCGTGCCCGACGACCTGCAGCTTCCAGTCGTACTGGTCGCTCCAGACGTACTCCAGCGGGCTGTAGGGCTGCAGGTCGTCGGCCTGCACGATGTTGTGCGCGACCGCGGCGGCCTGCTCGACGGCGTTCGTCCAGTGCTCGAGGCGCACCTCGGCCGGGTAGCGCGGGTCCTGCCAGCGAGCGATGTCGCCCACCGCCCAGACGTGCCCGGAGTCGACCGCGCGGCAGTACCGGTCGCACACGACGCCGTTGTCGACGAGCAGACCCGAGTCGGCCAGCCACCCGTCGTTGGGCACCGCGCCGATGCCGACGAGGACGGTGGCCGCGGCCAGCGTCGAGCCGTCGGTGAGCCGGACGGTCAGGTTGCCCGCGGTGCCGTCGATGCCCTCGACGCCGACGCCGAAGCGGGTGTCGACGCCACGCCGGCGGTGCAGCTCCTCCAGCGGACGGCCGACCTCGGGGCCGACCAGCCGGGCCAGCGGCGTCGCCAGCGGGTCGACCACGGTGACGGCGTGCCCGAGCGTGCGGATGGTCGCGGCCGCCTCGGCGCCCACGACACCGCCGCCGACCACCACGACCGCGCCCCCGGCCGCCAGGTCGGCGCGGAGCGCGTCGACGTCGGCCAGCGTGCGGATCACGTGCACGCCGGAGTCCGCCGGCCACGGCGAGGGCCGGGCGGCAGCGCCCGTGGCTATCACGACGGAGTCGAAGTCCAGCGCCGTGCCGTCGGCGAGCAGCACCTGCTTCGCCGCGACGTCGAGCCGGACGGCGGCGACGCCGAGCCGCAGCTCGATCTCGGCGCTGGCGGCCGCATCCGGGGTGATCAGCGCGAGCCGGTCGAGATCCCACTCCCCCGCCAGGTACTGCTTGGACAACGGCGGCTTGTCATAGGGCTCGTGCGGCTCCTCGCCGACGAGGACGATCCGGCCGGCGAAGCCCTCGCGGCGCAGGGCCTGCGCGGTGCGCACCCCGCCGGTCGACGAGCCGACGACGACGACGGTCTCCGTGGTCACGGGTGGACCCACTCTCTGTGCAGGCGGTTCTGGACGTGCCGGAGCCCCGGCGGCCGTGGGATCACGACCGCCGGGGCTCCGAGGACATCAGCCGAGGTTGATCGGCAGCATCCGGGGACCGCGGATCTGACCGGTCGACCAGCGCATGGGCGCGCCTTCGGCCAGCGAGAACTCCGGGATCCGGTCGAGCCAGACGTCGAGGGCGACGCGCAGCTCCATGCGGGCCAGGTGCGAGCCCGCGCAGCGGTGGATGCCCAGGCCGAACGCGGCGTGCCGGTTGACCTCGCGGTCGATGACGACCTCGTCGGCCCGCTCGAACTTCTCCGGGTCGCGGTTGGCGGCCGGGAAGGGAAGGAGGACCCAGTCCTCCTTCTTCATCTCGACGCCACCGAGCTCCACGTCCTCCTTGACCAGGCGGGCCATGGTCACGGGGGCGTAGGCGCGGAGGAACTCCTCCACCGCCGTCGTCCGGAGGGCGGGCTCCGCCACGAGGCGCCTGCGGTCCTCGGGGTTCTTGGCCAGGTGCCACAGCGAGGCGCCGATCGCGCTCCACGTGGTGTCGATGCCGGCGATGAGCAGCAGCGCCATCGTGCCGGCCACGTGGTTCGGAGCAAGCTTCTGCCCGTAGAGCTCGGCGTTGATGAGGTACGTCGTCAGGTCGTCCCGCGGGTTCGCCACGTGGTCGCGGATCTGCTCGAGGAGGTAGGTGAAGAGCACCTCGGTCGAGGCCTCCCGCTCCTCGGGCGAGTGGTTGATGCCCTCGAGCGCGTTCTCCACGAAGACCTTGAACTTCGGCGCGTCCTCGGCCGGGAAGCCGAGCATGTCCGCGATCACCCGGATCGGGATGTGCATCGCGTACTCGGTCGCGGCGTCGACCAGGTCACGGCCCTCGAAGGAGTTGATCAGCTCGTGGCAGAACTCCCGCGTGGTGATCTCCTGCTTCGCGACGTTCGCCTTCGTGAACGCCGGCAGCAGCAGCTTGCGGGCATCGTGGTGGAACGGCGGGTCGGACGAGATCGGGGGGACCCCTCCGACCGGAGCCAGGTCCAGCGGGGGCCGGTAGTTGCCCACGATGATGGCGCGCGAGCTGAAGTGCTCGGTGTCGTAGGCGATCGCCTGGACGTCCTCGTAGCGCGTGGGCAGCCACGCGCCACCGAAGCGCTCGGTGTGCGCGACCGGGCAGCTACCACGCAGGTCGTCCCAGATCTCGTGGGCGTTCTCCGCGTACCGCTCGTCCATGTGCGAGAAGTCGGTGGCCCAGTCGGAGACCGGGCCGTCCATCACCTCGAACCGGGTGAGCTCCGCGGGCTCGGCCCGCTGGAACGGGGAGTCGGTGAACCTGTCATCGACGGTCATTCAGTGCCTCCTCATGGACGAGAACAGCGGACTCGGGGCAGTTGGCTGCCGCGAGACGGATGTCGCCCTCGCGGCCCTCGGGCACGTTGCCGTCGGCCGTGAGCGCGGTGAGCGTGGCGTAGCCCTCGTCGTCCTCGCCGAAGAGGTCTGGAGCGAGGTCGTAGCAGCGGCCGTGCCCCTGGCACAGCTGCGAGTCGATCTGCACCTTCATGTGCGGGTTCCTATCTGTTCCTCGGTACGGGCGATGCTCGTCACGACCCGGGACAGCAGCGCTGTCCATTCCTCGTCGCCGACGTCGTGCAGATCAGGGGTCAGCAGCGTGCTGCCGATGGCCAGCGCCGTCGCCAGGTGGGCGATGGCCCGGGCGGAGACGGTCGCGTCGATCTCGCCGCGCAGCTGCGCCTGCTCGACCACGCCGGCCATCCACTCGGCGCGCTCCCGGACATAGCCGGTCATCGACGCGGCCACCTCCGGATCGCGCCGCACGGCGATGAGCGCCTCGATGACGAGGTAGCGGTCCGCGTCGGGCTGCTCCCGCAGGCCGACGCCGGTGCGCATGAACATGTCGACGATGGAGCGCTGCGGATCGGCGGCGACCATGTCCTCCAGGGGTCGGCGGCCGTGCGTGCGCAGCGCACCGACCAGGAGCTCGGCCTTGGAGGTGAAGTAGGCGTAGAGGGCGCTGTTGCTGAGCCCTGCCTCGGTGGCGATGTCGGCCACCCGCGTGCCGTCGTAGCCGCGGCGGGCGAACACGTCGGCGGCAGCACGCAGCAGGCGCTGCCGTGTCTGTACGCCCGTCGTGCCCGCGATGCGTCCCACGACACGAATTGAATAGTGATTCACTTAACCGGTCAAGAGGGCTGGCCCGGAGGAGTGGTGTTTTCGTGCAGGGTGATCGCGTGCAGGTCCCGGACGGTGCCGAGCAGGAGGTCGTCCGCGACGGCTGGGCCGGCGTGCTGCGGGTCTCCCGGACCGGAGAGGATGCCTTCCGTGCCGGGCCGCGGCGCCGGCTGCCCGAGCGCTCGTTCGGCGGCGCGGTCGTCGCGCAGTCGCTGCTGGCCGCCGGGGCCACGGTCGACCCGGATCGGGCCACGCACTCCCTGCACGCCTACTTCCTGCGCGCCGGCGAGGCGTCGTCCCCCATCGACTTCCGCGTCACCCGGGTGCGCGACGGCGGGTCGTACAGCACCCGCCGGGTCACCGCCGAGCAGGGCGGCCGGGCCATCCTCGAGCTGACCGCCTCCTTCCAGGTGACCGAACCCGGCTTCACCCACCAGGTACCACAGCTGGACGCCCCCGAGCCGGAGTCCTTGCCCACCGCCCAGGAGGCCGCCGCCGGCGTCGCGGGCCCGCTGCGGGGGTGGTTCGAGCAGCTCACGTCCCGGCACCCGTTCGACATCCGCTTCGACGGCGAGCTGCCCCGCGTCGCGGCGTCCCGGGGCGAGGCGGCGCCGCCGGAGCAGCGGTTCTGGATGCGCTCCCTGGAGCCGCTGCCGGACCAGCCGCTCGTGCACGCGGCCGCGCTGGGCTACGCCTCGGACATGCTGATGCTGTCCACCTCGCTGGCGCCGCACGCCCGCGCGGTGGGCGCCTCCGACGTGGCCGCGGCCAGCCTCGACCACGCTGTCTGGCTGCACTCCCCCGCACGCGCGGACGAGTGGCTCTGCTTCGAGCAGGAGAGCACCTGGGCCGCCGGCGGTCGCTGCCACTGCTCGGGGCGGCTGTTCGACCGGGCCGGCCGGCTGGTGATGACCGTCGCGCAGGAGGGCATGGTGCGCCCGCTCGGCGCGCGCTGACAGCGGCGACCAGCTCCGGGCGTCAGTCCTGCCGGCTCAGCCGCTGCCCGGCCCGGCGGGCGCCCAGGGAGCAGACCATGGCCCCCAGGCAGACCAGCAGCAGGGTGATCGCCGTCCAGTGGTAGCCGGTCACCAGGTCGAGCCGCCCCTCGTCGGAGACCTCGGAGATGGTCCCGGAGAAGACGTATCGCCGGAGCTCGATCGGGAGCGGGGTGGTCAGCACGGTGAGGATCACCGCGGTGCCCAGCACGGCGCCGGTGTTCTGCAGCATCAGCCGCATGCCGTTGGCGATGCCGAGCCGCTCGCTGGGCATCGTGGCCAGCAGGACCTGGGTGTTGGACGGCATGAACAACCCGGACCCGGCGCCCACCAGGATCAGGGCGATCATCACCGCGGCGTCGTCCACCTCGGCGCCCGTGAACAGCAGCAGCACGGCCAGACCCGCCGCCGTGGCGGCGTTGCCCAGCACGGTGAGGGTGTGCGCCTCGATCCAGCGCTGGAAGAAGCCCGACGCCGCGGAGAAGATCAGCGCCGACACGGCGAGCGGGAGCACGCTCCACCCGGCCGACAGCGCGTCCTTCCCGCCCACGGCCTGCAGGTACAGCGACACCAGCAGAACGACGCCGAAGTTGCTGATGGCGTTGAGGAACGAGGCGCTCAGCCCCCAGGCGAAGCTGCGGTCCTCGAACAGGCGGATGTCCATCAGCGGGTCGCTCAGCCCCCAGGCGAAGCTGCGGTCCTCGAACAGGCGGATGTCCATCAGCGGGTCCCGCACCCGCCGTTCGACCAGGATGAACGTGGGCAGCAGGACGGCGAAAGCCACGAGCCCGCCCACCACCAACGGGTCCGACCAGCCCAGCGAGGTGACCTGCGAGAGGGCGACCAGCCCGCAGCCCAGGCCCAGGAAGGCCAGCAGGTTGCCCGGGACGTCCAGCGCCAGCCGCTCGCCGGAGCGCGGCACCGGGCGCAGCGCCACCATGCCCCAGACCAGGCACCCGATGCCGACCGGCACGTTGGACCAGAACAGCCACTGGACGCCGACGTGCTCGGCGAGGAAGCCGCCCAGCGTCGGCCCGACGAGCTGGGCGACGGAGAACGACGCCAGGTAGATGCCCATGCCCTGGCCGAGCCGGTGCCGCGGGAAGGCACCGGTGACCAGGGCGGCGCTGTTGGTCAGCAGCATCGCCGCGCCTGCCGCCTGCAGCACCCGGCAGGCGACCAACCACCACGCGTCCGGGGCGAACCCCGCGAGCAGGTTCCCCACGGTGAAGACCGCCAGGCCGGTGAGGTACATGGACCGGCGACCGAAGAGGTCGGCCAGCCGCCCGAAGGACACCATGAGCAGCGTCTGGGTGAGCATGAACGACAGCAGGATCCAGCTCGACGCCGTGGCAGAGGCGTCGTACTCGCGCGCCACCGCGGGCAGCGCCACGTTCAGTGCGCTGTTGGACAGGCCGGAGAACATGCTGGCCAGGCCGACGACGGACAGCGTCCGCCAGGCCTCGCGCATGACCGCCGGATCGTCGGTGACGCGGGCCGGCTCCGGGTGCGGGACAGCGGGGAACGCCGGTTCGGGGCTGTCCGTCGCGCCCGAGGTGCCGACGACCGGTTGCTCGAGCCCGTCGGGCCGCGAGGCGGTCGACCAGGACATTCGCCCTCCCCCACTGTCCCCGCAATCCTAGAACAAGGCTCTAGAGCTGAGGACGCCGGTGGGGCATGCTGGCCGGGCGGCGCAGAGCAGCGCCGAGACGTCGAGGGAAGGCGGATGCCGGCAGTGGACGCGGGAGCGATGGGTACGAGGACGAGCAGCTCGGGCGTGCGGGCGGGGGGTGCCTGACCATGGCGCTGGACACCTCGGCCATCGGTCGCGAAGGACCCGCCCACGAGCGGAGCTGGTCGTCCAAGGACGCCCTGCTCTACGCCGTCGGTGTCGGCGCCGGACTGGGTGACCCCAGCCAGGAGCTGCCCTTCACCACGGAGAACAGCCACGGCGTGGAGCAGCAGGTGCTGCCCACCTTCGGCGTGCTGCTCGCCCAGGCCCCGGGCGTGGGCATCGGCGAGTTCAACCGCGCGATGCTCGTGCACGCCGAGCAGGAGATCCGGCTGCACAAGGTCCTCCCGGTCGAGGGCACCCTGCGCGCGCAGGCCCGCGTGGAGTCGATGGAGGGCAAGCGCAGCGGCGCCCTCGTCACGTCGTCGTCCACGGCGACCGACGCCGACGGCGCACCGCTGATCACCACGCGCAGCTCGATCTTCATCCGCGGCGAGCAGGTCGAGTCCGGCGCACCGGCGGCGGCCGACGACTGGGCGCAGCCCGACCGGGCGCCGGACTGGGAGGTCACGCTGGCCACCCGGCCCGAGCAGGCGCTGCTGTACCGCCTCAACGGCGACCGCAACCCGCTGCACTCGGACCCGGCGTTCGCCGCGCGCGCGGGCTTCGAGCGGCCGATCCTGCACGGGCTGTGCACCTACGGCATCACCGGCCGCGCCCTGCTGATGTCGGCCATGGACGGCGACCC
>Ga0210040_10006177_pt1 | contig 15003 bp, 16 predicted proteins | sample CryGeyCG12114_NA_FD_185462 | JGI IMG/M metagenome (GOLD analysis project Ga0210040, IMG submission 185462) | Groundwater microbial communities from aquifer - Crystal Geyser CG19_WC_8/21/14_NA (SPAdes) (version 2) | ecosystem: Environmental > Aquatic > Deep subsurface > Groundwater | place: USA... | reverse complement strand
CCCCCGCCAGTTCCAGCCCTCGCGCGCCATCGTCACCGCGTCCGACTCCGGCATCGGCAAGGCCACCGCCGTCGCCCTGGCCAAGGCCGGCCTCGACGTCGGCATCACCTGGCACAGCGACGCCGAGGGCGCCGAGGCCACCGCCGAGGAGGTGCGCTCGCACGGCCGCCAGGCCTACGTGGCCCAGCTCGACACCACCGACCTCGAGTCCTGCGCCGGTGTCGTCGACGGGCTGGTCGAGCAGCTCGGCGGGCTGGACGTCTTCGTCAACAACGCCGGCACCGGCGACGGGACCCCGTTCCTCGAGCTCGACCTGGCCACCTGGCGCAACACGCTCGCCACCGACCTGGACGGCGCCTTCGTCTGCCTGCAGGCCGCGGCGAAGCACCTGGTGCGGCAGGGCAAGGGTGGCCGGCTGATCGCGGTGACCAGCGTGCACGAGCACCAGCCGCGGGTCGGCTCCAGCGCCTACGACGCTGCCAAGCACGGCCTCGGCGGGCTGGTGAAGACCATGGCGCTGGAGCTGGGCGCCGAGGGCATCACCGTCAACGCGGTCGCGCCGGGCGAGATCGCCACGCCGATGACCGGTCAGACCGACGAGGACCCGACGCAGACCGAGCGCCCGGGCATCCCGCTGGGCCGGCCGGGCCAGGCCTACGAGATCGCCGACGTCGTCGCCTTCCTGGCCTCCCCACCGGCGAGCTACGTCACCGGCGCCTCGTGGGTGGTGGACGGCGGCATGCTGCAGATGGGCCCGCAGGGCGGCTCGCACATCACCAGTCAGGAGTGGCGCGAGGCCTGATCCCCGCTCAGCCCTCGAGCGCGGCCCGGGCCTCGTCCCGGGCCCGCTCGGCCTCCTCGGCGGCCCGGGTCGCCGCCTGGTGCTGGCGCCGGGCCGTCCGGGCCGCGCTGCGGGCGGCGGCCTCGTCCGCCTCGACCCGGGCGAGCTCGGCCTGCAGCTCCTCGATCCGGTCGGCCAGGGTGTCGGCCCGGGCGGTCGCCTCCTCGGCCTCCTGCTCCGCCTCGGCCAGCGCCGCGGCGGCCTGCTGCCAGGCGGCCTCCGCCTGCTCGACCTGGTGCCCCCGCTCCCGCCGCCCCTCGTCCTCCGGCTCGGGTTCCGGTTCGGGCTCCGGTTCTGGCGCGGGGTCCGGCTGAGCCAGGGGTTCTGGATCCGGCGCCGCGGCCGGCATCGACGCGGCCATCGCCGCCAACAGGTCCGAGGACCCGGAGTCGCCGTAGCCGACGGCGGTGGTCAGCCGGCCCCGGCGCAGCTGCTCGGCCGTGCCCGGGCCGCCGAGCGCGAGCTGCAGGCTCTGGCCGACCTCCGCCAGGGCGGCCTCGGCCGCCGCGTAGCCGGCCTCGGTCCCGCGCCGGACGGCGTCGCGGGCCAGCTGGTCCACCCGCCGCCGCCGCTCGGCCGACAGCCGGCGCAGGTCCGGACCGGACTTCCGGCGCTGCGCGTCCTCCAGCTCCGCCGCGAGCTCCAGTAGCGCGGTGATGCCGTCGGCGTCGTCGCGGGCCAGCCGGTTGAGCAGCCAGGCGGTCCGGGTGGGCCGCCGCAGGGCGGCGATCTCCTTGGCCAGCGGCCGGTCCCGGGCGGCCCGGGCCTGCGCGACCAGCGCCGTCCGGCGTTCGACGAAGTCGTCCGGCGAGCCCGCGTAGAGCTCCTCGGCGGCGGCGTCGAGGTCCACGGCGGTGCGGTGGTCGGGGGCTCAGACGGCCCGGTCGACCGACTCCTGCTCGGTCACCGGGGCACGCAGCTCCAGCAGCGCGTTGTCGATCAGCCGGGTGCCGCTCACCTTGGCGGCCACCAGCATCCGGACCGGGCCGGTGTGGTCGTCGGAGACCTCGACGAAGGTCGCCGGGTGCACCAGGACGGCGTAGTCGAGCTCGAAGTCGGGCTCGAACTGCACCCGGTCCAGCACCTCGTTCGCCGCCACCCGGGCCGCCGGGACGCTGTCGGCCGCGGCGGCCTTCTGCAGCGCCTCGGACAGACTGGCGGCCAGCGCCCGGTCGGCGGCGGACAGGAAGACGTTCCGGCTGGACAGCGCCAGGCCGTCGGCCTCGCGGATCGTCGGCACCCCGACCACCTCGACGTCCATGTTCAGGTCGGTGACCATCCGCTGCACGACCGCCAGCTGCTGGGCGTCCTTCTGGCCGAAGAACGCCAGCTGCGGCCGGACGACGTGGAACAGCTTGGCCACCACGGTGAGCACGCCGTCGAAGTGCCCGGGCCGGGAACGGCCCTCGAGGACGGCACCGAGGGCGCCGGCGTTCACGGTCACCTGCCGGCCCGCCGGGTACAGCTCGGCCACGGTCGGGACGAGGACGAGGTCGACCCCCTCGGCCTCGCAGACGGCCAGGTCGTCCTCGAGCGGGCGGGGGTAGCGGGCGTAGTCCTCGCCCGGGCCGAACTGGAGCGGGTTGACGAAGACGCTGACCACGACGGCGTCACCGCTGCTCCGGGCCAGCCGGATCAGCTCGCGGTGGCCGGCGTGCAGGGCGCCCATGGTGGCGACGAAGGCGACCCGCCGGTGGCCGGCGGCGTCGAGGTCCGCACGGGCGGCGGCGAAGTCGGGAAGGGAGTGGGCGACGATCACGAGGGAGCTCCTGGCGCACCCGGGACGGGTGGCGCACCGGCCGGGGCCGGGTCGGACGGGTGGGACGGGGTGTCGGCGAACGTGTGCGCCGCGGTCGGGAAGTCACCCCCGGCGACGTCGGCCACGTAGGCCGCAGCGGCGGTCGAGATGACCGAGGCCAGGTCGGCGTACTGCTTGACGAAGCGCGTCACCTTGCCCTGCCGCAGTCCCAGCATGTCCTGCCACACCAAGACCTGGGCGTCGCAGGCCGGTCCGGCCCCGATCCCCACGGTCGGGATCGGCAGCTCCTCGGTCACCCGCGCGGCCAGCTCCCCGGGCACCATCTCCAGCACGACGGCGAAGGCGCCGGCCTCGGCCACGGCGTGCGCGTCCTCCAGCAGCCGCGCCGCGCTGTCTCCGCGGCCCTGGACGCGGTAGCCGCCCAGCTGGTGCTCGCTCTGCGGGGTGAACCCGATGTGACCCATCACCGGGATCCCGGCCTCGGTCACCTTGGTGATCTGCTCGGCGACCCGGACGCCGCCCTCGAACTTGACGGCCTGGCAGCCGCCCTCCTTCATGAACCGGATGGCGGTCTGCAGCGCCTGCGCCGGCCCGGCCTCGTAGGACCCGAACGGCAGGTCACCGACGACGAACGCGCGCCGGGTCGAGCGGACCACGGCGCGCACCAGCGGCAGCAGCTCGTCCACCGTCACCGGCAGCGTCGACTCGTAGCCGTACACGTTGTTGGCCGCGGAGTCCCCGACCAGCAGGCTCCACACGCCGGCGTCCTCGAAGAGTGCCGCGGTGTACTGGTCGTAGCTGGTGAGCATCGCCCAGCGCCGGCCCTCGCGCTTCGCGGTCGCGAAGTCGGTGACGCGGATGCGGCGCGGTCCCGCGCTCGGCTGGCTCACTGGCTCGACCTCATGTGTCTCTCGTCCCCTGCTCCGTCACGTCGTGTCCGCCCGCCGGTCGTTGAACCGTCCACGACCGTGTGGCCCCGCAGAAACTAGCGCATCGCCGCGGGCGCGGATCCTCCGTCGTGACCCGCGGGGGCGGGTCCGCCCTCGATCCTGCCACCTCGACCGCCCCGGTGCCGCACCGGCTGCTGACTTGTGACCTGACCGGGAGCCGGGCCTACAGGTGGGAGAGGACGACCGCCGACCGGGTCCGGCTGACGCCCGGGTGGTTGCGGATCACGCCCAGCACCTTCTCGAAGTGGGCGGCGTCGGAAGCCCGGACCAGCAGGATGCCGTCCGCCTCACCGGTTACGGTATAGGCCTCGCTCACCTCCGGGATGCTCAGCGCCAGCTCCCGCATCCCGTCCGGCGGCACCCGGCCCTCGCAGTAGAGCTCCACGAACGCCTCGATCGTCCAGCCCAGCGCGGTCGGCTCGATCTCGGCGGTGAACCGCCGGATCACCCCCTCGCCGCGCAGCCGGTCCACCCGTCGCTTGGTCGCCGCCGTGGAGAGCCCGACGCGGATCCCCAGGGCCGCGAAGCTCTCCCGTCCGTTCTCCACCAGCCGAGCAATGATCTTGCGGTCGAGATCATCTAGACGCAAAGGAAGCACCTGAAGTTCCTACATCGCGAAGCAGGTGTTGTGCAAGGGGAAACCTAGACTCCCCTCATGACGTCGAGCGTGCTGGACCGGGACGAGGCGGCCCTGCGCGCGCCCTCCCCGCGGCACTACCTGATGTGCCCTCCCACCTTCTTCGACGTCGCCTACGCCATCAACCCGTGGATGCGGCCGGGGTCCGGCGTGGACCGGGAGCTGGCGCTGGCGCAGTGGTCCAACCTGGTCGCCGCCTACCGGGCGGCTGGTCACCGGGTCGACCTGCTCGAGCCGGTCGACGGGCTGCCGGACATGGTGTTCGCGGCCAACGGCGCCACCGTCGTCGACGGCCGGGTGCTGCAGGCCCGCTTCGCGCACCCGCAACGGGCCGCCGAGGCCGAGCGGCACGCCGCCTGGCACTCCCGCCGGCTGGGCGGGACCGGTGTGGTCGCCCGGCCCGGAGCGGTCAACGAGGCCGAGGGCGACTTCGCCGTGCTCTCGGACCGCGTGCTCGCTGGCCACGGCTTCCGCACCAGCCCCGACGCCCACGCCGAGCTGGCCCGGCTGACCGGCCGGGAGGTGGTCAGCCTGGAGCTGGTCGACCCGTACTACTACCACCTCGACGTCGCGCTCACGGTGCTGGACGACCGCACCGACCACATCGCCTACCACCCGGACGCCTTCAGCCCGCAGAGCCGCGAACGGCTGGCCGCGCTGTTCCCCGACGCGGTGCTGGCCACCGCGGCCGACGCGGCCTGCCTGGGTCTCAACGGCGTCAGCGACGGCCTGGACGTCTGGCTGCCCGCCGGCGCCGCCGACCTGGTCGCCGCGCTCACCGCGGCCGGCTACCGGCCGGTCGAGGTCGACCTGAGTGAGCTGCTGCGCGGCGGTGGCGGCGTCAAGTGCTGCACGCAGGAGATCCGCCACCACCGTCATACCTTCCGAGGAGAGAACCCGCGATGACCGTCCTGGACGAGCCCACCCGCACCCCCGACCGGCTCCCGGCCTCCCCTGCCGCCGCCCTGCTCGCGGCCGAGGACGCCCACGTGGCGCACAACTACCACCCGCTCGAGGTGGTGGTCGCCGCCGGCTCCGGCGCCGTCGTCACCGACGTCGACGGGGTGGACCACCTCGACTTCCTGGCCGCCTACTCCGCGACCAACTTCGGCCACGGGCACCCGGGGCTGCTGGCCGCCGCCCGGGAGCAGCTCGAGCGGATCACCCTGACCTCGCGCGCCTTCCACCACGACCAGCTCGCCCCCTTCGCCGAGGCGCTCGCCGCGCTCGTCGGCAAGGAGATGGTGCTGCCGATGAACACCGGTGCCGAGGCCGTGGAGTCCGCGGTCAAGATCGCGCGGCTCTGGGGCTACGAGGTGAAGGGCGTGCCGGACGGCCGGGCCACGATCATCGTCGCGAGCGGCAACTTCCACGGCCGGACCACGACGATCATCAGCTTCTCCGACGACCCGGACGCCCGCGACCACTTCGGTCCCTACACCCCGGGCTTCGTCACCGTCCCCTACGGCGATCTGGCCGCGCTCGAGGCCGCGATCACCGACGACGTGGTGGCCGTGCTGCTGGAGCCGATCCAGGGCGAGGCCGGGGTGCGGATCCCGCCGCCCGGCTACCTGGCCGGCGTCCGCGAGGTCACCCGAGCCCAGCGCGTGCTGTTCATCGCCGACGAGATCCAGTCGGGGCTGGGTCGCACCGGCCGGACGCTGGCCTGCGAGCACGAGGGGGTCGTGCCGGACGTCTACCTGCTGGGCAAGGCACTCGGCGGCGGCATCGTGCCCGTCTCGGCGGTGGTGGCCGACCGCGACGTGCTCGGCGTGCTGCAGCCCGGCCAGCACGGCAGCACCTTCGGCGGCAACCCCATGGCCTGCGCCGTCGGCCGCGCCGTGGTCGATCTGCTGGCCACCGGTGAGTACCAGGAGCGGGCGACCCGGCTGGGCGAGCGGATGCGACGGCGGCTCGAGGCCCTGGTGGGGCACGGCCTCGTCGCGGTCCGGGTCCGCGGGCTGTGGGCTGGGGTCGACGTCGACCCGGCGCTGGGCACCGGCCGTCAGGTCTGCGAGGCGCTCGCCCGGCGGCACGTGCTGGCCAAGGACACCCACGGCTGCACCCTGCGGCTGGCTCCGCCGCTGGTGATCACCGAGGAGCAGCTCGACCACGGGCTGGACCAGCTCGCCGCGGTGCTCGACGAGCTGCGGGCCGCCGCGCGCTGAGCGGAGACCGGTCGACCCAAGGGTTCAGCCCGGTCTGACATGCTGACCCGGTTCGTGACGGCAGGAGGACGTGGGTGGCGGGTACCGGTCAGCTCCGGGAGCAGGACGCGGGGGTGGCGGCGCACGCCCTGGTGCCGCTGCTGGTCGACTACCTGGAGGACCTGGCCGCCCGGACCGCCGAGCGGCTCGGTGACGTGGCCGGCGTGGCCATCACCTTCGGCCTCGACACGGCGCCGGTGACCATCGGGTCCAGCAGCGCGCTGGCCCTCGAGGTCGACCTCCTCCAGTACTCCCTCGGCAACGGCCCCTGTCTGCACGCGCTGCAGACCGGCGAGCGGCTCTACGTGCCCGACCTCGGGGCCGACGACCGCTGGGGCGAGTACGGGCCCCGGGCCGCCAGGCTCGGCGCGGCCTGCTGCCTGTCCGTACCCGTCGTCGCCGGGGACCGGCCCGCCGCGGTGCTCAAGGTCTACGACGGGCGGGTCGACGGGCTCACGTCGGGGCAGCGCGAGGTGGTGGAGCGGACCGCGCTCGACGTCGCCGGCGGCATCGGGCTGGCGCTGCACCTGGTCCGCCAGGCCCGCGAGCTGGACGACCGGGCAGCGGCGATGGACCGCCGGCGCCGCATCGACCTGGCGCTGGGGATGTTGATGGAGCGCAACGGCAGCACCGCCGACGCCGCCTTCGACCTGCTCCGTCGGTACTCCCAGAACTTCAACGTCCGGCTGCACGTCGCCGCCGGTCAGGTGGTCGCCGCCGCGGACCCGACGCTGGCCGCCGTGCAGGCGCCCTTCCAGGCCGACACCACCCGCTGACCTGGCCGGCGCCCGTCGCGAGCCGGGCTGCAGCACCGCCGCCCCCCGGCTGGCCGTCCCCGGACCCCGGGGATCCCCCACTTCACACCCGCATGGTGGTCCTCACCCCCCGTGCAGAGGGCGCAAGGACCACCGCCGGGGTGTGAAGTGGGGGACCGGGCTCCGCCCGGGGCGGGGACTGCCCAGGTGACCCGCGACGGCCCGGGGTCGGTCAGGCCGGTCAGGCCGGGCGGATCAGCCCGGCCAGGTCCACTCGGCCACCTCGGGCAGGTCGACGCCGTGCTCGCGGGTCCAGATGCGGGCGCGGAGCCGGGTGTCGACCATCTCCTGCCGCAGCCCGGCCGCGCGCGAGCGCAGCGCCGGGACGCGGTCGATGACGTCGATGACCAGGTGGAAGCGGTCGAGGTCGTTGAGCATCACCATGTCGAACGGCGTGGTCGTCGTGCCGTTCTCCTTGTAGCCGCGGACGTGCAGCTGGGCGTGGTTCGTCCGCCGGTAGGTCAGCCGGTGCACCAGCCAGGGGTAGCCGTGGAAGGCGAAGATGACCGGTTTGTCCGCGGTGAAGAGGGTGTCGAACTCCGAGTCCGGCAGCCCGTGCGGGTGCTCGCTCTCGGGCAGCAGCCGCATCAGGTCCACGACGTTGACCACCCGGACCCGCAGGTCGGGAAGCCGCTCACGCAGGATCGCCGCCGCGGCGAGGGTCTCCAGCGTCGGGATCTCGCCGGCGCAGGCCAGCACGACGTCGGGGTCGGAGCCGGTCTCGTCGCGGTGGCCCGCCCACTCCCAGATCCCGGCACCGCGGGCGCAGTGCAGCGCCGCGTCCTGCACGCCCAGCCAGTCGGCCTGGGGCTGCTTGCCCGCCACCACGACGTTGACGTACTGCCGCGAGCGCAGGCAGTGGTCGTACGTGGACAGCAGGGTGTTGGCGTCCGGCGGCAGGTAGACCCGGACGATCTCGGGCTTCTTGTTCATCACCACGTCGAGGAAGCCGGGGTCCTGGTGGGTGGAGCCGTTGTGGTCCTGCCGCCAGACGTGGGAGGAGAGCAGGTAGTTGAAGCTGGCCACCGGGCGGCGCCAGGGCACGTGCGAGCTGGCCTCCAGCCACTTGGCGTGCTGGTTGAACATCGAGTCGACGATGTGGATGAACGCCTCGTAGCAGGTGAACAGGCCGTGCCGGCCGGTCAGCAGGTAGCCCTCCAGCAGGCCCTGGCACATGTGCTCGCTGAGCACCTCGATCGCGCGGCCCTGCTGGTCGAGGGCCTCGTCGAACTCGCCGACCTCGGCCTCCCACTTCCGGCCGGTGACCTCGAGGATGTCCTGCAGCCGGTTGGACGCCAGCTCGTCCGGGGCGAAGGTGAGGAAGCTCGACGGGTTCAGCCGGGTCACCTCGCGCAGCCAGCTGCCGAGCACCCGGGTCGCCTCGTGCGCGGTCGCGCCGGGCCGGTCGACGTCGACGCCGAACTCCCGCCAGTCGGGGAGCCGGAGGTCCTGCAGCAGCGCGCCGCCGTTCGCCACCGGGTTCGCCGACATCCGGTGGTCGCCGACGGGGTTGAGCTCGAGCAGCTCGGGGACCGGGGCGCCCGCCTCGTCGAACAGCTCGTCGGGGCGGTAGGACCGCAGCCAGGCCTCCAGCACCCGGCGGTGGGACTCGTCGGTCCGGGCCGCGGGGAGCGGTACCTGGTGCGCCCGGAAGGTGCCCTCGACCTGCACCCCGTCGACCACCGGCGGGCAGGTCCAGCCCTTCGGGGTCCGCATCACGATCATCGGCCACGCCCGTCGCAGGTTGTCGCCCTCGCCGGCCCGCGCGGCCGCCTGGATGTCGGCCATCTCGTCCAGGCAGTCCTGCATCGCGGCGGCCATGTCCTGGTGCACCTGCGCCGGGTCGCTGCCGGTGACGAAGCGCGGTGCGTAGCCGTAGCCGCGCATCAGCTGCTCCAGCTCGGTCTGCGGGATCCGGGCCAGGATCGTCGGGTTGGCGATCTTGAACTCGTTCAGGGCCAGGATCGGTAGCACCGCGCCGTCGCGGGCCGGGTCCAGGAACTTGTTCGCGTGCCAGCTGGTGGCCAGGGGGCCGGTCTCGGCCTCGCCGTCGCCGACCACGCAGAACACCGTGAGGTCGGGGTTGTCCAGCGCGGCCCCGAAGGCGTGCAGCAGCGAGTAGCCGAGCTCGCCGCCCTCGTGGAAGGAGCCCGGGGTCTCCGGCGCGCAGTGGCTGGGCACGCCGCCGGGGTAGGAGAACTGCCGGAAGAACGTCCCCATGCCCTCGGCGTCGCGCGGGATGTGGCTGTAGAGCTCGGAGTAGGTGCCCTCGATCCAGGCGCAGGCGTTGGGGCCGGGACCGCCGTGCCCGGGTCCGGCCACGAAGACCGCGTTGAGCTGGCGCTCGCGGATCAGCCGGTTGGCGTGCACGTGCACGAGGTTGAGGCCGGGCACGGTGCCGAAGTGGCCGAGCAGCCGCGGCTTCACGTGCTCGGCCTGCAGTGGCTCGCGGAGCAGCGGGTTGGCGGTCAGGTAGATCTGCCCGACGGACAGGTAGTTCGCCGCCCGCCACCAGGCGTCCAGCCGGCGCAGGGCGTCGGGGTCGAGCGGTCCGGGGGCGTCGCCGAGGCTGTAGGCCTCGGGTGCGACGGTGTCGCCCCCGGGACCGGCGTCGAAGTCGGCGGCGGTGTCGCCGCCCATGCTGGCGAGCTGGGTCATCTGTCCTCCGGGATCGGGGAGCTGGCGGTCCGGTCGAGCCTCAGCGTCTCACCCGGCGACATCTACTACAAGGTGTAGGAGGAGAACAGCAGGTCACGGGGAGGGGTCGAGGGCGTCGTAGCGCAGGAAGCGGCGCTGGGCGCCGACCACCAGGACCAGCACCAGCATGCAGGTCAGCCCGCCGATCACGGCGGCCCAGCCCTCGCCGACCCAGCTGGACTCCGCGCCCAGCACCAGGTCGCCCAGCCGCGGTCCGCCCGCCACCACGACGATGAAGACCCCCTGCAGCCGGCCGCGCATGTGGTCCGGCGTCGCGGACTGCAGGATCGTCTGCCGGAACACCGAGCTGACGGAGTCCGACCCGCCGGCCAGGGCCAGGAAGACCATGGCGACGACCAGGGCGCCCACCAGGATCTGGGCGGGCTGGTCGCGACCGACGACCACCAGCACCACCCCGAACGCGGCGACCGAGGCCCCGAAGGCCAGGATCGAGCCGGTGATCACCAGGCCTTGGCGACGCAGCCCGACCAGGCCGCCGGAGAAGACCCCGGCCAGCACCGCGCCGACGGCGTAGGCCGCGCTGAGCAGGCCCGTGGTGGTGGCCCCGCCGCCCAGGAACAGCACCCCGACGGCGGGGAACAGCACCCGCGGCATGGCGAAGACCATGGCGATGATGTCGACGACGAAGGTCATCCGGACGTTGGGCCGGGTGGCCAGGTAGTGCAGGCCCTCGACGATGGAGGAGAACCCGCGGCGACCGCTGCCGGCGGGGGCGGAGCCGTCCGCGGTGAGCGGGGGGAGGTCGGGCAGCCGCCAGAGCGCCCACAGCGCGAAGGTGAACAGCAGCGCGTCGATCGTGTAGGCCGGGCCGAAGTCCCAGACCGCGACCAGCAGGGCGCCGAGCAGCGGGCCCACGGTCATCGCCACGTTGTTCTCGATGGTGGTGAGCACGTTGGCCGCCGGGAGCATCCGCGGCTCCACCAGCCGGGGGATGATCGAGGTGCGGGCCGGGTTGTTGATGGCGAACCCCGCCGACTGGATCGCGACGAGGGCGTAGAGCAGCAGCACCGAGTCCACGTGCAGCCAGGCCTGCAGCGCCAGCGCCATGGTGACCAGCCACAGCCCCAGCGACGACGCGAGCGCCACCCGTCGGCGGTCGTAGGCGTCCACCAGGGCGCCGCCGTAGAGCCCGAGCAGCACCAGCGGCACCAGCGCGCAGATGCCGAGCACGCCGACCGACAGGGTGGACCCGGTGATCGCGTAGACCTGCAGGCCGACGGCGACCACGGTGAGCTGGGCCCCGAGGTTGGAGACGCCCAACCCGATGACCAGGCGCCGGAACGGCGGGCTGGCACGCAGCGGGGCGAGGTCGAGGAGCAGGGCCATGGCCGGGCCAATCTACGTGGCCCGGCTATCCACCTGACCGCACCCCGGGCGCCCGCCGTCGCGCTGGCGAGCAGGACGGCAGCCCGGGCCCACTACTGTGTCCGGCGTTCGTGTTCCCCACCCGCAGGAGATCTGCCCATGACGACCGTCATCACCTTCGGCACGTTCGACGTGCTGCACGTCGGCCACGTCCGCGTGCTGAACCGCGCGGCCGCCCTCGGCGACCGGCTGGTGGTGGGGGTCTCCTCCGACGCCCTCAACTTCGCCAAGAAGGGCCGCAACCCCGTCTTCGACCAGGACGAGCGGACCGAGATCGTGGCGAACCTCAAGGTGGTGGACACCGTGTTCGTCGAGGAGAGCCTGGAGCAGAAGCGGGAGTACGTGCTGGAGCACGGCGCCGACATCTTGGTGATGGGTGACGACTGGGCCGGCAAGTTCGACTTCCTCAACGACGTCTGCCGCGTCATCTACCTGCCGCGCACCCCGTCGGTGTCCACGACCGCGATCATCGAGCACATCACCAGCGGCGGCGGCGCGGGCTGAGCCGCGCCCACTGGCCCGAGGACGACGAAGGCCTCCCCGTCCAGGACGGGGAGGCCGACGTGTCGCCGGACGAGCAGCAGCTCAGTGCTTGAGCTTGTCCGCGGCGTCCTTGACCTCGCCGACGGCCTGCTTGGCGTGGCCCGAGGCCTGGTCGCCGTGGCCCTCGGCCTGCAGGTCGGGGTTGTCGGTCGCGTCGCCGGCCTTCGCCTTCGCGTCGCCCTTGAGCTCGTCGGCCTTGCCCTTGATCTTGTCGCCCAGTCCGCTCATGTCGGTGCTCCTCCACTCCGGCCGCGCGACGGGTTCGCACGGCGCTGACGCCGCGTCGTCCCGGGTGCTGCCCGGCGGGAGCCGGGCCGGCCAGGCCCAGATCGTTGAACTATGCTCCGAGCTGGTGACCGCGTCGTCTCCGACGACTGTAGGCCGGATCGCCGACGTCGTGAACAGCCGGGGTGCACCGGCGTGACCGGTGGTCGGGGTCCGGGGCAGAGCCCGGCCGCAGAGCGAGGGATCCATGACAGCGCACGAGCCCGAGGAGCCGGGCCGCGGCCCGGGGACGCTGGGGCAGCCGCCTCCCGCGTGCCCGGAGCGGGCCCGAACGCCTGGTGGCCGCCGCCCGCTGGACCGCTCGCTCATCCTGCGCGAGGCCGTCCGCTTCATCGACGCGCACGGCCGGGAGCAGCTGACCATGCGTCGACTCGGGGCTGTGCTGGGCGTGGAGGCGATGGCCCTCTACCGCTACGTGCCGGGCCGCGACCACCTGCTCGACGGCGTCGTGGAGACGGTGATGGACGAGCTGTCCGGGCTGACCCTCGAGCGGGAGCGGCCCGGCACGTGGCAGGGGTTCCTGCAGCAGACGGCGCACGGCGTCCGGGCGATCGCCCTGCGGCACCCCCGGGTCTTCCCGCTGGTCGCGACCCGACCGCCGGCGGTGCCCTGGCTGCGTCCGCCGCTGCGCAGCCTGCGCTGGGTGGAGGCCTTCCTGCAGGGGCTGCGGCACTACGGGCTCAGCAACCGGGACAGCGCCCACGTCTACCGCGCCCTCTCCACCTTCCTGCTCGGCCACCTGCTGCTGGAGTCGGCCACCCGCGCGGGTGAGCCGCGACCGGACGCGACTGCTGAGGTGGACTCCGCGCCGACCGACGAGCTGGCTGCCCACCCGCTGGTGGCCGAGCTCGCGCACGAGCTCGCCGACGACACCTTCGACGACGAGTTCGAGGAGGGTCTGGCGGAGCTGGTCGACCGGGTGGTCGAGCGGTCTGCCGGACCCCGGCCGTCCTGACGTGGCCGAGGTCCGGGTGGGCACGTCGGGTTGGAGCTACGACCACTGGGAGCACGTGCTCTACCCGCCGGGACTGCCCGCCCGCGACCGGCTGTCGGCCTACCTGGCCGCCTTCGGGGCCGGACCGCCGCACGGCACCGTCGAGCTGAACGCCAGCTTCTACCGCTGGCCCCGGCCGGCGACGTGGGCCTCCTGGCGTCGTCGGCTGCCGGTGGGTTTCCGGCTCAGCGCCAAGGCTCCGCGGGGGCTGACGCACGGCAAACGGCTGTACGCGCCCGAGGCCTGGGTCGAGCGGATCTGCGCGGGCTGGCACGAGCTGGGCGAGCGGCGCGGGACGCTGCTCCTGCAGCTGCCCGCCGACCACGCCCGTGACGACGCCCGGCTGGCCTACGTGCTGGACCGCTTCCCGTCCTGGGTGGGCCTGGCGGTGGAGCTGCGGCACCCGAGCTGGGCCGACGACGCCGTCTTCGACCTGCTGGCGGAGCGGGGGGTGTCGTCCTGCGTGATGAGCGGTGCGGGCCTGCCCTGCGTGCTGCGGGCCACGGCCCACCTGGTCTACCTGCGGCTGCACGGGCCCGACCCGCACCACCTCTACGCCGGCGGCTACCCCGAGGCCGACCTGCGCTGGTGGGCCGACCGGGTGGGGGAGTGGCGGGTCGGTGGCCACGCCGTGCACGCCTTCTTCAACAACGACGGCCACGGCCACGCCGTCCGCGACGCCCGCCGGCTGGCCGAGCTCTGCGGCTGACCCCGTGCTCGCGGGGCAGCGGTCGCGGTCAGCGGCCGGGAGTCAGCGCCCGGCGGCCTTGCGCTCCAGGTGCAACGCCTTGCGGCGGTCGTGGTCCTTCTTCATCGCCACCCGCGGGTCGGCGTCGTCGTCCAGCGAGGCCGGACCGACCACGTGCATCAGGGTGTACTCGATCTCCCACCAGATCCGGTACGGCAGCGAGTACCCGTCACCACGGGCCACCTTCGCCTTGGCCATCTCGTGCACCTTTCCTCCGCCGCTCCGGTCCCGCTCCGAGGACCACGAACTGTTAGCGTACTAACTATGACTGCCGAGGGACAGCGCACCGACGCCAGGGCCGACGTGACGTCGGCCACCGAGCCGGGGGACCTGCTCGAGCTGGAACGTCAGGTGTGCTTCGCTCTGGCCGTCGCGTCGCGCAGCGTGATCAGCATCTACCGACCGGTGCTGGAGCCGCTCAGGCTCACCCACCCGCAGTACCTGGTGATGCTCGCGCTCTGGCAGCACGCCCCGCTGCGGGTGAGCGAGCTCGCCCGGCTGCTGGCGCTGGAGCCGGCCACCCTGTCCCCGCTGCTCAAACGGCTGGAGGCGGTCGGCTACGTGGAGCGGCGGCGCGAGGAGGCGGACGAGCGTGCCGTCCGGCTGACCCTGACCCCGGCGGGTGCCGCCCTGCGCGAGCGGGCGCTGGAGGTCCCCCGCACCGTGCTGCAGCGGCTGCAGCTGGACCTGGCTGACGCCGAGCGGCTGCACGCGGTGCTGACCGACGTCATCGACAAGGCCCGGCGGGCGGGTGCCGACGGACCGCTCCCGGCGTCGGCGCCGCAGGGCCAGCCGCTAGAGTGAGCAGCCCCGCGGCTTCCGCCGCGCCCGACGAACGACCCCCGGGTCTGCGGACAGAGAGCGAGACACGATGCGCCGAGCCATCGTCCTGCTGGTCCTCATCGGTCTGTCGCTGGCCATGTACGCCGTCGGCGTGATCATGATGCTGTCGACGTCCGGCGTGAACGAGATCCCGACCCCCGGCATCGGCGTGGTGGGTGGCGTCGTGGCCATGTTCGCCACGGTCGGCGTGTTCGCCACCGGCTTCGTGCTGGTGGCCACCGAACCGGGCTGACGAAGACCCCGCCTGCCGCGTGGCAGAGTCGCCCCGTGCCTGCGACGTCGACCTCGAACCCCTTCG
>Ga0210040_10006176_pt1 | contig 15004 bp, 5 predicted proteins | sample CryGeyCG12114_NA_FD_185462 | JGI IMG/M metagenome (GOLD analysis project Ga0210040, IMG submission 185462) | Groundwater microbial communities from aquifer - Crystal Geyser CG19_WC_8/21/14_NA (SPAdes) (version 2) | ecosystem: Environmental > Aquatic > Deep subsurface > Groundwater | place: USA... | reverse complement strand
ATTGGATGTTTTTTCGTCTTTTCATTAGAATCTTTGTATCGCTAACAAATAAATTTGAAGCACAGTAAACGTTTAAAAAACGTTTAAAAAACGTTTAATTTGTTAAACGGCAATTTTAGTAAACGAACCGAGGGTCAAATTTTTAACCGTAAACGCGGTTACGGTTTCAAAATTAAACGTAAATTTTGCGAAATTTTAAACGTTTACTAAACGGGCCAAGTCTATTTTTCATACTACTGAATTTTGCATTGTCTCCCCAGACTCCCATATGCAATGCTTAAATTAAGGATTCCAGCATCCTCACTTACTAACTGACTGGCTGAGTGAGTGAGCTACTCGCTCGTACTAACCGTATTGGAACTTGTTGACTGCCAAATTAATAAAAGGATGGAGGCAAGTTGAGGAGAGCAACAGGAAAAGTGGTAGTGTAGTTGTAGTTAGTTATAGTTAGCAAGCAGCAATGGCATACACAACTATGCTAAAACTCTTGGTATTCCTTGTTGTACGCGAACCGAATCGGGCAGAAGTAAGTAGCGCCAGGATACATGTACTACAACGATGGTTGCTAAAAGTTCCTCTGTGTTTATATGTCACTAGCTTTTGAGCGAACCCAAAAACTACACAAGTACATGGTATAAGTGTGTGCACTGCACACTGTTCACACACAGACAGAACCCATGCAGAATTTCAGTCTCCTTCTCTAACTCTGTCCGTGAGGATGAAGTGAAGGAAATCGGCGAACGTCAACTTGTGCATTATAATAGACAAAAGACTCCTCGTAGCCAAGAAATTAGTCCGTTATTCTTCAGTGCATTTAGTTAGTTAGTTAGTTCGTAGCTTAGTTAGTGATCGCGCAAGTTGCGGAACAAAGTAGCACAGCTTTGTACACCAGTCAGTCAGTCATTCCATACGGGATGAAGAAATAACTGCATTCTGTGTTTCCCATTTCGCACCCAATGTGTTCATTGCATTGCATTGTAGTAGTAGTGCTGCATGGGACTTAACCCTAATGTTAAATCGGTACAAAAAGTGTACATATAGTTAGTGTGTTTTGAATTAGATGTTCCAAGGAATAAGAATTGGTGACCAACACCTGTTCTCTATAATTAATTAGCAGTGCACCTGTATGATGTTACAAACAGAAGACCGGGTGTGAACGGAACGCATTGTGTGTAGTGCATTTATTATGTATAATTGCGTGCACCAAGAAGTTAAGTCGTTTGGCTAAGTTTTGTGAGTTACTTACTTGCTTACTTACTTGCTGTGGATGAAAGAATGGGGTGTTAAAAGTATTCACGCCATTGAATTTCTGACGGATATTGATCCTAACATGACATGTAATGCATGTGGTATTGTGAACCAGTTCTATTCAACCAGTGACTTGAAATGAGGTATTCAAAAAGTTCCTGCTCAGTTTTCCTCAAATTGACTTGAGTGTGCTTACTATAGAATCAATTGTCTAGAGCAAAAGTCCCCTGTTTTCTTACGATAAGCAATAATGAACGCAACTACACAACAGAATAGGATAGTATGCAACAGTGCGTGCACTGATTTCAAAGAAAGTATATGCAATCATGATCCAAGTGAAAGTACATTTTGAATCAAAGGCCATATTTTCATTAAATACAGTTCCAAACTTTTGTGCTAGTTGTTGCTACTATCTATCATAGGCATTGTCTAACTAAAAAAATCCTGTTGCAAATAAAAATGCGTTCTCTTATCTGTCCATGAATCCGAAAAACTAACTCATCGACAGATTCATGCTGCTATCACAAAAGCACACAATGCCAATGAAAGTGGTGACGTGTACATTAGTTAGTAGAGCAAACATGTAGTAAGTTAAGTATGCCAACATATTATTTGCATCACTCACTAACTAACCAAATAGCACAAATAAACCTTACTAACTAACTATATACATAGGTGAGCTAGAAGAAAACATGAAATGTGCTCCAACCAACCAACCCAACATACAACTATAGCTTTAACAAGTAGTACACGTCCATCTAATAAAAGAAATGGATCAAGTCCCAAACCGTGCAAAGATGACGTCGTTTTTTCAAGTGACTTCTTCTGCCACTTTTTTTTCTTCCCGGTTCAACACTGTTGAGACCAAACTATTATGCATAATATATATTCCAATGTGTTTTTGTGATCCAGACATGAGCCACAGTGTGTGAGTTTACATGCTCTACGACCTATATGCAGTGCCACTTGGTGTTTACATTGACTTGACGTCTAGCCATGATCATCATCCTTCTATCTAACTAACAAACTGAAAGCAAATGAGCTCAACTCTTAATGCTATATGTTCACAGGGAATTGGATCTGACTGAACTCAAGTCATGACGTGAGCACTGTACAACCAGTGCCACCAGTTACTTTTCTACAACTATGTACTATGCAATATATTTATGATCATTAGGTGTGTTTACCCATCCTTATGAACATTTCAAGTACATGGACACAACTTTATGATCCGTTTTGTGAATCTAATTGGCAGTTTTCAATCTTCTATCCCATTGGTTCTGTCATCATCTCCATCATCATTGCTTCTGGCAGTTAGTTCGTTTGGTTGGAAAATTAGGATACCCACTAGTCTACAGACATAAAAGTTAAACATAATGAATGTGTAATTTGTAGTTATAGTTAGTACCATGGGAAAAGTGCCAGTGCCAAAAGTTAATAATGTAGTGAATGACAAAAAATAGGATGGTTGGATAAGAAAATGACAGAAATATATGAGTTGACAGTGTTATTATCACCCGCTCCTTCCCCTATGCATACATGAGACAGTCAGATAAGCTATACAAATGCTTGCAAACTAACCTGACTAGTTATTTTAAATGATAGTAATGACGATAATGCTAGTGAATAGTAGATAATAAAGGGATAGTCCAAATATGGCAACTGGATTTTGTTCACCCAATTTCGCGGAGGAAGATGAAGACGGGGAATGTGAAAGTGTAGCAGGGAGTTCTAGAACAACAATCAGTGAGTCAGGTGGTCAAATTAAGGAGAACACTAGTATTTTGGATAATGAGGTGGACGAGCTACTTGAGCTGGGAAAAGAGTCCAAAGGATTTCCTCACATACAGACAAAAAGCATTGAAAAAACTCTCATTCCATTGGTTCAACAGGTTAGTTATAGTTAGTTTGTTCCTTTTTTACTGTATACTACATATACATACTACTTTTCCCCGTGTTGACACATACTGGACTTTCAGCGGGTGTCTCCAAATTAAGTCCGAAGCCTGATGGCACTTTATACCGTAAAGATGGTTTTAAATGCATTTGCACTGGTGTACTGGAATAGTTTTCGTGAACTTAGAGATAAGATAGGATTTCTTAAAGTAATATGCATGTAGTGACGTAGTGAAAAGTTGCAGATAGTAGACAGTCTAAGGCTTTTATACGGCATAGTTTTTACGAGGATAAGGGTAGGGTTCATTTCCTCTTGTAACTACTTGAGAAGAAAGTATTACTAGCCATATGGTCCTCTGTGAAGTTAAGGTCTTGTTCTTTTTGAGCGTCTGTGATAAATAAACACACACACGCAGAAATAAAGGGAAGAGAAAGAGCTTTTAGTGATATCTTGTAACTAAACTAACTAAACTTTTATTGACTCTCTCATTCCCTTTTGCGCTCAATTCTTGTGTTGTGAGGAGTAGGAGAAGAGATTTCTGAGCTGGATCGAGTATTCTGAGTATTGTGTAAGAAAGCAATGCCATTTATTATTTGCTATGATAATCTCAACTTTCTCATTTTGACAGCAACAATAGGTTTGGCACACATGGTACAAAATAATAGAACATGAAACCTTTGCACGCTCTCCGTTCTTGTAGGATGATTTTATAGCTTTCCCTCCATACGTTGCTGAATAAAACGATTTTTGTATACTTTTATTTTATGGACAAACTAATGGTGATCAACTTACGGGTCTTATTGCTACACTTTTCTTGGTGGCAGAAAGGCATTGGTTTTCTTGGGGGAGCCAATCACATGCATTAAAAACATTATACCACTCAAGGGTAATAATAATATAATACATAATCTAGCGTAAGCACACTAGAGAGACTCAAATATATTGCCTCCATAAACGCAGTGTACACACGAATGGTTTACCACGGAGCAAGAAGAGAATGTAACCTGTTGAATACAAAATGGGCTCCGCTTTTTCACTACATAAAATGTTAGACCAGAAAAGATAGTAATTCACTAATGGATTTGAACGGAGGGAAGCTTTAGACTTTAGACAGAGCATATGTGTTTTTTTGAATTTGTGCATGTGAAACGGAATGGAAGAATTATCACGTGCAAGCTGGCACTGAGTACGTGTCTGTCTACCATTACATTATCTTTTCAAGAATAATAGGTGTGGAAAAAAGAGGAAGCATTACAGAGGCACAGATTTATCATCCTTTGAATGTCTTGAGTCCCTTGAGAATTCGGCTTGTGTGGTTTCTTTTTCCTGCACAGGTGAAAGAAAATAAATTCATGATGTTCTCAAGTTATTTAAATCTATGGAATAAATATAAAGGGTTCGGAAAATCAATACGTTTGTTGTACTTGGGTGCGTGATGAGCACAAAGGTAAAAGTAAAGCTGTCTCCTTAATTGACTGAATAGGAATTTTCTTAGAAGCAGGCAGTCAGGTGAAAGGCACTTAAAAAAATTTCATTATATAATTTATGTATAGTCAGTCAACTATAGGAACGGGAGCATTCATACTTAAATGCATGCTAAAGTTTAGCTGCATATACAGTTGCCTCAATGTAATCTGTAAGTCTAACATTCTTCTATATGCATGCGGTTTGTGATGGCATGAGCGCGTTCTCTTACAGATATGATTTGAATTTGGGAAACTAAACTATAGATCGATAGCTACAAAAATACCCTTATAATTATCCAAGACACAGTTTTAATGGTTCTTGAGAGCTTGTAGAGTTACCAAATTAACAAGAAATTAATTAGAAACGGTGTAGTTTTCCTCTCAAACTCTACTTATTTTTATGGATAACAAGGCAGGGACACTATGTAAGTGGCATATGGAAGAAAATAAAAGTGTAGGTCAACTACCTTTTCCCCCATATAAATGTGAGCAACACAATTAAAAATGATTTATTTGGGCATGTAACGCACGTGTGAAATGTGAACTAACTAACAAGATGAATAAAGCCTATGTGGAGTGGTTCCAACCTCGAGGGTAACCTCATCTGACAGCAACATAAAATCATTGGTTTCCCTATTCAATTTTAATTATCATTTTATAGTCTCTCGTTCCCCATGCATTAGCTTATTACGAGGATGCCAAAAAAAGATTCATGACTTTGTTGAAAACAGATGTGAGTGCACATTAGATCGGTTCAGAAAGTTTATAACATCTGGTTTCCCACCATTGTACTTCTACATTTCGCACGTTGACTAATGAGGGAGCTCATCAATGTACGTGCTATACGGGTTATTATACAACATACCCAATTAGTTTGTTCAATCAGTAGCAATTTGAAACTTTGCTAATTAACTAAGCAAGATACATTTTTATTTTTGGATTCAGCGCATACAAAGTTTATACTTTTAAGTTAAATTTTTTCCTGAAAAAATTAAACATATAAATGTATATAAATATTTTGTGAATCAACTACTGTGGGTTTTTTGTTACTTTGTTAATAAAATGACAGAAAATTGAATGTTCCGACTCTGAAATATGCTTATTATGAACCCAAGATTTGATTTCTGTATCCAATTTGTGAGTAAAATGAGCTGAAGTGAAAAAATATTGACAGGTGATGAGACCCCAAGTGAACTTTAGGTTCCAGACAGACAATTTAATTCTTTCCCTTGGGTTTTATATGCATATAAAAAATGTGAAAGTTGAAGAGACAACCAATAACCAGTCATAGGGCTAATCATTTTTATTTTCCATAAAAAGTCAAGCAGAAAATATAGTGCATGTCTGGGCTTTCTTAGTTTCTCATATAGCTCATTGAAGCATGTCAAAAATGTACAAGGGAAAAGCATGTGCCACTTTTTGGTTTCACTCAACTCAACTGTGCAGTATTTAATATCCGAACTCTGAACGTTTATAGTTTGTAGACTATTCAATCTTTCATTAGCAAGGAAATAAGTGCCTGTCAAAATTGAATTGATCAGTCAGTCTGTCAGCTATTGTGTGTATTAGCTATTAAAAGAGCAAGCAAATTGCATTGCTATCAAGAGTAGATCGTGCTTCATTTTTGGTGAAGCCTAAATTTAATTTTCATAGGAAGGCAACCAATACACCAAGCTCTTTGTATTGTCTTGTAGTAAAATTCAATTTCATCTAAATAGTCTGGCGTAGAGAGTTCATTAAAATTAAGTACTACTACAATGAATGACGTTATACTGTAGGGTTTTGAATTTATTAATTTTCATCATTTTTCTTAAACTATCATACCTTATGTTTAGGGCACACTGCATGCATCCAAGGAAATAAAAATGGCTTTGCTTCATTCAGAAGCATGTATTATCACATATTTAGCTTGTAGGGAAGCCATTTAAGAGATTTCTGCATTGGACACATGTCCACACCAAACATGCTAATAATCACCACTTTGGTGGCTGTTGGCTGAAAACTATATGCCATTAGCCTGCTGTTGAACTTTTTATCCTAAATAATACATATTTACATGCCACGAAAAAAAGCGTCAATTCCGAGGGTATTCTTTGCCTAAAAATATTCATATTGTAAAACATCGAGTTTATATCTCCTTCAGTTATTAAAATATTGTTTCACGGATCAATACTTCAACTAGCTAAATAATAGCGGTGTCAATCACATTAGTATTTGAAACTCTATACGAAATACAGCGGAGAGATGAAAAAATTCCGAGATTTGTACGTACTATACTCAGTAGGCTGACTACAATTTCGAGGTTGACAAATCCATTTGAAAAATGGGAGTACATGAATTTCTACTTTACTCCTGCGGCTTTGCCTTGTACCTAAGGTGCAATTTCGTCTTCTTGATGGAATGGATGTTTTTTATATATTAAATGATCTTGCAGAAGGAAAAAAAGTTCATGTGCACGGAATTTTATGGCCCATTCAATGCTCTGCACATATTTTTTCCACTTTCTCTCTGACTTATCACTACACAATGCGTACGTGAGAGTGACAAGGACTGTACATGATCACAGTTCGGACTTGACTGCTGATGAGATCTTGAGACACATAAATAATCCAGGTCCTGCCGTATCAAATTTATTAAATCCTCAGTGAATTGAATTTTCTCCTGAAAACTCATTTTTAATTCCCTTTGGTTATAGTTAGAAAAGAGCATGTAGCTGGTCATTTCAACAAGTTTTAAAATGCGTGAATACTTCAACACCTTTAAAATGTATTATCATGATTTTCCCCTCTCTCACTCGTAGAAATGAAAGTAGTAGTAGACTCCTAAAATAAAATATTACGAGCATTTTTCAATTGTCATTCCAATTCATGTGTTGAATATCAATGGCTTATAACTTGATCACCCTGTCTAGTCATTTCTCTCTACCTATACATACAATGGAATGTGGAAAATTGTTCATTCAAACAAAAATAATAAATAGGAGAATCATTTGCGCTATGTACTTTACAATCCAGCCGTACATATTTCCCCAATACTAAACAAAGGACACAAAGAAAGTGAAAGTTTTCTCTTTTTCTGGCAAACCTTTCACTTTTCCACTACAGATGGCACAAAAGCTGTACAATTCCAATGAATTTACTCACAAACGAGCACCAGTATAATTGATGAAAAGAATTGTAGTTTTTTGTCCCCTTTTTTTATACAGCCAGCAAGTTGTTCTCTTTCCCTTTTTTACTCACAGTTCGTGATCCATATAAATGTCATTGTTTTCTCTCCAGAAAGTGACCCATACTTTTTTTCATTTAATTTCCCATCTGCAAAGAGGAAACTAATGTATCTTCTAACTCTAGGCAATGGAACCTTTGATCCTTCCAGCATTATTGCTTTGGAATGTTTCATCTTGATCAATTAATTTGGCCAACTTGACTCCAGTCCAGTAATGATAGTACAAAGGCTCAGCTCTGTTGACATTAATCTTGAATGAACCGATTCTCTTTTAATACAGGCAGCAAATGTCTAGCTTCAAAATCCTGTCCTCTCAATCACATTGTCTTATTGAATCAATTAATCTATGTAGTTTGTGATAGGTGTTTTAGTTGTATATCTTTATTGGTTTCTTTTGAAGAGCACAGAAGAATCACGAAAGATTTATTATTTGTGTCAAATGGAAAGCTAAAAAGATATCAGCCGTATAGGAAAAATGAGGTGGAAAATAAAGTAGCAGAGAAAACATAATGTTTTTGGTCTTCCTTATCAACGTTTGTTTTTTCCTATTTCCTCTGGCTCGAAGGAAGTGCGCACCATTTTAATTTCCGGTCGAGTGAAATATAATATCGTCTCATGGTTGACAACATTGTTGCAAGATCTGCTTGTGTGCTTGGCTACATAAAGGGAAATCAATGAGAACCGGAACTTTGGAGACAAGTCAGACATTGTGGTACAAAAATTGTCAAGGACAGTTTATCAAAAAGTCAAGTCGACTTTGTATAGTCACAACCGTGAAATTATTTAATGATAGAATCAATCAACGTCTGTATTAATATTTCACTCTGGATGATTTCTTGTATGAAATTGCTTTTTTTTTGCAAGGCAAGTTTTTTCTCTTCAAAAATCTGAATAGAATGATATAATTTGTGAAAAAATAGATTGCAATAAATTATCATATTCGGTCCGACAGAAAATATGAATTTGTGTGTAGCCAAAAATTTGAGACAAATTTGTTCAGACAAACTAAATTGCATTACTACAGCCTGAAATGCATCCTATAAATCAAATCCGTGCAAATGAGTTTTCCCTTTCTCCGCATGGTACACTTATTATGTTCAGGTTAATGAAATTTTTGCTCCATATTTCTCTGTCTATTTTACACCCACACAGACTGCATGCAATTTTTTGTAACAAAGTAATGCTTAAGGTTTTGAATGAAACAATTCATTTCACTGTCCTTATGCTCTCCATACTTTTATTTCAAAACGGAATATGCACACTTGTTGAGTGCTTGGAACCCACTGCAAACATTGCATTAGTGTGCGTGCATCTCAAGTGATATGTAAAATTAGTACTCAACAATCCTTAATAAAATTTGGCAGCTCTGTCCTTTTATTTGCATCCATGTATTTTCTGAAAGCACACTCGGTTTTCTATCTACCTTGGGGTTTCCCCAGCCCATAAAGGTAAGAAATAACCAATGTAAATAGATTGTATTACACTGGACAAACACAAACAGCGGAATCTTTTTTACATGTGTATTTACACAGCTCTAACTCACAAGTGGAGCCAAACTGTCTGCATTTTATTATCACTTAAAGAATGACTTTACACTCATTTTATGGGCTTTTCATAGCCCGTGTTGTCTATCCAGTAGAACAGCAACATTTTTACAGCATGCATGAAACATCCGTACAGATGCCCGATCATATAAAATGTTTATTTATTCTTCCACTATACTCTCTACTCTATTTTCTTTACATTTTTGGAAGGATTAACAAAAATATTTATCTTCCTTTTCACTCACTCAATGCGACTTGAGCTTATGCAAGCCAAACTGTAATTCGATTTTGTATTCACTTTATTTGGAATACCATTTGCAAATCTCAACTATTCCTAAACCCTTAGATAAAAAACAAACAGTGTATACTTTATGCCTGTATATACTATCCCTAAAGTATTTATAGCAAAGCATCCCTTCATTGAAACGTCTAGCTCTAGCTGCTTACATATTCCTATACTGTTTATCTTTCATTTCATGTTGTACACACAAACATTTATATTTCAATTGCTCTGCCCAAACTAACTAACTTAGATAAAAGCTCCTATAAAATCTGTCCTCGAAATCGTGTGTGTGCTTGCCGGCTGATAATGCGTTCTCTCAAGTCACTACTGTCCCATTTTGCGGTACTTTGGAAGCGACCGTGCGTAGCCAAGTGCGTCAGATGGAAGAAGGGCGGGTCTCATTTCACGTCATGAACGCACCTCACTCACTTTCTCCTTTTCCCTTGTACCCAGACAATGATCTAAAAAAAAAACCCAAGAGTAACTTACTTACTTTTGTCGTCATCATCCCACAATTCTTATCCCTGGTAACGAAAAAGGAACGAGGAAGGAAGAAAGTAATTCAGCTCGTTAGATCTCCTGTAGAGCCTCCCAAGTCGTCATGAGTGCACCGAAACAAATAATTGGCCAAATTGCTCACCTTGAGCAATGCTCTACCATTTATCCCGTGCCGATTTATGTTGCATATGGAGCGAAATAATTGGTATCTCCTCTCGAAAATACTACTCAATATACCACTACAAAAAGAGAGAGAGAGATAACAAAAAGGAAGAACATGTGCAAAGATTTCTTTTCACCTCCTATATAACTACTACTACTAATTACATACATGGTGAGCCAGCTCCTTCCTACCAGAACTTTATAGTAGGAATAGGAACGCTCGCTTTCTCTAAAACGACCATATCTCTCACTCTAGTTAGTTCTTACTTACCTACTTACTTACTAGAGCTGTAGCATCCACAGCTCTCGCTATCGATTCATTTCACTTTCGCACATGTACTATAGGGTAGTAGTTTTGCCAACCCGAATTCGCACACTCACTTTCACTATTACTACTGCAGCAGCCGCAAAATCTACCCGTCTTTGCCTGCCTACAGAATTTGGCGCAACTCGGCATTTTTACTCTCACTCACAGCAGCAGCCTCTCTGGAAAAAAGAAAGGTCTCTCCCAACTGCACTCACTTACTTTTACTTTCTCTCTCTCCCTCTCTCTCTGTACCAACTACCTACCTACTAACTAACAACAAATATGAACGTTGTCTGTTTCTAGTCCCAACAACGAGGACTAGTACTAGTTTGCATGTACAATGTATAATACATACTCCCGACTGACTACCTTGTATTTATCCGCACTAGGTCGTCTTTCCCTAATACTACTAACTATGAAATGTTGTCATTGTGAGCAACCAAGTGCTTCTTCTTCTCACACGATCTTTTGCCCATAAGAGTATGAGTGTGTTGGTCCTAGTGATGATACTAACTATAGTAGACTTGCACTTGCTCGTTTTTCCTTTCTCTCGCTCACTCAACCAGCTCCATATACAGTGGGAGACGAGAGCTCTATACTGTTAGTTCATTCGGTCGTCTCCACTCCTTCGGTTCAGTGGTTGGTGCTGACCGGCTTTTTTCACTTTCACTCACTCATTCAGTTACTACTTGTATGGAGAGTTTTTTCGTGTACTGAACCAAATTACAGTGCACAGGAAAAGTGTGTGCATACAAGTTGTACAACGTCCCTTGTTGTTGCTAATAATGTTACTTACTGTTGATTATTATTGTTGTTGTGAGAAAAAGATTCCGAGCTCTCTCAGTCTGTGTTACATATCATAGTAAAAGTATTTACTCCTAATAAATTATCCTGTATGCCATCCTGTCCTTCAACAATTTGTCCACAAAGGAGAATCAAGCAGACGTATTCAGTAATCACTGTGGAATTTTTGAGTGTTCAATCAATGGGAATGATAAAAGCGTGTTATGTGGAATCTTATTGACCTAAAGATGTGTTGTTCCCAGTCAAAATGATAAAGACGACTTTCTTCCACTAGTTTCTTGAGACTCTCCTCTCATTCAATTAAATGAACCCCACTGTTGCTGTTCGCTCCGTGTGTGAGTGAATGGAAAACTGTGCAGTCAGTAACTGACTTGACTCGTCTTTTTAATCAGTTGAGCTCGTCTAATCTTTTCCCAGTGATCTGGGGCTCAGTCGGCCAAACATTCATTCATATTGATAGCTTATTAACAGGAGCACTGGACCATATGTAAAGGGGAAATGTCATTTGCAAGCAAACATACTCCCCAAAGGATTCTTTTATTCTGTGCAGCGCTACACGTTGAGGAAACAGGAAGAGAATGTGTCAATGCAGTATCCATTCTACTATAAAGTAGTAGTAGCCCAGCTGACGACTTGTGAAAAGAAGGAACTATTAGTTACCGTGCTCAGTCAGACAGATAGGGTTACAATGTGTGCATATTTGGATGACAGCTAAAAGCTCTTTTTAAGATCATCGTGATGAGGTTCACATTTCTACAATGTTGCCCCTGCTTGCATGAGTAAATGGAACAAAGTAGTAGTTGTCATATGGAAAACATGGTATACACTATTCATGGTGAGCAATCAGTGAGCCAAATCAACGAGATTTGATACTAGTGGTGTTTACACTAGAAACTTTTAGTCGAGTGCACCGGTAAGCAAGTAATTAAGATTGATGAGGATGACAACCGCACCTGACAGGCACAGCCAGGTATAATATGCTGTTCATTTTTTTGTCTTCATTTTTTGTCTTCATTTTTTGTCTGTTGTCGGAATAGAAATTTATAAGGTGATGAACTGAAATCAACTTATGCTCAAATAGCAGTGTAAGAGATTGTGTTTTGTGTACTGTAAACAATTGTTTCTACGCCATGAGAAAATAGTAATGCATTACTATTTACAACAGAGCCACGTGCATATTTGAATTTTTAGTTTGCAGCGTGCATTAAAAAGTAAACTCTTGTGCAAAGCCCAACCAAGTTTGTAGCTCCCCTTAGTTAGTTCACAGCTGGGGCAAGGCATTCTCCAAAAGCCATAAAAATGTAGGTTACTGCACATTGACAACCTTGGGACGTTTGTGTTTGCATACATTCCTATACTTTGTTTCCCACAAAGTGTTAAAGGAAAATTTTTATTTCCTTTTACCGCCCAGTGTGGGAACACTTGATTATGTACCATAAATTCTTAGAAACTTACCTAACCTACTATTAGTACCTACCTCCTATATTACCTTCCGTACCATTCCACTTTGGTTTCCAAAATTGCCAAATCTCATCAGTAGCAATTAACAAGGCACATATAAATCATTAATACTCTAGTAAAGCCTACATTCCATGCGTATAATACCCCAGTTTGTTCTTCAATGTCAATACTTTCTCCATATCCCTCCCTGTCCTCTCACAGTATATTATATACTAGTGGGTTGTGCGTGATTTGAAACAGACTGGATGTAATTCCCATGTTTCCAACTAGTACGTGCCTTCACCTCGTTTGACCAAATTTCTCTCTCGCATTCGATTATTCTCAACTTGTATACTCACAATAGGATAATCAATCCATCCATTCAATTTCCTTATATAGTTAGTTAGTTACAGTTATTACTCACATTATAAATCCTGGTGCGTGCTTGCACACAAGTATTTTCCCATTAGAATGATTGCCCTGAGCTGAACCAATAGAGTATTCACTCAGTTCTTTATTGTTTCCCTATAGTCCGCAAGGAACTTACTTTTTGAGATTCGCAAATGTAACAGAAGAAAAAGTGACTTTTGTTACCATTTCTTGTTTTGTCTTGCATGTAACACAAGTTCAACGCATTCCATACGACATGCCTCCGACGGAAAGGAATGAGCTGTATCAAACCAAATTGCCTATTTCATTTGACTGGGAACGCATGCATGTCAGTCAGTTGAGTTAGGAATTCTATATGATAAGACTCAAGATCTACTGTTTTTCTGGCTGTTTTCCACTTGAGATGCTCCGCTGACACTAATAGAGTGTGATTCGTGTTCTAGTCCTAATTCCCTCACCAGGTTCCGCTTTTAATAATGTATTCCAGGCAAAGTAGGGATATAGACTACCTACTGTGGTTTTAAATAGGTCTTTTACAAGTTCATTCAATGATTAATGACTGGAAAAGGCACACGTACACTAGTTAATGATGTCGCTGCAATTATCCTGAGATGGATAGCACAGTCTATGGAATCATTTATGATTTGAGCCGACACAATGAATTTATTATTCTAGGAGTAGATATTCGTATCTGTATTTGTGCAAGGGAACAGTTAATGTAATAATGGAAAGGAATGGAGGAAAAGTGTTCCTATACGTTTTTAGTTCTGCGAGCTTTATCACCTTGTAAATAAATTGGAATTGATCAGGGCTATGCATGCAGGGTGGTGTGACGCACATTTCCACTTTCCCAATGATAGCCACATTCATATTTTTATGACTTTGTCAAAGGTAAACAAAGTGAAAGGCATGACATACTATAGAGCGAGTACTTCAAGACATTGCAAGACCAAAAAGTCTCGACCTTTTTATAAGCTGTGGGAAAAGAGGAAGAAAGTAGTTTCAACAGTATCCAATGAGGCCGCAAATCTGCGTCTTAACTTCTTCACATTAATTTTTAATCCTTTGCATAACATGTGTATCTAAATAATTTTCTTTATTATCTAACTTTTGAATCCAAAATCTTCTATGCAATCCACTCTTCTCGACTTGTTTTCTATTTACATTCAAACGGTGTACCATAATTACTTGCACTCATAATGTATTGCTATACACAAAATTTATTTTTAAAGCCTCTAAAAGTAGTTAATACCTGTACTCAACACCTTTCTCTTTACTGTGAGGGAACACTTACAAATGATGCAACAAAACGTTCAGACTCTATACTGAAAAATGGGCTGCTATTTTTTGTCTAACGCGTGGCTCGATTCCTTTCTCTTGTGCTTTCCACTACGCATACGAATTCCAAGGTCTTGCCCTAAATTTAGAGTGTTCTTCAACTTGATGATTTAACCACTACTACTGTATACAACATAAGCATACGCACTCCCAACATGGTAGCATACAAGTAATATGGTAGACTATAAGCTATGACATTACAAGATTTATTTTAGGCTGTCAAACTCTTCCTGTAGCATAAGTGTTGCTTTATTAAAGTCCTTGTTCCATTCTATAATAAACCTCAGCAAGAGGGTATTACGACGAAGCCGGGTTAGGAATTATTTATGTTAATATTACAAAAAACCAGTAATAATAATTAGGGGTTTTTATCGTTTTTCGGTAGTCTCATCAGCTAGTCTT
>Ga0210040_10006175_pt1 | contig 15004 bp, 11 predicted proteins | sample CryGeyCG12114_NA_FD_185462 | JGI IMG/M metagenome (GOLD analysis project Ga0210040, IMG submission 185462) | Groundwater microbial communities from aquifer - Crystal Geyser CG19_WC_8/21/14_NA (SPAdes) (version 2) | ecosystem: Environmental > Aquatic > Deep subsurface > Groundwater | place: USA... | reverse complement strand
CGTGATCCGCTGCTCCTTGCGCGTGGCCGCGTCCACGAAGGGCACGCGCAGCCGGTAGGAGAGGTTGGCCCCGCGCTGCGGCGGCTGGCGGCGATGCCCGCCACCTGCGCCCATGCCGCCCATGCCTCCTCTGGCACCGCCGCGACCGAACAGCCCCTCGAAGATGTCGCCGAGGTCCGGATCGTCGCCTGCGCCGAACCCTTCGAAATCGCGCGCCGAGAAGCCGCGGGACTGGCCCGCGCCGCCGCGGAAGCCTCCGCCGGCCCCGCCGAACCCGCCGCCGAAAGGCATGGCCGGGTTGCCGTCGATGTCGATCTCGCCGCGATCGAACTTCGCCCTTTTGTCCTTGTCGGACAGCAGGTCATAGGCGCGGGTCGCATCGGAGAAGCGCTCCGCCGCATTCGGATTGTCCGTGTTGCGGTCCGGATGGAGTTCCTTGGCGAGCTTGCGATAGGCGGACTTGATGTCCTGCTCGCTCGCACCACGGGCCACGCCAAGGGTCGCATAGGGATCTGCTGCCATGGTGTGTTAGCTAGGTAAGGCGACAGGCAAGGGCAAGCGTGCTTTCCCGAGAGCGCTGGAGGCGGTAGGGCTTCGGGCGCCATGCCAAGCCAACATCCCTCGTCAGACGATGCCATCCCGCATCACGATCCCTTCGCCTTGTTCGAGCAGTGGTTCGCCGACGCCGCCGCGCACGAGCCGAACGATCCGAACGCCATGGCCCTGGCGACAGCGACGCCTGAGGGTGCGCCTTCGGTGCGGATGGTGCTGCTGAAGGAGCACGGCGCGGAGGTCGGCCCCGATGGCGGCTTCGTGTTCTACACCAATGCGCAGAGCCGCAAGGGAGGCGAGATCGCCGCCAATCCGCAGGCGGCGTTGCTGTTCCACTGGAAGTCGCTGCGCCGGCAGGTGCGGATCGAGGGCCCGCTGGAGGAGGTGAGCCCGGAGGCGGCCGACGCCTATTTTCACTCGCGTGGGCTCGAATCGCAGCTCGGCTCGGCCGGGTCCGACCAGTCGCGCCCGCTGGACTCCCGCGAGACCTACCTCGCCCAAGTGGAGGAGTTGCGCCAGCGCTACGAGGGCGCTGAGGTGCCCCGCCCGCCGCACTGGACCGGCTTCCGCCTGTCGCCTGTGCGGATCGAATTCTGGATCGACCGCCCCAGTCGGCTGCACGAGCGGCGCCTGTTCACCCGCACCGAGCTGGGCGGCGGCTGGACCAGCACGCTGCTTTACCCGTGAAGGGACCGGACGTGCAGACCCTCCCCTACTGGCATATCGACGCCTTCGCCGACCGGCCCTTTACCGGCAACCAGGCAGCGGTAATGCCGCTCGACACCTGGCTGCCGGACGATGTGCTGCAGGCGATCGGGGAGGAGCACAACTTCGCCGAGACCGCGTTCGTGGTGCCGGATACGAGCGGCGAGGCGGATTGGGAGCTGCGCTGGTTCACCCCCACCAGCGAGGTGGCCTTGTGCGGCCACGCGACGTTAGCCAGCGGGCATGTGCTGCTCACGCGAGACGGCGGAGAGCGCGTCACCTTCCGCACCCGCCGCTCCGGCTTGCTGGAGGTCCGCCGAGCCCCCGCGGGCTACGAGCTGGCGCTGCCGATCACCCGCGTTGCCCGGCGAGAAAACCCTGCGCTGCTGGCGGCGCTGGGGGCCGCTGGAGAATGCTTCGAGTCCGTCTCCGGCGCTGAGCAGACTGCGATCATCTTGCTGGAGGATGAGGCGGCGGTTCGAGCGCTTGCACCCGACATGCAAGCGCTTTGCAACCTGGATGTGATGGCGATCTGCACCGCCCCCGGCACGCGAACCGATGTGGTCAGCCGCGTTTTCGTGCCCGCCTGGGGTGTCAACGAGGACCCGGTCACCGGCTCTGCTCATGCCGCGCTCGCGCCCTTCTGGGCCGAACGGCTGGGCCGCGATCACTTCACCGCGCACCAGGCCTCTGCCCGCGGCGGTGACCTAGCATGCCGGCTGGAAGGCGAGCGAGCCTGGCTTGCGGGGAATTGCGTGACAGTCGTTGAAGGCCGGTTCTTCCTCCCGGCCTAGCCGGATCGCTCAGCCGCGCACCGTCTCCGCGATCCACCCGCCGCCGAGCACTCGGTCGCCCGCGTAAAGCACCGCTGCCTGCCCGGGCGCGACGCCATACTCTGCCTCGGCAAAGCGGATGGTGCTCTCGGCTCCTTCACCGAGCGACCCTTCCAGCGTGACCGGCACCGGGCGCGCCATCGAACGGACCTTCGCGGTCAGCGGCTCATCCGGCAGCGGGCCGATGCGATTGGTTTCAATGATGCTCGCGGCGGAGATCGCCAGCAGCCGCTTCGGCCCCACCCTCACCTGCGCTGCCTCAGCGTCGATCCCGATCACGTAGAGCGGCTCCGGCTGGCCGCCGATCTCCAGCCCGCGCCTTTGCCCGACCGTGTAGTGGATCACTCCGGGATGGCGGCCGAGCACGGCCCCGCTTTCCGCATCCACGATCTCGCCCGCCCGCACGCCGCCCGGTCGCACGGAGCGCACGATCTTGGCGTAGTCACCATCGGGCACGAAGCAGATGTCCTGGCTGTCCGGCTTGGCGGCGACGGCGAGGCCGAAGTGCCCGGCAATCCGCCGCACTTCCTGCTTGGGCAGGCCGCCGAGCGGAAAGCGCAGGAAATCCAGCTGCTGCTGCGTGGTGGCGTAGAGGAAGTAGGACTGGTCGCGCGCCGGGTCGATCGCGCGGTGAAGCTCGGGCCCGCCAGCGCCCAGCACCCGCCGGACATAGTGCCCCGTGGCGAGGCAATCGGCGCCGAGCTCGCGCGCCATGCGTAGCAGATCGGTGAATTTCGGCCCCATGTTGCAGCGGATGCAGGGGATCGGCGTGCGCCCGGCGAGGTAATCGTATGCGAAGCGCTCGACCACCTCCTCGCGAAAGGCGCTCTCATGGTCGAACACGTAATGCGCGATGCCGAGCCGATCCGCGACCGCTCGCGCATCGCGGATGTCGTCGCCGGCGCAGCAGGCCCCCTTGCGCCCGGTGGCCGCGCCATAATCATAAAGCTGCAGCGTGATGCCGACCACCTCGGCCCCACTCGCCGCCGCCAGCGCCGCGACCACCGAGGAATCCACCCCGCCCGACATCGCCACCACGATGCGGCAGCTGGCGGCCGGGCGCGGCAGATCGAACAATCGGGCCGCGTCCGCAGGCTGGATCGGGGGGAGGGTCGGGGCGAGCGCATCCATGCGGCGCCCTTACACCGGACGGCGCGCCGCGCCAAACCGGACGCCGTTACCCCGTAGGGGCGCTTTACGGCTTCTTGAGGCTTGGCTGGTAGCAGCCTCCGAATGATCGAGCGCGCCACTCGTAGTGCCAGGGCTGTTCCGCCGCCGGCCCACGCCCCGCATTGGCGCCCGGAACCCTGGTGGGCTCCCGTTAACCGTGATGCTTCAACAGCTGGCAAACCGAGCCGGGGCACGCATCGCGCAGCAATGAACCGCGCGCCGAATGCGCCAAAGGAATGACATGATCGAACAACAGAACGCTCAGCCCCCGCAGGTGATCGGCCCCCTTGGCGAGCCGCTGACTCGTGATGACCTCCCCTCGCCCCATACCAAGCGCTGGGTCATCCGGCGCAAGGCAGAGGTGGTCGCGGCGGTGAACGGCGGGCTGCTGACGATCGACGAGGTGCTCGAGCGCTACAACCTCACGCTGGAGGAGTTCGCCAGCTGGCAGCGCGCTGTCGATCGCTCGGGCATGCAGGGCCTGCGCGTCACTCGCATCCAGCACTATCGTGACCTGTACGAGCGCCAGCTCAAGTATTGAATCGAACAGCGCGGACCTCCGGGCCACTGCCGCAGGTGATCCGCGCTGGGGAACGCATCGTCTTACCTCCCGTTTAAGGCGTCGTACGCACACCGGGTGCGGCCAAGTGGAGGATCTTACATGGGCTGGATTGTCGCTATCATTGTCGGGGGGGTGGCAGGTTGGCTGGCCAGCATGGTCATGCGACGTGATGCTTCCATGGGCATTTTCTGGAACATCATCGTCGGGATCGTCGGTGCGCTGATCGGCAACGTGCTTGCCGGTGCATTGTTTGACGTTGAGGGCACCATCCAGACGTTCAACCTGACCGGCTTTATCATTGCGATCGTCGGTGCAATCGTCCTGCTCGCGATCGTTAACCTTGTTCAGCGTGGTCGCGTCCGCTGAGCTTTCGACAATTTGATACAATTTGAGTAACAGGGGGCGGATCGCACGGCGATCCGCCCTTTTTCAGTCCTGACGGCGGGCGTTGTCCGTCGAGCGCGGTGCTGCCTTGGCAGAGAGGCGCGTTGATGTAGTCAGTCTGCGGGTATATGGCGCCTGCATTGATCGCTGCATGTGCGCTGCGCGGCGATGTCGATCCATGCCGCGCGATATGCAACTCCAAGGGCTGATTGCGCCGATGAACTATGAAGCAAAGATTGCGGATCTGGGCGGTCGGTCGGAGCCTGTGGCGTCCGAAGCTGTCGTGGAGGAGCGGCAGAGCCGGCCAAGGCGGCTGCTGATCGCCGCCGCCATTGCTGTCGCACTCATCGCCCTTGCAGCCTGGATGCTGACCCAAGGCAGCGACGAAGCCGCCCTGGTGGCCGAGGCGGAGACCGCTCCGGCCGTCACGGTCGTCGCTCCGGGTCGCGGTACGATCGCGGGCGTCATCAATGCTACCGGCACATTGGCCGCGCGGCGCGAACTGCCGGTCGGTGTGGTCGGCGAAGGCGGCCGCGTGATCTCCATCCCGGTCGAGGCCGGTGACTGGGTGCGGGCCGGCCAGGTGCTGGCGGTGATCGACCGCTCGGTGCAGAACCAGCAGGTGCAGAGCCAGCGGGCGAACATCGAGGTTGCGCGCGCCGACGCCCAGCTCGCCGAGTCGAACCTCGACCGCGCGCTGCAACTGGTGGAGCGTGGCTTCATCAGCCAGGCCGATGTCGACCGGCTGACCGCCACCCGCGACGCCGCGGAAGCCCGCGTCCGCGTCGCCGAAGCGCAGCTGCGCGAATTGCAGGAGCGGAATGCCCGGCTCAACATCGTCGCCCCCGCCGGCGGGCTGCTGCTGGAACGCAATGTCGAGCTCGGCCAGGTCGTCGGCACCGGAGGAACGGCGCTGTTCACCATCGCCCGCGGCGGCGAGATGGAGGCGCTGACCCAGCTCGGCGAAAGCGATCTAGCGACGATCCCCACCGGGGCCATCGGCACTGTCACCCCGGTGGGCACCGAGAAGGGCTTCCGGTGCCAGGTGTGGCAGAAGGCACCTATCATCAACGAGCAGACGCGACAGGGAACGGCGCGCTGTGCGCTGCCCTACGCGCCCGAGCTGCGGCCCGGCGGTTTCGCCTCGGTGCGCCTCAATAGCGGGGCGATTGTGGCCCCGATGCTCCCGGAAAGCGCCATCCTTTCGGACGACGAAGGCAGCTACGTGTTCATCGTTGGGCAGGACAACAAGGTTGTCCGCAGGCCGGTCGAGCTGGGCCTCGTGACCGATCTGGGCATTGCCATCTCCTCCGGCCTCACAGGGCAGGAGCGGGTGGTGCTGCGGGCCGGTGGCTTCCTCACCGAAGGCGAGGCGGTCCGCCCCGTGACCCAGCGAACCGCGAGCTGATCGGCCCGCCGCATGGACTTTCGCAACATCTCCGCCTGGTCGATCCGCAACCCGATCGTCCCCATCCTTGCGTTCATCGGCCTCGTCATTGCTGGCCTGATGAGTTTCCAGCAGATGGACATCCAGGACCAGCCGGACATCGAGTTCCCGGTAGTCAACGTCTCCATCTCGCAGCCGGGCGCCGCCCCGAGCGAGATCGAGAACCAGATCACCCAGCGGGTCGAGGCCGCGGTGCAGACGCTGGACGGGGTGGAGAACATCAACTCCACCGCATCCGAGGGCAGTTCCTCGACCCAGATCGAGTTTGCGCTTGGCACCGACATCGCCGAGGCGGTCAACGAGGTGAAGAGCGCGGTCGACCAGATCCGAGGCGAACTGCCGGAAGGTATTCTGGAGCCGCAGGTCTTCAAGCAGCAGACCAGCGCACGCCCGATCGTCTATTACGGCGTCAGCGCCGATGACATGACGATCGAGCAATTGTCATGGTTCATCGACGACACCGTTACCAAGCGGCTGCTGACGGTGGAGGGCCTTGCCGAAGTCGGTCGCAACGGCGGGGTCGATCGCGAGATCCTGGTGATCCTCGATCCGGGTAAGATGCAGGCGCAAGGTGTCACCGCCAGCCAGGTCAACAATGCCCTGCGCGCCCTCAACGTCAACGCGGCAGGCGGCCAGGCGGAGATCGCCGGCTCGCGCCAGTCCGTGCGCGTGCTGGGGAATGCAGACACGGCCTATGAGCTGTCGCAGACGCAGATCTCGCTAGGCACCCGCACGGTCAAGCTGAGCGACGTCGCACGCGTCAGCGATGCCTATGGCGAACTGCGCTCGCTCGCCAAGCTGAACGGCAAGCAGGTGATCACCTTCGCCATCAGCCGTGCGCGAGGCGAATCGGACGTTGCCGTGTACGATTCTGCGGTCGAGGTGCTGGAGCAGCTGGAGGCGGAGAACCCCGGGATCACCTTCACTCGGCTGTTCACTGAAGTGGACTACACCAAGGCGCAATACGAAAGCTCGATGGCAGCGATGGTCGAGGGCGCAGTGCTCGCCGTGATCGTCGTGTTCCTGTTCCTGCGCGATTGGCGGGCGACCATCATTGCGGCGCTCGCGATCCCGCTGTCGGCAATCCCGACATTCTGGTTCATGGACATGATGGGCTTCACGCTCAACACCCTGTCGCTGCTGGCGCTGGGGCTGGTCGCCGGGGTGCTGGTCGATGACGCGATCGTGGAGATCGAAAACATCGTGCGCCACATGCGCATGGGTAAAAGCGCCTATCAGGCCTCGATCGACGCCGCGGACGAGATCGGGCTGGCGGTGGTCGCGACCACGTTCTCGATCATCGCGGTGTTCCTGCCGGTAGGCCTGATGCCTGGCGTCTCGGGGCAGTTCTTCAAGAACTTCGGCCTCACAGTGGTCGTCTCGGTGCTGATGTCGCTGGCTGTTGCGCGTCTGATCACGCCGATGATCGCGGCTTATTTCCTCAAGGCCAAGGGTCATGCGGAGCATGGCGGGGGTCCAATGATGGACCGCTACATGCAGGTGCTACGCTGGTCGATCGACCGCTCTCGCGCTGACGAGTTGCGGCGCTCGCTGGGCCATGCCGAGTATCACTGGTACTACGGCATCTTCGGCCTGCTGATGTTCACGCTGATCGCGGCCGCCTTCCTGGCGGGCGTTTTCCTCGTCCTCTATCTCATCGTCACATATGCCGATTTCCTGCTCGGGGTGGAGTTTTGGAAGAGCGGGCTTTCGGCCCTGCCATCCTTCCTCGGACAGTTCATCGGCTTCCTCTGCGTGATCGTCGTGTTGCTCGCCGCGATCGTTCTTTCGGCCATCATGGGCTGGCTCACCGCCGCTCTGGCCAGCGCGGTGCTGGGCGTGCTCTCCGGGGCCGGCGGGCATCACTTCCGCGACTGGTTCGTCAACCGCAAGGGCCGCTTCGGCGCTCGCCTGCTCGACCATCGCGTGTGGATGATGGGCGTGGGCGCCGCGGCGTTGATCGCCACCGCGCTGCTCGGCATGAACCTGCCGCAGCAGTTCTTCCCGAACAACGACAGCGACTTCTCCATGGTGCAGGTCGAGATGGTACCCGGCACCACCCTCCGGCAGACCGAGGCGGTGATCGACTCCATCGTCACGCGTATGGAGCAGGAGCAGGAAGTCGAGCTGGCGCTGGGCATCGTCAACGAGGGGTCCGGTGCTGTCCGACTGGTGCTGAAGCCCGACCGGGTGCGGACCAGTCTCGAGTTCGAACGTCAGCTGGCGCCGGTGCTGCAGGACTTCCCCGACGCGCGGGTCAACTTCCAGGATCAGCAGAGCGGCGGAGGTGGCACCGGCCGTGCGATCTCGACCATGCTGTCCGGGTCTGATCCGGAGATACTCGACGCTGCAGCAAACACCCTTGCGGATCAGATGCGGGAAGTCCCCGGCGTCGTGGCGCCGCGCGTGGAAGTGGACCTGCAGCGGCCCGAACTGCTCATCCGCCCGCGCGAGGATCTTGCCTCCTCGCTCGGCGTCACCACCCAGGCGCTGAGCCAGGCGATCCGCATCGCCACCCTCGGCGATATCGACCAGAACGCCGCCAAGTTCTCGCTCTCGGACCGGCAGGTGCCTATCCGCGTCCGCCTTGCAGAAGGCGCCCGCCGCGACATCTCCACCATCCGTAACCTGCCGGTTCCCACCGGCGACGGGGGCTCGGTGCCGCTGGAGCGGATAGCCGATATCAGCTTTGGAATGGGCCCCACGAGCATCCAGCGCCGCAACCAGAACCGCCGCGTGTTCGTCAGCGCAGACGTCGCGCCCGGCTCCGCCAGCGGCGATGTGAAGACAGCCATTCAGCGCCTCCCCATCATGAGCGACCTGCCGACCGGCGTGTCCAACGAGCCCGTGGGCGCCGACGAGTGGCAGCAGGAAATGGCGGACAGCTTCGTCATCGCGCTCGGCACGGGCATCCTGCTGGTCTTCGCTGTGCTGGTGCTGCTCTACCGGCGCCTCGTCTCGCCGCTGGTCAACATGGCGTCGCTGGCGCTGGCGCCGCTTGGCGGGCTGTTGTTCCTGACCGCCGTGGGGCAGCCGATTTCGCTGCCGGTGTTCATCGGCGTGCTGATGCTGTTCGGCATCGTCGGCAAGAACTCGATCCTGCTGATCGATTTCGCCATCGAGGAGATGGCGATGGGGCGCCGCAAGCGTGACGCCATTCTGGACGCCGGGCACAAGCGCGCCCAGCCGATTGTGATGACCACCGTCGCGATGACCGCTGGCATGGTGCCGACCGCGATCTCCCTGTCGGGCGATTCGGCGTGGCGTGCGCCGATGGGTACCGTGGTGATCGGCGGACTGCTGCTCTCCACGCTGCTGACTCTGCTGATCGTGCCGGCCGGCTTCAGCCTGGCGGACGGACTGGAGAAGCGGCTCGGCCCATGGATGCGCACGCGGTTCCTGACCTACAAGCCAGGCGATGACACACACCGCCCGCCCGAGGCCTATCCCGCCGAGTGAGCAGCGCCGCCCCGCAACCGGGGGCGCCGCTTCGCCGCCGGTGATCGCACCGGCGGCCGCGCCGGATCGTGCGCGCCGCATGCGCGTCGCGGCAACGATGCTGCTGGCAGCGATGGCGCTTATCTTCCTCGGCGCGCATCAGTTGGAAGGCAGCCACCCGGCGTGGGGGTATGTCGTGGCTTTCGCCGAGGCCGCGATGGTGGGCGGTCTGGCAGACTGGTTCGCGGTGACCGCCCTGTTCCGCCGCCCCCTCGGCCTGCCGATCCCGCACACGGCGATCATTCCCGAGAACAAGAACCGCATTGCCGATACGATGGCGCGGTTCCTGCAGACCAACTTCCTCATCCCCTCTGTTGTCGGCCGACGCATGCGGGACATGAACGTCGCCCGCGCGCTTGGCGAGTTCCTGGAGCAGCCGCGGAAGGATGGCGGAGGGCGTATTCGCGCGGGGGCCGCCCGCCTCCTCGCCGACCTCCTCGAATCACTCGATCCGGAGCGGCTCGGCCTGCAGGTAAAAGCGGGCTTGGCGCGCCAGCTCGACCGGATGGAGATCGCGCCTCTGCTGGGCCGCGTGCTTTCGGCTGCGATCGCTGACGGCAAGCACCGGCCGCTGTTCGACACGATGATCCGCTGGGCGGGCCGCGCGCTGGAGGACAACGAGGCGCTGGTCCGGCGCATGATCCACGATCGCGCGCATTCGGTGCTGCGCTGGACCGGCCTCGACGAGCGCCTCGCCAATTCCGTGATCGACGGGCTTTACCGGATGTTGGCCGAAATCCTTGTCGACCCGGAGCATCCGGTGCGCCTCAAGGTCGAGCAGAGCCTGCAGCAATTCGCGCACGACCTCGTCCACGATCCCGATACCCGCGAGCGCGTCGAGGCGATGAAGCGGGGGCTTCTTGCCAATCCTGCCATCGGCGAGTGGTGGATGAGCGTGTGGGAGCAGCTGCGCCATGCGCTGATCGAATTCGCCCGCGGTGGCGGCTCGGGTCTCTCTGGCCAACTCGGTGAGGCGGTGGGTGAACTGGCGCGCTCGCTGCGCGAGGACCCGGCGCTGCAATGGCAGGTCAACCGCATCGCCCGACGAACGCTGGTCGGGATCGCCAGCCGGTATGGCGGCCAGATCGTGCAGCTCGTTTCCGAGACCGTGCGACGGTGGGATGGCGAGACGGTCACGCGGCGCATTGAGGGTGCCGTAGGGCGGGACCTGCAATTTATCCGCATCAATGGCACGCTCGTCGGCGGGCTTGTCGGGGTGACGATCCACGCGCTCACACAATGGCTGTGATCCCACAGCCCACCGCGCCGCTGCTCGTCACCGAGCGGCTGGAGCTTTGGCTTCCGGCTCGCAACGACATGGCTGCGTTGCTCACCATCGTCACCGACCCGGACACCGGCCGCTTTCTCGGCACTGCCATGAGCAAGGCCGAGCACTTCGTCCGCTTCAGCCGCAATGCGGGCAGTTGGCTGCTCTACGGCTACGGCAGCTTCATCCTGCGGCTGCGGGGGCAAGCCGAGGTGATCGGGAATGCGGGCATCTTCCACAGCTGGCGCGGGCTGGGCGAGGACTTCGACGATAAGCCCGAGGCAGGCTGGATCCTGCGCCATGATCGCACCGGGCAGGGCCTTGCGCGCGAGGCGTTGGAGGCGGCACTCGCGTGGTTTGTCGACGAGCACGGGCCGCAGCGAATCGTCTGCATGATCGCGCCCGATAATGCGCCTTCACTGCGGCTGGCCGAGCGGCTTGGCTTCGGGCACCTGCGCGATGCATGGCTGCCGGGAGGAGATGAGGTGCGGCTGCTGGCTCGAGAATAAGCCCCGCCGACGGATCAAGCCGGCGCCGCCTGCCTAGGCAAACAGCGCACGGCCGGGCAAGTCGCGGGGGTACAGGCAGCAATGCGTAAATGCCCTGGAGGTCGGACTATGCCCGTGGAGCCGCGCGCGTTCAGCCAATCTCGGCCGATTTTTGTTCGACAACCCGAGCAGACGAAGGCCGCAGGAGTCGGCCCCCTCAGCCTTCGTCCGCGCAGCAGAGCAAGACGCCTTTCACCAGCCACAGTGTGTCTGACGCAGGCGATGGTTCAATTCCGCCCGGCGGCCTGCATCCAGCAGAGCTTCTCCTCGGGAAGGCGAGAGCGGAGCGCCTTCAGCGCCCGATGGCGACGTAACGGAAGCCCTGATTCTCCACATCCTGGCGGCGGTACAGGTTGCGCAGGTCGACGATCAGCGGCTCCTTCAGCAGCCCCTTGGTGCGCTCAAGGTCGAGCGCGCGGAACGCGTCCCACTCGGTCACGATCACCGCTGCATCGGCGCCCTCCATGGCGTCATAGGCGTCCTCGCACCAGGCGACATTCTCGAGCATCTTCGCCGCCTGCTCCATGCCTTCGGGGTCGTAGGCGCGGACGCGGATGCCGGCATCCTGCAGCGCCTGCACGATGCTGATTGCCGGCGAATCGCGCATGTCGTCCGTATTGGCCTTGAAGGTCAGGCCAAGCAGGGCAACGGTCTTGCCGTGGCAATCGCCACCCATCGCATGCACCACCTTGCGGCCCATGCTCCGCTTGCGCTTGTCGTTGGCGGCCACCACTGATTCGACGATCCGCAGCGGTGCCTCGTAATCCTGCGCCGTCTTGAGTAGCGCCAGCGTATCCTTGGGGAAGCACGAGCCGCCATAACCCGGCCCCGGCTGCAGGAAGCGCGCGCCGATCCGGTTGTCGAGACCCATGCCGCGGGCGACATCCTGCACGTCGGCGCCAACCCTCTCGCACAAGTCCGCGATCTCGTTGATGAAGCTGATCTTGGTCGCGAGGAAGGCGTTGGCGGCGTACTTGGTCAGCTCCGCCCCGCGCCGCGCCATCACCAGCAGCGGCGCCTCGTTGCGGAGCAGCGGACGATAGATCTGCTGCAGCACCTGCTCGGCCTCAGGGTGGTTGACGCCGATCACCACGCGGTCAGGCTGCTTGAAATCCTCGATGGCCGCGCCTTCACGCAGGAACTCGGGATTGGAGGCGACGTGGAACTCGAGGTTTGGCTGGGCCTCGCGGATAATCCGCTCGACCTCGTCGCCGGTGCCGACGGGCACGGTCGACTTGGTCACCACCACGGCTCCCGGACGCAGGTGCTCGGCCATCTCGCGCGCGGCGGCGTGAACATAGCTTAGGTCAGCATGCCCGTCCCCACGGCGCGATGGGGTGCCGACCGCGATGAACACCGCGTCGGCCTCAGGCAGCGCGGTCGCGACATCAAGCGTGAATTCCAGCCGCCCGGCGGCGACATTGCGGGCGACCAGGTCTTCAAGCCCAGGCTCGAAGATCGGCATCCGCCCGGCGAGCAGCGCGTCGACCTTCGCTGCATCCTTGTCGACACAGGTTACGTGATGGCCGAAGTCTGAGAAACAGGCTCCCGACACCAGCCCGACGTAGCCGGTCCCAATCATCACGATCCGCATAGCTGTTCCTCGGCGTTGTTCAAAGTCTCTCGCACTTGCAGCAAGTGCTCGCCGGCGCCTAGTCCAACCGCGTTGGCGAGACAAGCTCTGCAGTACGGAACCTGTCGATGCGTGCCCGGAACGGCACACGGCACAATCAGCCACTTGCGCGCGGTCTTCACTGATGCGTCCACAGCCGCTCGCCTGTGTACGCTTCCATGTAGGTTACGCCGTTCCCGCCGTCTGCCGGTCAACAACCGCCACTATATCGCGAACAGTTCGGCGAAGATCGCCTAGCCGGCTTCTCCTGGGGAGGCATAGACGAAGGCAAGGGTCTGCTACCCGGCACTGGCGGCCTCGTCAGCCTGCGGTAGTCCGGAGCGATAGCCCCGCAATTCCGGGCTGACGAAGGCGAGGTTCTGCTCCCGAATGCGCGCGCCGGCATCATCGTACAGGAACGGCAGGAAGGCATAGCGCCGGCCGCGTGTGACCGGTCGCGCCTCGTGCAGCAGCGAGCAGGAGAAGATCACCGCCCCGCCGGTCGGCGCACGATAGGTCTGCGGGCCGAACTCGGGGAAGCACAGGTCGCCCCCATCGTAGTCTTCGGCGTTGAGATTGATGGTGCAGGCGAAGCTGCGGTGCGCGGTGCCCTTGGTGGTGTTGTCGCGATGAGCCCGGAAGTGGCCGCGATCCTGCGCATCGTAGCAGGCCACGATCCACCGCTCGATCCGCGTCACATCGAATTGGAAGGCGCGCTTGATCATCGGCTTGAGCACCTCCGCCATGCGGCTCCTCAAGACCGCCAACAGTGTGTCATCGGTGATCGTGCAATCGGAGCGGCGCTTATGATTGGGATCAACCTTGGTGACCGTGATGCCGTTCTCCTCGCGCATGAAGCCCGACGGGGCGCCGCCGTTCACATCGTAAAGCTCGACAAGACGACGGCAGAGATCGCGAGGCAGGACGTTCCGCACGATCAAGACGGGAGCCGGAGTCGGCTCGGCCGGTCGGCCCACGCGTCGCCGGAGCTCAGCCATGATTTCGGGCCCCTTGCTCAGCGGCGCGCGGGCCCGGACGCAGAGCATCGGATCGAGCAGCAGCCAGTGCGGCGCATAAGCGGTCGCATGGCCGGCTGTCGCCACCTCATCGGTCTCGATCGCGCCATAAGCAGCCGAGATTTTGCGATCGAAGTCGAGGAACCAGCGAATACCGGGAAGGTGCTGGGCGATGCGGGCTTGCGCGACGTCGCCCGGATCGATGGTCACGCCGAAGAAGCAGGCGCGCGCGTCGTCGAACAGCGCCCGGTTCTCATCCACTAGGCGGACTGCCGCTTGCGACGCCTCGTGCGCGCCGCTGCCCATGAACAGCATGAGGACCCAGTGCCCGGCCGCGGTATCGAAGGCATAGCGCGGATTGCCGGCAAGAGCCGCAGCGTGGAACCAGGGTGCCGGTTGACCAAGAGAGAGCCGTCGCTTCATCGTTTCCTCTCACCGCTTCTGGGCCGCCTCACAGGCATTGGCGGCACAGACCTTCCTCCCGGGCTTACCCCGAGGAGCCGGCGATGTCCTGCCAGAACAACGCCGGCAGCCGTGAGATAACCGGCTCGGGTCGGGGTCGCGGCCTCTCGCCGGGTGCCTGCACTTACGCCGTTGAAGGGAATCGCTCCCTTACAGGAGAAGCGCCTCGCTTTCACTGGAGGCGTTCGCCAAGTAGTCGGCAAGCGGCTCCTGCGTGACGCGCATGTAGTCCAGGTTCGCGCCGTTGTTCGTGCCCGCGCCGGCCAGCGACGTGAGTTGGATCACATGCGCGCCCGCCTCAAGCTCCAACACTATGCGTTCGGGGCTCCACTGGCTTTCCGCGCCATTGCTCATCCCCTCGAAGTCGAGCGTGTCGACGAAGTCCCCGTCAACCGTGAGGAGAAGCGGCCGGTCCGCCTTCGCCTGCGAGAGCGCATACAGGAACTCGACACCGTACGCGCCATCCGAAGCGACCTCTACGGTCCAGGCGACAGTGAGCGGCTCATCGAAGGTGGGGAAATCGACGAAGACATTGCCCGACGCGCCGCGGCCAGTGGCGAGCAGAAGCTGATCCGACAGGACGGCCGCCTCGGCCTCGTACTTCACGAAGCTGGTGTCGCCCACCGTCTCCACTCCGCTGGACGGCGTGGTGACGAAGGTCGCGCTGACAGGATCATCGCTGATCCGCATGTAATCGAGGTTCGCGCCATTGCCGATACCGCGCCCAGACGGCGTCAGCAGGGTGATCGTATGGCGGCCCTCCGAAAGCTCCAGCGACATGGATTGCGGCGCCCACAGCGTCCCCGCGGAATTGCTGTTGCCGAGGAACGGCAGGACGTCCGCCACCTCTCCGTCGATCAGCACGGAAAGGGGCCGCTTGCCGTTGGGTAGCGCGTAGATGAAATCGACCACGTAATACCCGGCCTGGTCGATATCGACTGTCCACGA
>Ga0210040_10006174_pt1 | contig 15006 bp, 2 predicted proteins | sample CryGeyCG12114_NA_FD_185462 | JGI IMG/M metagenome (GOLD analysis project Ga0210040, IMG submission 185462) | Groundwater microbial communities from aquifer - Crystal Geyser CG19_WC_8/21/14_NA (SPAdes) (version 2) | ecosystem: Environmental > Aquatic > Deep subsurface > Groundwater | place: USA... | reverse complement strand
ACGATACCTCCGGATTCGCTCATATCCGTATCCCGGACCGACAATTGTTGCCCATCCTAGACGCCGATCCTTCCACAACTCATTTTCGAAGCCTGCACACTTGTGTACAGGACAAGGTTCTCATCGTGATCCACATGCTTTGACAGAAATAAACCACAGGCTAATCCCAAATAAACCGGCTTATAGGCTGAAACAGGAAGCTGATTTAGCCTGGCCAGGCCTGGCGGAGTTCGATATTTCTTGACCTGATCAACACGTGTTCAAATAGAGTTGAATGCTGCGAAAACTGGGTTGAACCGTTATCCAACCTGCCGTGTCGACTTTGCTGAACGGTCGCAGGCGTTGCTTTCGCTGCTGCAAGATTAGCCGTCGAAGCTGTCACTGCAATCTTTCATGTCTCAATTGTTATCATCCATATCCATGATCGACTTGCAATCAACTTCGAACGCAAGGATAGCCACCTGCGTCAGACAAGTGTGAGCATTGAGACAGGCTTCGGTTTCGCTGTCTTGTTCCCCCTATTGTTCTGTGTCTATGCATCCAAGACCTTCTAATTGACGCCAGTGCTGCGCCATCATTCGGCTGAATTGATGAGGGACCGCCAGGACTATCCTCCTTAGTCGCGGTTATCACTTCTTTATCGTCCCATTCACGAGCAACATGTGCTCAAGCGGGGTCGAACGGCTTTCCGTCCATGGCAGTAGTCGTTCAATCATCTAACCACGCCTTGCCTTTCGCTCCCTAATAAGTATCCAAGGCATAAACCAGCCCACAGCTTCGTTTGCCACGTAACGCAAGACTTTTGGCGCACAATAAATGGAAGAGACTATTGATGCCATGGCCGTAGTATGGCTTCATCACCCGAAATTTGTGCTCAGCATGGTTTCCAGTAAGCGTCCGAACTCCTCAAATTGGACGCTTGCTGTGTTATGCTGTCGGTGGGATCGAGATTCGGTGGCCGATCTTGAAGATTGCAACTCAGCGGCCCCAGGTATTTATATTGCGGGAGCGCAGCATCGGGAAGGCCATAAAGGACATGTGGTCGTTCTTGCCAATGTTACAAAAAATTGTGTTGTCAAGCATTGGGTCAACAGGGGGCGTTGGTGGCATCATAGTAGACGAGACCCAAGGATCTGTGTATGAGAAATGGTCCGTATCTAGATGAGCCGCGGAAGCTTGATATACTTCGGGGGATAAAGAATCAGCCTCGGACATTGGGTGCGGGGAGCAAGCCTCTATAGAAGAAATAGACTCTATGTTAATATCACGATTTGGCACCGCTTCCCAATAAGAAGGATGTGTCAAAGCCATTGGGGCCACCGATGAGGTTTGAATGTAGGCACTGCCATTTCCAGGATAGTTGGCGTCGATGGTAGTTTGCCAGGATGGAGCTGCCTCTCGATTGCTTCTCATTGGTGCTGGTGCCATTATCAGCCCTTCATCGTCGTCCTCATCGCCTCCTGAGAAGTCTCGTACCAGAGCATCGGACTCGATAGGCTTGGGCGCAGTTTCCTTGGAGTGACCCTTCTTATCTTCGTCTAGCACCTTCAAAATGGCCCTCTTGACCGCCTGACGAGCGTCGTAGTCGGGCACATATGCGAGGAAGTGGCGGAATTTCGTGTGAGCACGATGAGTGCATTGAGAAACGGCAGATTCAATAATATCATCGATAGAGTCGCCGGGATGGGAAGCGGTCTGTATCGCCCGAAGGAGGCCGCTAACGGAGGTCTCGGAAGCTAAACCACAAATTATCTCCTTGAGTGCGGTGTCGATGACTACTGCGTCGATAGTTGTGTCGTCCGCTGCCCGTACCACTGGAGGCGGAACGATCTTCAGATCGATGTTCTCTAGGCCAGCAATCTGATAACGCGTGGCTTCGAAACTATGTTTCGTACACTCTTTATTATGTAGACACGACAATTCGCTGGCAGCGATGCTCAGTTGTCCATATGGCGACTGCTCATTGGATTCAGCGCGCTGAAATACAGGGTTGGGGACCTCGTGATTGTAGGTCAGAGTATCGCAATCACGGAAATATCTTCTGCAAGGCGTACTATGCATCGATTAGCGAACGGAATGCTTAAGGCTGAACATAATCTCAGACATACCAGAAGAATTCACCACCATCTGACACGACTAACACCGTCCTGCACTGGGGACATCTTGTCTTTGGGGTCCTCAAGTAGACAGCCATCACTACGCGCATTCCGGATTTGATGCGTCCTTTTATGGACCATTCGCTGTCGCGTATAGCAAAACCTCTTCGCGAACCCAGCAGAAGATTGAAGTGACCGGCTTCGACATAGGACTCACCGGTTGTACCCTGATAGTGGACTGCCAAGAATGCTTTGAGAATGGTAAAATGTTCGCAGGTCGACATGGGAACTAGTCGTGTTTTGCGAAAAGCGTCTTCTAGAATGATACAATCGCCTGATAGATCTGACAAGCTTCGTAAGACCTGACTAGCATAGATGTAGCGAGCGATGCCAATGCCAAACAGGAAGGCGAAAAGTGGTAGCGTCCGATCATTTTGACATCTCGAGAGGACTTTCGAGACATCCTTGCTAGGAACATTGCGGTAAGCTAGACAAGTAAACACAAACATAGAGAGTGCTGCTAGTTGTTGTAGAGGCGTGGCGGGGGTGTTCGATGTAGCTGAAGCGTCACACGAGCTCTTTAACGCTGAAACATCCGACACCACCTGATAACCATGATTTTCTTTTGCCCTCAGATCCACGTTCGGTGAGTGTTTATGACACATAATGTCACGTATTCTCTGAAAAAGCATCGCCAGGCAGGGCAGGGATGTATGCATGTTTGTGTTCACGGATCGCATGGGAGCAGATAAAGCATCGCTGGTCTTGGAAGACCGAATCATCAACCCTTCTACAATCTGGTCCCTCAGGCGGTCGTCACCTTCGTACACAGCGTGGACGCTTTCAGGCTGTTGTGTCGAGAGTTCAGCACAATCGTGGGTAGGGCTCGATGGTCCCGCACAGCATTGCCGTACAGGCTGCGCAGGTGCATGGCCAGGAGCAGTTGAAGCGATGCTGACTGTAGTGTCGTGGAAGCTTATGCACCTCTTCTTGCCGCTCTTGGACGAGTCATTGCCTTTTTCGAAGGCTTCGTCGGCTCTTCGCTTAGTTGGCGCAGAAGCACCGACCTTGTTCAGGTCCAATTCATCTTGCAGCGTGAAATATGCCGTATCCACGTATATTGTATTCGTCGTCGCGACATGCTGATCGCCCTGGTGCACCACCGCCTGCCCTCCAATCTCAGTCTTAGAAAATCGGTGCGAGGATGTCGTAGCCATGGGTCAGCCAGTCAGCGGTTGGCATTAGTGTGGTAGGAATAATGCAGGTGCATTGTCTGGTCAGGAATGCCGTGACAATCAAATGCCTCCGTTCGTGAGATCCCACAGGAACACGGAAACAGCATATTTGCTACAGTCGACGCAGAGGCGCAGCCGCAAAAGTCGGCGTACAGCTCTTTGAACTTGATTCGCGAAACAGGCAAAGGCGCATGGAGGTGCTGTGAGGATGAGTTAGTGTAGGCGTACAGCGGCTTAGTCAGCTTAGCAACCAATCATCAGGAGACCATGTTTCGGGGGCTTTGAGAGGGTCACGGTAAACACCCTCGGGACAAACAACGTTGTAGTCTGTGGACAAGGTTATAGGTATTGTGGTGTACGTAGCTAGCAAGACTATGTAAAGACAGAAAACGCAAATAAGTAGCTAAGTGGCCGAGGGCGCACTTGCCGTTTTAGGCTTTACACCATCCTCGGGTCTCGTGGAGCTCTAAACTTAAAGTAAAGCAAACTCAATAAACTAAAGCCCTGTAATACACTCTAAGCGATAAACTTTAAAAGCTATAAACTAGAGGTAGCAATCATCGACGCTAAGCCTTATCGGTTTTCGATTTTTAGTAATAAGTAATCGTAAAAGGTAGCGTTATCTATATAGTAATATCTATAAATTAATATATATCGTACTTAATCGTAAACTAATATCTCCTACTATAAGGAGAAGCTTACTATCTAAGGCGGCTAAGGTCACTAATAGTATTATCTTATAAAGATATAACCGTTATTAAATACCGATATCCTAAGACTTAATTATCTATAGTAGTCTTAATAGATATTTAATAGAATTCGAAAGCTAGTCTTTTACTATATCGTTTATAGTATCGATAAGCGTCGTATATACCTAACTTCCTTAGCGATTCTATCCTAGAACTATAATATTTCACTAGTCGCTATCTCTATAGATTAAGCTAGTTCGAGTTTCGGACTAGGTTCCTTCTTAATATATTTAATACGAATTCGAATCTCCTATACTTCGTTCTCGTCGTATACGGGATTCTTAGCGTATTCTCGTCTCTAGGAGCTTAATCTTAAACTACCTTCTTATAGTACCTTAAAACCGTTTATCGGTATTTAGTAAATATAGTATTCTACTATATTATTAAGAAGATAGACTAGCTACGCTAGGGTAGTATCGTCTATATCGTCCTTAAAGATAAACGAGTTAGTATTAGAATAGTCTTTAAACTTCGATTAAGTCTTATCCTTAATCTTATTATATACGTTTTAAAGCGTATAGATTCTTCTTTAAAACTTAGCTAATATTATACCTATAGCGTGTTTTCTCCAATTTTATTTATCTACCGTAATTCGAGCTATATCCCTTAACCTTCGGTATCTATAGTACTAGAACTCCGCCTTTATATAATGTAACGATATCTATATTTTAGTAAAGTTTACTTATTAGCTAAGTTCTATAATAGTATATTATAGAGCCTAGTTCTCGTTATATATACTTTATATCTACCTAGTATATTTCTCGTTCTTTTCTTCTAAGATCTTTTAGTTAAGGATCCTCTCTTTAAGGTTTTCCTTTACTTATTTACCGAGTAGTTTCTTCTCTTAGCTTATTCTACCTTTCTTACTCGTTATCGTTTTACTAGCCTTCTATATACTAGGGTCCGATAGCTATTATACGACTATTTAGTTAAGAGTAGCTTTAGTAGGCGGCCTTTATCCGATAGCTAAGAACTTCCTAGTTATAGGGTCGTATATATCTTCTATAGCTTTCGTCTTTCGTTAATATAGCTTACTATATTTATTTATACTACTACTTAATATATAGTTATCGATAGTATTTTAACCTTCGTGATATAAGCTTACTATTTATTTTTATAACTATATTAAGTCTAGCTAATCGTTAGAGCCGTAGCCTATCGTATAAGTAATTTATTCGGCGATAACTACCTTTCCTAACTTATTTATAGTGCTTATAAAACCCTTATTATTAAAATAAGTTGAGTATTCTATATATCGTAATAACTTACGACCTACGCTACTATATTATCGAAAGTAATTATTAATATAAGTGAATAATACTTATATATTAAGAAAAGTCTTTAACTAAGTCGCGTAATTAAGTAGTAATATTAAGTATCTTTTTATATCTAATATTCGTTATTTCTTACTTATAGATTATCTTAAGCTAGTATCTAAGGCCGACTTATTTAATACTACTCTCTTCTACTCTTAATTAGCGTCTTAAATAGTATCGATTTTAATTGTTCTAGTCGATAATACGCTATTAAACTTAGTCGTAGGTATTAGTAGCGTCTTCTCTTTATCTTCTTCCTATTCGTTATTATCCTATTTCTCCTCTTCGTCTTCTTCCTACTTATTATCTATTATAGATAGCGAGATATCTATATACCTATATATATCGTCGAGTTCTTTTTTAGTCTTTCTTAAGCGTAGTCTTTTACCGTTAAGTAACTTCTACTAGCCTTTATGTAACTTTTTATATAGCTATTTTAGACGTTAAGTCTATATTACTATAGTATCTATACGTTTATATATTTCGCCCTAAAAGCCCTCTTCTTCGTACTCTCGTCTAGTATTCTAAATTACGATTACTATAGCTTAGTAGAATAGGTTCTTTTTATCTTTATTTAGTATATAATCTCGATCGATACCTATAACTTTTAATTTACACCGATTACCTTTTACTTATAAGATTAGTAGGATACTATATTCCTATACTAGCTCGGCCGGAGTAGTATTTCCGCTATCCGCCTTTAGCTTTCCGCGACCGCTCTACTGAGCCTTCTTCTTAGGCTTAGGCTTTAGTTTATATATTATCTTATACTTAGGCTTTCGTAGAAGTAGATTTAAGAGATTTGACTCTTCGCTTAACTCGAAATCTTCTACTATATCCTTTCGTTTACGAATCGCCTAAGTAGTTACCTTTACTATCGGCGTATCCTCGATCTCGAAGTTTAATATAGCTCCTACGGCGTCTTCTACTATATTAAGTCTTAATTTAACTCGCTATCTTATTAGCGACCTAGGATATAAGAGTTCTAGTTAGTAGTAAGACTTAATTCGCGCGCTTATAAATCTATACCCTTAGTTACTACTCGAGTAATACTTTCTAAGGTACTTTCGCTATTAATTCGCTTAAATTCGCTAGGGAACTTTAGGGTTTATATAGTATTAATTCCTTGTTTTTCTAAATTCTTTACTAATACTAGTCCTTACCTAGATCTTAAGGATATAGGCTTAAAAGGTCTTTAAAGCGAGAGAATCTTCGACTCGAAATAACTTCGGTAAGATAAATAGCTATCTACTAGAATAGTAACGCCGTTGATTATAATAACTTTTACTAGTCGATTTTAGTAGTTATAGTCGTTAATATATTAATATTATAGCTTTCGCCGAAGGCTATACGATCCGTAGATTTAGCGCGCTAGTGTAGCTTATCGATCTATATCTCGTACTCGGTTTATTAGCTAGTAGTAAGGTGTATATAGTTATAAGAATAGGTTTTCGCTAAGAGTTATAGTCGTAGTAGATCGAAAAATAGATCGCCTACTATAAAATCCTACTACCTATTACCTTACTTCCCTCTAATATTTTACCCGTATCGTCGCCTAGTTATAAGGATTCCTAGAGTCCTTAATAAGCGATTGATTATAGTAGAAGATCTTCGTCTTATTATATATCTAATCTTTACTTAACCTCTTCTAGGCTTTATAGTCGAGCGTTATACTACTACCTTAACCGTATACTTTTACTAATTTATATCTTTATAGTAATATTATTATTCGTTATATTCTTAATTACTCGGTATCTACTATTAGTAATATTCGTCTCGCTATCTTAGATTATCTAATACCTAGTTATATTATTCGGTCTCTAGTTACTTCGAAACTCTAGTTATCTTATTTATATTAAAGTTCTTCCTCGCTAGTATTACTATAATCCTACTTCTCTAGCGAGTCTAGCGATAGTACTACTCTCTTTTCTTTATCCTCGTCCTCTAAGAGTCTCTACTAGTTAATTTCTTAATATCGCTAGAAACCCTAGTCTTCCTCTTTGTAGGTATTCGAATACCGTACGTTTGAGGTATCTCTAAACTTCGGTTAGTTTATAAGATTAATATTAGTATTCGAAGGCTTTTTAATAAGTAAGCTGCCTACTATCTTATCCGCCTCTTTTTTAGCTTTTTGAATCTCTTTAGCCTAATTAAGTATAGTCTTACGTATAGCTTTATTATTTTAAGCGATTCTTATATATTTATCTACGCTAGGAACTCGTAGTCTATCCTCTCTCGTAATAAACCTTTTTATATAGTTTATATAATATCGACCTACGAGCTCGTTAATATAGATCGTTCTTAATTATCCTAACTTTCCGTTACGAGATACCGTTATAAGTTTATACGAGCCTTCCTACTTTACTTCTTACTTATACGATTTTTACTTATCTTATTAAAGGCGATATAGTAATACTACGTCTTCTACTATAGGTATTTATCTACTAGTAACCGCGTCTTTTAAGCGGTTAATAACCTTTTCTTATTCGAGTAATAATTATTAAGTAGCTTAGTCTCTTATATTATCGACTTAACTAAGATATACTATATATTAATTCTCTTTATATACTTATACTAGGTCTATTCGTTCTACTACTAGGGCTTTATTTAGCGCTTCGTCTTTTAAAATATCCTTAAACTCCTTATATACGTTTAAGAAACGCGGAGACTAGCTAAATATTAGTTATACCGAGGTATAATCGTAGATCCGTATAAATCGAGTATTATATTAACTAACTACCGTTGAAACCACCTTATTCTAATTAAAGATAAGGTCTCTCGAGTCCTAGAGTATCTTACGTATCTAGCCTAGTAGTAGTTAAACCGAAGCTTCCGCTATACTAATACTTAATAGTAACGTTATAGGTATCGTTATATACCGGATATTTCGTTCCTTTAAATATACCGGTAAAACACCTTTAACGAAATAACTACTATTATTCGAATATAGCACTCGAGAATAGCCGAAAATAGCTATAACTAGGTGTTTTAAGAACTACTATAAGTTCGCTAATATTACTACCTTTATTAGTAGTACTACTATATATCTTAAGAAGTAATCTACTAAGATTAGGATATACTGTACGCTAGACTTCGTAATAAGTATAAAGAGTTCGAGATAGTTTAGGCCTATATAGTCTATAGGTTATAGGTATAATATAGGTAATATTCTTATCGTACTCTTTAGCGGTTCTAGAAACTAGTACTACGAGTATAATCTATAGAACTTATATATATTCGTTAATCTACTCGGCTACTAGACTTTTCCTATAGTAGAGGACTCTATAATTCGATAAGCCTAATATCTATAGAAATTATATAGATATATAAGCTAGTATAGTATTTACTATTTCGTAATATACTTAAATACTTTACTATTTCTTTTAATATATCCTAGCTCGTAATCTTTCGATAGGATAGCGTATAATATATTAATTAATATAATTTAGCGTGCGGCCTTCTTTACGATCGCTAATATATATTGTTCTAGTTTGACTAGATAGGATATCTTATTAATCTTCTTAAACTTAATTATAGAGCTATACTATTCGTTATCTATAAATTTATTCTACTTTAGTTTAATAGCGTTAATTAACTTCGCTTTCTCTAGACTTACGCTAGCGTCCTTTATTTTAATATCGCCTTTCGTATTAAATCTCGCGAATAGTAACTCTAACTATACTATCGTATAGGCTACGGCTAGCGACGACTAAGCCGTCCTAGCCTTACTAGCTCTTATCGTAACTACGGAGTCGTTTAATACTAGATTAAGTAGTAGAAATTCCTTATCTACCTTCGTTAGTAACCTTATCTCGGCTCTAAAGCGAATTCGCGATAGTCTATTCGCGATAGCAAGCTACTTACTAGGAATATATTTAATATTTATCTAATATTCGTTGAATTTAACTTACTATCGCGCTAAGCGGCCGTATACGTCCTCTAACTTTAAAATATAAACTAAGGCCGTATAGTCTATATATACTTATAGTAGTAGAAGACGCTCTACTACTAACTATTTATACTCGACTAGCGACCTTAGTAATACTAGTACTTCGCGCTCTATTATTAAGTACCTAGTTTCCGCCGAAGACTATACGAACGATAGGAATATTATAAACTTAGCCTTAAGCTAATCTCGCTCTATTATAAACTTACCGAGCTTTAAGGATAGGTATTAAAATAATACCTTACCCTCTCTTATCTTTAAGGCGTTAGTAGCTAGATAGAACTAAAGATTAGGGTCTTTACCGTATAATATCTATTCCGTAATAGCTCGCTTATAATAATTAAATACGCGCTAGTATTTCTCTATCTATTAGAAACTTATTACCTAAACGTCTTAGCGTTTTTTACTCTTCTCTTTATATTTAAGGACTTCTATTATTATAGTAGATCTTAGTATACGATCTACTTCTACTCTACCTATAATAAAGTTATGAATAAAGAGTAGACGATATAAGAATATATATAACTCCTTCTCGTTTATAGAAGCTAACTAAGATCGAAAAGCGTTAAGTTATTCTAGCTTTAATCTTAACCTATCTCTAGTAACTATATAGCCTAATATTTTAATAGTAAATACGAAAAACTTATATTTCTTTAAGTTAAGGGACGTACGAGCTTATTCTACTCTTAGAAAATAATACTTATATAGGAATTTAAACTATTCTTTAAAGTCTATTATAGCCGAGAAATTATCGTTTTAGAAGTAGCTGAATTCTATAGATACTATTATATAGGTTAAACTCGGCTTAGAATATAGCTTCGAGATATAACTTATTAATAGATCTTTAAACTAAGTATATATACCGATCGCTTTAAATAGTCCTTACCTTATCCTTATATACATATATTAACCTAATTACGATAAGAAGGCGAACTTATATTGATATAGTTTATATATTAAGATACTTTAATATCTATTAGTACTATCTATTCAATATATATACCTACTCTCGGCCTTTACGATTCTATTAACTACTAGCTTCGACCTTTATAATAGGTAATTCGATTTTAATATCGCGTTATTAAGTACTCGATAATTATATATTATCCTAATATTCTCGTTTACTTTTCTAGAATATATTATTATAGATATTTATAGTAATATATATCTCTTAATAATTCCGTACTTTTTAAGTAGCGGTAAGTTCTTATTCTACTATTTTACTTTCTCTTTCGTATATAGTAGTAACCTTACTAATTTTAAGGCTATTAGTAGATTAGTAGGTATACGATACTCGATTAGGTTAGTTTACGGTATCTAGGCGATATCCGTAACGAATTAATCCTTCTATATCTAAAGTAATACGTATACCCTATCTTACTATTCTTTCGTAATATTATCTATCTTAATTATAATCTCTATCGACTCGTACTAAGCCTTCGCTTTATCTACTACTATAGTAGATTTTACGTTTCGCCGATATATCGTAGGTCGTCGCTTCGTAGAGAAACCGCTTTTAATCGAGTCGAAGGTATACTCCTCCTACGCGTAGCCTTCTTTCGTTAGTAGCCTTAATAGCTTCTTTATATTAAGTACCTTAGATGCTTTTAATACCTTTAATACAGCTATATACACTTTTACTTTATCGTATAAGCCGTAAACTAATTACCTTATCTAGTATCTCGTTAATATCGTTAACGATAACCTTATCTTTTAAGTATAGTGCACTATCCTCGATATTATAGATATATTAGAGATATACCTTTAACTTATTAGCTATAATTAATATCTTAATAGCCTTCTTACTTAATCGTTCCGCGCCGCTAAATACAACCTGTAGACTTCGCTTTAGGTATAGATTAAAAGTACTTCTACGCTTAACTTATCTCTATTACTTATTATAGTTACCTTAAATAAAGTAAGAGTCTAAAGTATAAAAGCCGATAGTATTAACGTCTTTAAGCTATAATCTACTTAAAAGCAATAAGTAGCTTATATTAAATCCCGGTACTATATATATTGTTATCTTCTTAGCTACTCCTATAATTTCTACTACTAGATTATAATAACCTAGTATCTACCTTCGATTACTATTATATTCTTAAAGATATATAGTAGTATTCTAAGTTATTTTTAGATCTAATTTACGAACGATATATTTTAGTAGTAAATTTACTATCGCTTTTATATCTATAAGGACCTTATCTATAGTTAACTTATACCCTTAGCTATAAGTGTTTTAGTTAGAAATAGTAGCCCTAGTATAGTAGTTTATAACGATACTATAAAGCTTCTTTTTTATATCCTCGCTTAGATTATTAAGTAATACGGTCTAGGCCGCTACTTAAACCTAGGTATATTTTAATCGAATAGGATTTTAGAAATATAGGCTATCGTCTACTAAGACGATATAGGAATCGTAAGTATTAATAGTATCGTTAAGATTATATACTATATCGATAGTATTAACTTTCGCTCGCTTCTTATCGCTATAAGTAACTAATTTATCGATCTTACTACGGCCTTTAGCGTTAGGTAACGGTGCTAGCTTAAGGTTCTATACTATCTACTCGCGATAGCGGGGATTTATTAATACTAATTAGGCCTATAAGATAGAAATATTCGCTTAATTAAAGTCGTCGGTAGCCTACGTATAGATATTACCTCGTAATCCCTATACGTACCTAGATACCTTAGGCTCTCTCTTTTTAGTCGAGTTACTACTTATAGTAGACGACTTTACCCTATTAGTAAACTAAGGTAAATTATTATAGGCGTTAGTATCGTTTAAGTTAGTATTAACGGTATCTCGTTTTACTATAGCTACTTAAACGTCCTCGTTAGTAGGGTTAAGCATCGATTTTAATACTACTTCGATATTATTTACCTCTATAGTTTAGTATATTAGGGTAGTTTAAATCTATTCGTCTCGCTTAAAGGTCTATAGATCTTTATTACTACTATATATAACGTACTATACGTACTCGTTACTATTAGTTCGAATAAAGTTCTACTAAGCGTCTTAAAGTTAAGGTTAGTTCTAGTTTATACTACTATCGGCGATAGGACCTACTCGCGGCCTATTATTATAGTTATTTCTACGATAACTACCTTATACCGTATTACTATCGGCTTAGCGAGCAGCTCGTCGCTTCTTAAACTCTCTTTTAATCTCGTCTCGCTTATTTCTTAATAATAGGAGTACTATATAGGTTAATAATATATAGCCCTAGTATTCGTAATTAAAGCACTATATTATACGAGATCGAGCTAGATCTTCTACTATAGCTAGGTTCTCGTTACGTAGAGCTTAAGCACTTATAAGCGAGCTACTCTAGTTTCTATTACTAATATTAAGGTTAGATATATTATTCGTTAAATTCGTAATATTATTAGTATTATTATTATATCGAGGGTTTTAGTTTTAATTCCGTTAAGTAGTATTATTCCGAGCTTATTATAGTACTTAGAATATATTATTCTTAGTTACTATTTTACTAGCCTTTATAATTACCTTAAAAAGGGCTCGCTCTTATAGCTTAAGATCCGCTAATTCGTCTTTCTCTTATAGTTATTATTTAGCTTATATAATATCCTCGCTAAATATTATACTCTTATATATCTCTACTAGCCGTAGGAAAGTTATAGTCGAGTTATAGCCTTTAAATAACTCGAGGGTAATTTAAAGATATAAGTTAGTTAAGCTATAGATTATAAAGGTTATTAATTCTTTCTTAAATATCTCTTAATAGGTTTCGAGCTTATTATAAATCGAGTATACTTTATTAAGATACTCTTAGTTTAATATCTCTTTCTACTTTAGGTTATATAGCTCTATAACGATACTTATATTCTTCTACTTAGTCTATCTCCGTAGAAACTATAGTTTAAGTTTATCTAATAGTAGTTAAAAGCTATCTCGAATATTATCGTTCTACTCGTTAGCCTATACCTTAGCGTAGCTTCGAAGATTATATAGGATATTAGTAGCTATAGCTATCGAATACTCTAGGTCTTCGACTAGACCTATAGTAAATACCTATCGATTACTAATTTATCGATTTCTAATTACCTAATAGAAAGTCTTTATATTAATTATATCCGTTTCGGTACTACTAAATATAGAGACTTATTATAATACTATCGTAAAAGTAGTTATAGTAAACGATACTATTTCTTAGTTTTATTAAGTTTAGTTTACTAGCTATCTTAACGTACTCGCTGAGTTCCTAGACCTACTAGCTATAATACTAGTTTATAGAATTATTAGTATAGATTTAAATCTATATATAGACCGCTATAGTTTATTACTACCCTAGGCTTCTTATAAAGATACTAGATATATAGTCTTCTATATTAGATTAACGTCTACTAATAGCCGAGTAGAGTAAGTAGTAGTTATTAATATCTATATCGCTTAGTTTTATAGTAGCGTTAGGTCTATCTTATTATTACTAAATTCTTTTACTATAGTAATTAATTTAGGATTATTAGTAAATAGATTCTAGATATAATCGTTATCTATAGATATATTATTTCTTAAACTAGTGTAAGTAGGAGCTATTAGGATATATCTCTTTAGGCGTTTAAAATCCTTAAGGCCTACTCCGTTAATACCTTAATAGGTAGATAGTCGATTAGCGATAGTAGATAGGTCTTATTCTTCCTAATCTTCTCGAGTTAGGGAATAATAGCTTATAGACGAACTACTTCGAAAGTCGTTTAGGTTTAAGTTTACCTCCCTATAGCCTTATATAGCCTAGAGAGCTTATATAAGAACGATAATTCGTTACTAAATAATATAACTATCGTTAGCTAATAATAATATCTTAATATAAGAGTTACCGATAGTTCTAAGTAGGCTAGCTAGTAGCCGGTAACTTCTAGTAATATAGTATTAACGTTCGACTAACGTCTTTATTAATATAGAATATATACTTTTATATTAGCTTTTAATACTAGCTCTTATTATTAGTAATATTAGTAATACTACGGTACTATAATTAATACTAATATAGATACTTATAAAGATATATTTAGTAGAGAGGATTTATTAAATATAGAATCGTTCTAGTGTTACCGATTTTAATAAGTAGTAAGTACTATTTATAAGGACTACGGGGCTAGTCTTACCTCTAGTTACTACGTCTAGTTAGCTATAACGCAGCTAGAGTTTATACTATTAATTTAACGGTCTTTATCGATAATGCTAGTATCTTAATTCGTAGTAGCTTACTCTTAAATATATAACTTCTTCTATTATACCGGTTATTTCACTTATAGGGGCTCGATTTAGTTATCTATTACCGCTCGTAAGCCGGCGACTAGTATACACTATAATCGACTCGTAGGACGTGTAAATAAAGGCTCTAATAGTTCCTAAAGTATTCTATTTAATATAGAGGCGAATACTTTCTAAATAAAGGCACTATATAGTCTATAGATAAGGTTATAGGTATTGTAGTGTACGTAGCTAGCAAGACTATGTAAAGACAGAAAACGCAAATAAGTGGCTAAGTGGCCGAGGGCGCACTTGCCGTTTTAGGCTTCACAACGTGGCCGCTGCTGTACGCCCCACCAAACCATTTTAGGTTAGCGACCGGCCGTCTTGTGTGTCCGGAGAGTGGGTAAAGACTCCGAACGGGAGAACGCAGAAATGCAAGT
>Ga0210040_10006173_pt1 | contig 15006 bp, 19 predicted proteins | sample CryGeyCG12114_NA_FD_185462 | JGI IMG/M metagenome (GOLD analysis project Ga0210040, IMG submission 185462) | Groundwater microbial communities from aquifer - Crystal Geyser CG19_WC_8/21/14_NA (SPAdes) (version 2) | ecosystem: Environmental > Aquatic > Deep subsurface > Groundwater | place: USA... | reverse complement strand
TCCGGGCGATGAAATCGCTGAATGGGCTGCGGTTGTGTCGACGGTGATGCAGGCGGCTGATTCGGTTGCTGAGGATGCTGCGGCGGCTCAGGCTGCTGCCGATCTTGCGGTGTTGATGGGTGCTGGCGGGCTTCGCACTTATACTAACGCTGCTGGCAACCCGGTGATTGTGATCGGCAACGGCAACGATCCCGACACGGGTGACGATGCTCCTGTCAGTGGCACTCCGGGCGCGACTGGTCCTCAAGGTCCGCAGGGCGAACGTGGTCTCACGGGTCTGACTGGACCTCAGGGACCTCAGGGGCTGCAGGGTCCGACTGGTGCCACCGGTCCGGTAGGTCCTCAGGGGGCCAAGGGCGACACGGGGGCGACCGGCGCTACCGGCCCGCAGGGTCCGGCTGGTCCCGCTGGCTCAGGTTCCGGTACGGCTGATACGGATTCGATCAAGGTCTACCCGACATACAGTCTGGAGAACATCCGCCTTGCTCATGCGAACAACGCGGGTAGTTTCGCGCCGTATGTTCCGATCCAGTGGATGCCCGGTGATTATTTCGCCAACGAGCAGATCACGGGCGTCGACGGTCTGAACATCGACCTGGCGAAGCACCCGATGGAAGCTCCGTATGGCGGGGTTCGCATCTGGATGGACAACGTTGCGACTTCGGTCGACAACCTTCTGCATTTCACTCGTTCGAGTGCGGCGGTTTCGTCGGGTGCTCGTGCGGTTCAGCAGGGTGGTTTCACTCTCATCGGGCCGGGCAAGCTGACCGATGCTGAGGTTGCGGCGGGTGCGAAGCAGGTTCGTGGTGTGTTCATGCAGTCGGACATTCCTCCGGTCGGCGGGCAGTACTTCAACATCAAGGTGTTTGATGTGCCAATCGGTTGGGAGTTCTCGGACAACTCGTACATCTTCGAGCTCGCGGGTGTCAGCATCCAGGCGGTGAACACCGGGGTCAAGACTGGTGCCAACGGTTACAACACGACCAAGTACCCTGCTGGAACGGCGAACAACTCCGGCGAGTCGGTCAAGGTGACTGGCTGCACGATCAACGCCGCCGACCTAGCGTTCGACATTCGCAACAAGAACGCGCAGGTGTCGATGTTGCTCGGCTCGGTGGATCACTGCCGCCAGGTGGCGCTGTTCGATGGGGCACGCGGAACGTTCGAGCAGGTGCATTTCGAGTTCGACCTCAACCGCACCGAATCGACCTTTGTGGTGCAGAACTACGGAACCCTCATTATCGAGGGTGGTGACGTGATCGGCACCGGCGATGTCCCATGGAACGCGGAAACCTCGCAGGCTTCGTTCATCGAGAACAACAACGACGTGAACCGCGGCTCGCTGGTCAAGGTGAGCGAGACGCATTTCAACAACTTCAAGCCCGACTACCTCGCGACCGGTGTGGGTTACACCAAGGTCGAAGACATCACGGGGACTGGGTTTGCGGGGATGCCGTTGCTCGATTCGGCCAGCGGGAACAAGTACCGCGACCCACTGTTCAACAGCGCCACCGGGGTGTTCCAGGACTTGATCTACGTCCGCAATGGGATCGCCAACGGGACAATCGATATCGGTGAGGGTGCGGCTTACGCCTTCGAGGGTGTCAATTACATGCGGGCTATCAAGACGGGTGCTGCTGGCACTCCGTTTGTGGTCGACCTGGCAGTCCCAGTTGTCCGGGCGAACCAGTTGCAGGGTGCTCGTATCCGAGTGGGTCGCAACCTGGTGGTCACTGGGACGGTCACTTTCGGTCTTTACGCGGTCGCTTTGAACCCGTGGTCTGGTACGACGACTCCGGGTGAACTGTGGGCTTCGACCTTCGGAAACCCGCTAGTGAGTCAGGATTCTTCTTCTTGGCTTTCTGTGGCGGGGTCCGCGAAGGCCAACTGGCGTACGTTCGAGACTGACCGTGCGGCGAAGAAGCGTGTTCCGCCTGAGGCGACTCACACGGTGATCCGTTTGGACTTCACCGCGGCAGGTCCCGGTTCGTTCCTTGTTTCTAAACCTGAACAGTAGGGGGTGTCATGGCTGGTCGTGTTGTTCCTGTTAAACCGCTCAACCCGGGGTCGTCTGGCCTTGGTACGTTCAAGTCGCGTCTGGAGGCCCTCGAAGCTGGGGGCGGCAACGACGACGACGATCCCGACATTTCCGTATATGATAACGCTGCCGGGAACCCGGTCATCGTGATTGGAGACTGATGGTACGCGAAATTGAGGTCATCTCTCCCGCGAAGATCGGGCCGATGATTGCGGCTGCTGTTGCAGCTGCTCCAGGGGTTGCTGCCGCTGCTGAGGCTGCCGTTGGTAACGCAATCGCTGGCCGTAGCCTGCCGGAAAGTCTTTCTGAGGATGCAGCTGGTTGGAAGTTCGCGGTAGCTCATGAGAACCGAGAGGTTGCCTTCGGGGTACGGGACGATGGTAGTTATTACCCTGCCCCACCCCTTTCTGCGACTGCCGTCGCTTCTGCCGGGTTGTTGACGTCAAACCAACTAGTCGATACCGAATGGGCCTTTGCAGTTGCCTTTGCCGACAATGGCGAGGTTACATATGGGGTTCGGCGCGATGGGACCACATACCCAGCTGTGGTCGATTCAACCAACCCAGACGACGCGGGCGTTGCCGTTTTGCTCCCATATACGTTCATTGGAGATTCCATTGCGGAGGGTTGGGGTGCTGGTCTCGCTGCTCTCATCGCGCAACTGGGTGGCCGGTCGATCAACCAGTATGGGAAGGGGGGCCAGGGGTCAGCAATGGTTGCCGCTCGGTCGGGTGGTATTCCGGTGCAACTTACCCTCCAGGACAACACTCTCCTGGCGACTGGTCCAACCAATGTGACTGCTTATTCTCTGAACCCAATGGGGTATCCAGCTGCGTCGACTCACACAATGAAGGGCTGGCTCGCCGGGGTAGCGGTTACCCTTACGGTAGTCATCTCGGGGACGTATCCGTCGCTGACGGCGGCGCTGACAGTTGCACGGGATGCTACAGGTCCGGCTGTGTTCGTCGCTCCAGGTACACCCCTGGTGGTTAGTGAGCGACGCGAGCGCGGGTTGGTCATCATCGCAGGCCGAAACGATTTCGGAAACGGCAATTTTTTCTCCAACAACAGCGTGACGACCACCGGCGACCGAATTCAGTCGATTCTTGACTGGTCGAAAGTCCCCGCGAAGTGCCTTGTGACGTCGGTGTTGCCCAACAACGTGAACGAGCGGATCGGTGCTGCTGGCCGTGCAAAGTGGGAAGAGGTAAACACCGCTTTGAAAGCCAGGTTCGGTCGCAACTGGGTGGACTGGGCCTCGTGGTTGCAGTCACCGGCTGCGTTCGCTTCGATTGGGCTCACGCCGACCGCCACTGACACGACCGATATGGCGCAGGGTGTTACGCCCGCTTCTTTCACTTCGGACGGGCTGCATCTAACGCCAGCCGGGTACAACGCGTCTGTCGCACTTTTCGCCCGCCACATCACAGCAAGGGATTCGATATGAGTAAAGGCGTTATTCTTCGGGTTCCGGGGGCCGGGCCTGGTACGGGACCTATGCTTCCGGCAGCGATTCCTGCGCTTTCTCCTGATGATTATGTGCAACGGTGGAGTGCGATCCGTGCACCGGGGGACGTGGGCGCGGCGGTCACGGCTTGGCCGTCTGCACTGGGTGATCAGGCGCTCACTTACAGCCAGGAGACTGCGGGTGCTCTTACCGTGGCCGCTATCAACGGTAAGCGGTATGTGAAGGGGTCGGGCATCGCCGCGGCGGGCACCGCCCCGAAACTGACGAGTGCCTACACAGTCCCCCGCAACAGCACCGTCGCCGCCGTCATCCGCGTGCCGTATCACGCGATGACGGTGATCGCCGCCGGAGGGTGGCTTCTCACCAGAGCGGGCGACGGACGCTGGCAGGTCCAGGACCCCGGAACCTTCGGAGGTGCAGGGTTCGTGACGGTGGGCGCGTACACCTCCCCGGAGGCATGGGTGGTCGTCATGTTCACCACCCCCGCCGAGAACCCCCTGCTGAGGCTGAACGCCTCCGAATCCACGACCGTCAACGACGGGCAGGTGTCAGCAGGAACCTCACCGGCGTCTCAGCTGCTTTCCATCACTACCGGTACGACTCCGAACGGGGCCAACGCTCGAACGGCGAACGTGGCCGAGGTCGTAGTATGGGATCGGTTGCTGACCGCTACGGAAAGAACGGCGGCAGTCGCTGCATTAACCGCCGCCTACCCAATGGTCGGTACACAAACGTTGTAACACCAATGAAGGGATAGCTGATGCATAATCCGTGGCTGGGATGGTTCGTAAACAGCGGGGGTGACTGGGCTGGTCACCGCGCTCGCGGGTCTGCTGGTGGACACGACATTCGGCGTTACGCTGACGTCGCGCTCGCTCAGGGGACTCCGGTGATTGCCGCATTCGACGGTGAAGTGACCAACCGGGTTTCCGCGGCGTCCCCGTCGTCGCTCTACACGGCCGTCCTCAAGGCCGACCATGACCCCATGTTGGGGTTCTACCACCTGCACCTTTCAAGGTTTGTGGGTGCGCCTGGGGCGAAGTGGCACGCCAAAGAGGGTGATGTCATCGGTTATTCCGGTGGCGCGAGGGGTGCGCTTGGTTCCGGTACCTCAGGAGGTCTCCACCTGCACGTGAATGCTTACTACGGTCAGCAGATCAGGTCGGTGTTCGACTTCTTCAAGGACGCGGTGACCTCCACCGTCGGCCAAATCAAGCTGGTGAATGGCGGTGGGACTTCGGTCACTCCCGCAGGTTCACCCGGCAAGGTCATCCCAGCAGCAGAAATCATCCCGGAAGGAACGTTCATGAGGATCATCAACATCCAGGGTGGCGGCATCAAGCTCGTCACCGAGGTCGGCATCGCCCACCTGCAGGCTCCGTCGCACGTGGCCTTGTTCGAACGCCTGCAGAAGGCGTCCGACCCGGACCCGAAGAAGCGCGAGACGTTCAACACCGCTGAGGAAGGCATCATTCTCGCCTACCTCAAAAACGCTCGCAACTCGTAACGGCGACCTCGTGGCTGGGATCGTCGTCTCTGCGTTGAACCTAGACGCGAGGGGCAAGAGGCTTTTCGAGAACATGCGGAAACAGTACCCCGGAATGGACCCAATCCAAACCGAGTTGCTGGTCGAAGCGTGTCGGATCGTGGACCAGTTGGAGGTCATGCACGATCTGATGCGCGGCGACCGTTCCGCATGGATGTGGATCAAAATGCCCAAGAACGCGGGTGAGCTGATCCTCGTGGTCGACCAGATCGCGATCAACCGACGAGCGCTACAGGTGGCGCTCAAAACCATCACCGCGACTCTGACCACCATCGGTGGCGAGGCGCAATCGACCGAAGAGGACCCTCTCAATGAAATCGGTCGCAGAATTGCCGAACGTCAGGCCGCTGCTCAGGGACGATAAAGGTGTCCTGTTTGGACACCAAACCCCTCGGGTGCGGACTGTTCCGTGGTACGGGTTTTCTGTCGGGACCGAGGCAATCGAGCTAGCTGCGGCTGCTGGGTTGATCCTCGATCCCTGGCAGGAGCTTGCTGTCATGGATATCATGGGTATGGCTGAGGATGGGCTTTGGGCCGCGTTCGAAGCCGCCCTGATCGTCGGTCGGCAAAACGGCAAGGGGTCAATCCTCGAGGCGGTTGAGCTTGCGGGCCTGTTCCTGCTGGGTGAGAAGTTGATCATCCACACGGCGCACGAGTTCAAAACCGCTGCTGAGGGTTACCTGCGTATCAAGTCTCTGATTCAGGAGACGCCGTTCCTCGATCGTCGGGTGAAGCAGTACCACGGGTCGCACGGTGATGAGGGTATCACGCTCAAAACGGGCCAGCGGCTCCGGTTCCTCGCACGGTCGAAGGGGTCCGGGCGTGGGTTCTCCTGTGACCGTCTTATCTACGACGAGGCGTACGAGCTACCGGCTGCGTCGGTCGCCGCGTCCCTCCCCACAATGTCGGCTCGCCCGAACCCGCAGGTGATTTACGCGTCGTCTGCGCCACTCGACACGAGTGAGACGCTCAAACTCATTGTCGCCCGTGGCCGTCAGGAACCGGGCACTGACTTCAAGTCGCTTTGCTACCACGAGTACGGTGCGGACCCCAAGGGGTACGACGTTTCGGCAGACGGCAAGCGCATGCGGCTCGACCTCGACGACCGTCGCGGTTGGGCAGATTCAAACCCTGGTCTTGGCCGTCGTATCCGCGAAACCTTCATCTTGAAGGAACGCGCGGCGATGACGGATATCGACTTCGCCCGCGAACGCCTAGGGGTGATTGATGAGGCGGGGATCAATGCGGCTATCTCCCCTGAGGACTGGGAGGACGTACGCAATCCCCATTCGCGGGTGAACGACCCCGTGTCGTTCGCTTTCGACACAAACCCGGACAGGACGTGGACTTCGATTTCGGTCGCGGGCCGCTCCACCACCGGGAAGATACACACTGAGTTGATAGATCGCCTTCGCGGTACTGGTGGCGCAGTCGACCGGATCGTTGAACTTTGGGAGGACTGGGAGCCGAAGTTTGTGGTGGTGGACGCGATGTCCCCTGCCGCTTCGCTGATCCCAGAACTTGCCGAACGCGGCATCGAGGTTCGGGTTACGAACACACGTGAGTACGGTATGGCGTGTGGGCAGTACTTCGACCTTGTAGACCAGAAGCGGTTGGTCCACCCGGGCCAGTCGCAGTTGACGGCTGCGGTCGCGAACGGGACCAAGCGCATTCTGTCCGACACGGGGACGTGGGGATGGGCGCGTAAGGATTCCGGCGACATCTCGCCGTTGGTTTCAAGCACGCTGGCCGTTTTCGGTTATTTTCTGACCATAGCTGAACCCGAAGAAGTAGTTGATACCCGAGTCGTAGTCTTACGCCGGTAGAAAGGAGGGCCAGTTGGTACAGCGTCTAGATTACAACCTCGAAGCTTTGCTCCAGGAGCACGCGACTCGTTTGGGTCGCGCTCGCCCCGAGTACACTCGGCTCGACAAGTATTACGAAGGCATCCACCGGCTGGAACAACTTCAACTGGCTATCCCCACCGAGCTTGAGCAGTTCGTGGTGTTCGTCAACTGGTGCCGCAAAGCGGTGGACTCGGTTGAGAACCGGCTGGACCTCTTGGGGTTCCAGTTCCCCGACGATCCGAATGGCGCTGAGGACCTCACGGAGACGTGGGGTTACAACGATATGTGGACCGAAATCACGATGGGGTTCCTGGACTCGCTGTCGCTTTCGGTGTCGTACCTGATGGTCGGCACGAACGAGGAGGACCCGGAGCACCCGTTGATCACGGTCGAGTCTCCAACGGAGATGACCCACATCATCGATCCGCGCACGAAGAAGATGGAGTCGATGTTCCGCTCCTTCAACACGGTGAACGGGATCGACCAGAACGCGACCCTTTACCTGCCGGATGAGACGTACTGGTTGGAGAAGGACGGCAGCAACCGCTGGTACATCGGGGACTACGACAACCACAACCTGGGGCGTGTTCCTGGGGTGGCGATGATCAACCGTCCTCGGACGCACCGCCTGGCGAACTGGAAGATTCCGGGCTCGTCACAAATGGCGGATGTGATCGGCATTGTCGACGCCGCCGCTCGAGCGTTGACCAACGCACAGATCGCGCAGGAGGTCATGGCGACCCCCCAGCGTGGCGTGTTGGGCGCGACCAAGGGTGACTTCGTTGATGAGGCGGGTAACCCGATTCCGGCGTGGGAGGCATACTTCGGTTCAGTCTGGGCGTTGGGTAACCCCGAGGCCAAGACTTTCGAGTTCTCGTCTGCGGATATGAAGAACTTCGAGACGATCGTGAACCTGTACGCCCGTCAGGCGTCCGGTGTGACCGGTCTCCCGCCGAACTACTTCGGTCTGATCGCGGACGACGCGGCGTCTGATGCGGCTATTAAGTCGCGTGAGACCCAGCTGGTGAAGTTCGCTGAGCGGACCCAGGACAACGCGGGTAACGACATTCGCAAGCTGCTCCAGGTCGTCGATCGGTTCAAGACCGGCGAGTGGAGGCCGGAGATGCGCCAACTCCAGCCCTTGTGGCGGAATGCCGGGACCCCGACTCTGGGTCAGGTCACGGACGCGGCTGTCAAGCTCAAGGAAGCGGACGTGCTCGACCGATTGGGTGTGTGGGAGGAGTTGAACTACTCGCCTGCGAAGATCAAGATTCTGACCGAACGGTTCGAGAAGCGCGATGCCGAACTAGCTGCGGCGGGGGTCAACGACCTTCTGCGTGGCACGGGCCTCGACGAAAACGGAGTACCAGTTGCCGGGACAAGCGGAGGACCTAACGCTGGAGTTGTACCAACGGCGCCTAGCGGTCAGTGATAAGGTCACGGCCTCGACTCAGAGGCTGTGGCAGGGGATCGACGGCAACAACCTGGATAGCGAGTGGGATAAGTACCAAAGTCAGTTCGCGATGCAGGCGTACAACGGACAACTTGCCTCGGCCACGATGACGAACAACTACCTGACGCAAATATCGGCGATTCAGGGGTTCGACGAGCAGCCGTACATAAGCTCTCCTGACTTGCACGCGGGCGTGGCCCCCGATGGGCGGGGGCTGACGCCGCTGCTTTACGGTGCGGTCACGGAGACTAAGACGGCAACGGGTGCGGGGTATGCCCTACGGGATGCCATGCAGGTCGGGGCGGGGTTCCTCGCCATGGCGATGAAAACCGTGATCGCGGATATGGGACGGCAACATGACATGGTGTCGTCGCTTGGGCGGGGTTACAAGACTTACGTTCGGGCGGTGTCTCCGGGGGCGTGTTCGCGGTGTGCGGTGTTGGCGGGTACATACTCGTCGGCGGTGGCGTTCCCGCGTCATCCGAACTGCCAGTGCATTGCGGTTCCCATGAACGACCCACGCAGGCTGAACATGAGGAAGTATGAAAACCCGAGCGATTACTTCGAGTCTCTCACACTCGCAGAGCAGGAGCGAATCTTCACCACGGCGGGTTCCCAAGCGATCCGCGACGGAGCCGACATCAACCAGGTGGTTAATGCTCGACGTGGTGCTAGTGGCATCAGTTACAGCGGTGCTATCGGCAATTCTACTCGCCCTAACTCAGGCCGCAAGCTAACCCCGATCACGATTGGGAAGTGGCCGGATGGGAAGCCACGACAGATTTTCGTTACGTCGGAAGGTACGACGAAGCGGGGGATGTACGCACGCGGGGTCCGCAACGACCCAACGCGCACGACATCCAAATACCGGCTCATGCCGGAACAGATTTACCTTGAGGCAGGCAATGACCCCGTGTTCGCACGGGAACTGCTGGAAAGGTACGGTTACATCCACAAGATGTAGCTAACACACTTCGGACGCGATGTCTGAGGAACCCCTGCTAGCGCGATGCTTTCAGGTTTCACCAATGCGATGGGATACACAATGCAGAACCTCACCAACCTCTACCCCGTGTGGAGCCCCCAGATCGAGCAGCAGATGTTCACTGAGGGCGACCCGGACCCGAAGGGCGCGACGCCCGACGAACTCGGAGAAGCGGGCAAGGAGGCACTCCGTAAGGAGCGTGAACGAGCCAACACCGCCGAGAAGGAACTCAAGAAGTTCCGAGACGACGCAGAGGCAAAGTCCAAGGCAGAACTGTCCGAGGTAGACCGGCTCAAGTCGGAACTCGCCACGGCGACCAGTGCCAACGAGAAGCTCACGCGTGAGGTAACGCGCTACAAGGTGGGAATCGCGGAGAAAGTCGACCCGACTCTGATCAGTCGGATTCAGGGTGACGACGAGGCCGCGATGATCGCTGATGCGAAGGAAGTCGCCAAGTTCAACCCGGGCGTGAAGCCGCCCAAGGCGGACCCGACGCAGGGTCGGAAGGGCGATGGTTCTTCCGGCCTCTCCAAGCAGGACCAGTTGAGCGACGTGCTCGACGGCCTGTTCGACAAGCAAGACTGAAAGGAAGTGAAAACCTATGGTCGATATCGCAACGACCACCAACGGGGTACTACTGCCCCCGGAAATCTCGGGTGAAATCTGGCAGGGAGTCCTCGAAGGCTCCGTCGTCCAGCAGCTGACCCCGCAGATCGACCTCCCCGGCAACGGTGTCGCGGTCGAGATGATCACGTCGGACCCTGTGGCGGAGTTCGTCGGTGAGACGAACCAGAAGCCCGTCAGCAACTCGACGTTCGATTCTCGGCTCGTCTACCCGCACACGATCGCGGTCATCGAGACCTTCTCGAACAAGTTCCGTCGGAACAAGGGCGCGCTGTACAACGCGCTCATCAGCCGTCTCCCCAACGCGCTCTCGGTCGCTTTCGACCGTGCGGTGCTTTTCGGTGAGGGTGCTCCGACCACGAACTTCGACACGTTCGAGGACGTGCCCTCGGTCAGCATCTACGCCAACCCGTACGCCGGTCTCCTGACCGCTCTCGGGTCGGTTGTCGACGCGGACGCGGACATCACCGGCTGGGTTCTCTCCCCGCAGGCGGAACTGCTGTTCCTCGGCCAGACCGATGACGCGGGTCGCCCGCTGTTCATCAGCTCGATGACCGACGACGGTTCGGTCAACCGACTCCTGGGTCGCGCGGCTCCGAAGCGCAAGCAGGTCGGACGCGCCGGTACTTCCGGTGTCGCGTCGACCATCGGCTTCGGTGGTGACTGGTCCCAGGCGGCGTGGGGTGTCTCGGACGGCATCTCGGTCGACATCAACACCAAGGGTTCGGTGACGCTCCCCAACGGGTCCGTCATCAACCTCTGGCAGCGGAACATGTTCGCGGTCCGTACGGAAATCGAGATCGGTTTCCGTGTCCGGAACGAGGACGCGTTCGTCCGTCTCACCGGGTCCACCCCGGCCTAACCGAAGGAGCACAGAATGGTCACGGTCATTCCGACCTATGGCACGAACGGCAAGGTCAAGCCCGAGCCGCTCAACGTGCCCGACCGTCTGGCGCAGCGTTACCTGGACAGGGGGTGGCAGCTGGCGGAAGGTGAAACCTTCGAGCCGACTGCCACCCGCCCCAAGGGTGGGCGTGTGCTGGAGGTCAATCAGGACCTCGTTCCTCGGACGTACAAGCCCGGTGAGAACGACGGTCTCGACACGGACACGTCGACGGGTGTGGACACGGGGCTTCCGCTCGGTGCCAACGATGTCGTGCGTGAGCCGCTGGTCCAGCAGGACGGGCGCAAGATCACGATGAACGTTCCGGACGGTCCCCGTCCTGGCGTTTCGGGCAAGACCAAGGCAGTCCTTCTCGGCATCGCCGCGACGGAAGGCATCGAGGTCGACCCCGAACTGTCCAAGCCGGAAATCAAGAAGGCGATCGAGGATGCACGCGGCGAGCCGCACAGCCTCCCCGACGCGACCGACAACAACCTCGATGAGGATGTCGAAGGTGGGGTCACGAACGACGACCTGATCGACGACGGACCCGACGAGGACGCGTAACACCAACCGAAAGGAGGGGCCGTGGTTCAGGGTAACCCAGCTACTCAGAGTGACCTGACATCACGGTCCTTCCGGACGTTGACCGAGGTCGAGAAGACAACCGGCACGACGTTGTTGGAAGACGCGTGGTATATGTTGATCGGCACATCTTATGGTCCGCGCATTCTTGCGGAGATGGGTTCGACCCCGCCCAACGCGGTGGTCATCTACAACGTCAGGCGTCTCCTTGCCAACGCGGTCCTTCGGGTGATCACCAACCCCGATGGGATTGTGGAGGAAGAGGGCGACGACTACCGCGCCAAGCGTGATGTGATCGTCTCGTCCGGTCGCCTGTACTTCCTCGAAGGGGAGATTGGCGATCTGTTCCCGGCTGCGGGTTCGGAGTCGGCGTGGACGATCACCCCCAGTCGCCGTACGACCCTTCGTCCTCCCCTGCCTGAGGACGCGTTCTACGAGCCGCTGATATGACGGGCATCAACTCAACCCACATCCGACGTGGGCGTGCGTTCAACGAACGGCTGATGTCGGGGACCTGCCGGATCACGATTATCACCGGCAAGACCCTCGACCGCGAGACTCTCAAGAACATTGATGTTGTGGAGGTCGTATACGAGGGCATCTGCAAGATTCGCATCGCAGCGGCGAGCGCGGGAATCTCCGAACGCGAGCCGTTGGGCCAGAACCTCGCGGTGCAAGAGAGCATCCTCTCGGTCCCTGTGGCGGAGTCGACCTCAGATATCGCGAAGAACGCGGACGTGGAGATGCTCACCAACGACGACGACCCGACCCTGGTAGGTCGGCATTGGCGGGTGAAGAAGTATTCAGCCCAGACGAGCGCAACCGCTCGTCGCATTGTGGTGGAGGACATCAGCTGATGGTCGATCGCATCGTGTTCGAGACGGATGAGATTGAACGTCTAGTCATCCATCTGTTCCAGGTCCCGAGCAAGATCATGGAGGAAGTGAATGGGGTCACCAAGACAACGACGCTCGCGATCCAGCGTGACGCTCGTGCTTCCGTCCGCTGGTCCCAAGGCGCACGGCTTGCCCCTTTGGTTAATGCAATCGGATACGACCTTCGGTTCGGCTTCGGTTCCGCTGAGGGTGAAATCGGATACGATCGTGACAAACCTCAGGGTAACCTCGGTCACATCATCGAGTACGGAGGATCGACGGGTTACAACTCCCCCAACGCCCCTCAACGAAACCTAGCGAACGCGCTCGCCAAGAACCGCGACGACTACGCCACCAACCTCAGGAAGGCATTCTATCGTGGGCTTGATTGAGGACGCTAACAACAAGGTGATCGAGCGCATACGGGCCGCTCCCGCGCTGGCGCAGATCACGTACGTGTCGGAGACGACCGAAGAGGACCCACAGCCGCTTCCTCTCCCCTACATCATGGTTTTCTGCGACAATGGGCAGTACACGAGCGAGATGCTCACCCAAATGTCCAGCCAGATGTACTTCAACTACACGATTCACATGGTGGGCGAGACGTTCGACCAGGTGAATGCGTTGGGCGACGCGTTGTACGGGCAGTTGCTCGACTGGCGTGCGACAGGGATTCCGGGGGCGAGGGCGTTTAAGATGATCGCCAACTTCTCCACTCCGGATAACACCAATGACTCCGTTCATCCGCCCTTGCTTTACCGGGTGGATGAGTGGGGTATGAGGCTCACGAGAGGATAAGGTGTACACACGAGTTCGAGACAAGCAGACCAAGCATCGTTTTGACGTGCTGGTCGAGTCGTTCAACCCTGCGGTTCACGAGAAGGTGACCTCGGGTCCAGTGTCGGGCGAGTCGCGGTACGTGCGACCCCCACAGCATTTCGTCGGCAAAGCCGCGAAAGAAGCCTCCGGCGAACCGTCCGGGGATACCAACAAAGAAAAGGAGGACTAAGGAATGGCTTTCGTTCCAGCGTCTATGCCCTCGGACGGTACTCTCAGGGTAACGTTCGTACCGACCTTCACGGGCAAGCTCACGGAGGTTTCCGCTCAGACGGCGATCGACCTGTCGTGCTACCTGACCCAGGACGGGTTCAACCCCGGCACCGATGAGACCTCAGTCGTCGACTCGCGGCTCTGCTCCAAGCAGGATTTCGAGCAGCCGGGTCGCACGTCGGAGTCGCTCGAACTCGGGTACGTGTTCAACACGCTCCTGACGACCGATGACCTCGCCCGTTCCACCCTCAAGAAGGGAACTGCGGGTGTGCTCGTGGTTCGCTGGGGACTCGATGTCGATGACGCCTGGGCGGTCGGCCAGGAGTACGACAAGTACGTCATCAAGACCGGGGTGCAGCGGAAGCAGCCCCCGGAGCAGAACTCGGTGTTGAAGATCATGCAGAAGGCCTTCATCACCGCTGCGGTCGAGCGCGACCTCAAGCTGGTCGCGTAACACCCAGTCCCATCGGGCGGGCGCGTTATCAGCCACGGAGCGCGCCCGCCTTCAACTTTATCCGTGGCTGGTTGATCCGTGGAGGAACACAATGTCAAAGCTCGATAACGTTCTCGATAAGGCGGCTTTCGCTTTCAAGGACGAGCCGTTCTGTCTGGACGGCACACTGAACATGCAGCGCGATCAGCTGCTCACCAACATCACGATCGCGTCGGCGGCGCAGGGCAAGCCCGGCACCGGCGATCAGCGCATCAACACGAACCCGCTGGGGGCGCTCAAGAAGGAGCTCGCGGAGCTCGAAGAGCAGATGCGGGATTCGACCATCTACATCCGGTTCACTGCGGTGAACAACGGGTTGTGGCAGAAGTGGATTCTCCAGCATCCCCCGCGCAAGGGCAACACGATGGACCTGAACCTGGGGTACAACGCGGCGAAGTTCTTCGAGTTCGCGGCCCACGAGACGGGTCGGTTCGTCGAGGAGTACGGCGTCGATGGGGCTGAGGATGTCGTAGCTGACATCACTCCCGCTCAGTGGGTTCGGATCGATGAGGCCCTGACCGCTGGCGACTGGGACCGGATCGATATGACCCTGATCACCCTGAACCAGCGTGAGGGGTCGAAGGGGCCGGATTTTCTGCGGAACGGTTCGCGCAAAACGGAAAGCTCCGAACCGACCTCCGACTCGCCCGCGACCTCGGAATAAGCCCCCGGCGTCTGTGGGGGTGGGAGCCGGAGACGGTCACGGAGTATTTCTACGACGCGGCGGGGTTGCTCATCAGGTCGGTGAGCACCCCGGAGCCTGAGTGGTCCGACGAGGACTACGAACTGGCAACCGCGTTTGCTGTGTATGAGGCGACGATCCACCCAGAGTGCGGTCACCCGCTGGAGGAATCAACCTCCATTGCAGGTGACCGCGACAATGTGGACGGCGATTACTTCTACGAGGCTGAACTCCCGATCCGTTGCCACGCGTGCACCGCTCGCAATAAGAAGCAAGCGGAGTACGGTGGCGAGAACTACGACTCTGCCCGACTCTGGGTAGTAAACAAGATTCCAAGATTGAAGGGGTAAAATGGCGCTGCCGTCCAACTTGAGCACCTGCACCGTAACAGGCACGTTCCTGCGTGCTCTGGCTGACGCGGCGACGGACACGGACCGCGAACCTGAGGGGGAGCCGCTCCAAAACCTGATCATCCGC
>Ga0210040_10006172_pt1 | contig 15009 bp, 11 predicted proteins | sample CryGeyCG12114_NA_FD_185462 | JGI IMG/M metagenome (GOLD analysis project Ga0210040, IMG submission 185462) | Groundwater microbial communities from aquifer - Crystal Geyser CG19_WC_8/21/14_NA (SPAdes) (version 2) | ecosystem: Environmental > Aquatic > Deep subsurface > Groundwater | place: USA... | reverse complement strand
GCAGTTCGGCGCCCTTCTGCCACCCAGGGGCCCACATCCCCGCACTTCGGCGCCCTTCTGCCACGGCGGGCCCTGGCAGGTCTCCGCCCGCGGGGTGGAGCACGGGGCCGGGCGGACCCGGTGCGTCAGGGGGCGGTGCCGGCGAGCAGCGCCTCCACGACGCGGGCGACGCCGTCGTCGGCGCAAGCGGGTGCACTGGCCCCCGCCGCCGCCACGGCCTCGGGGTGGCCGCCCGCCATCGCGTACCCGTGCCCGGCCCAGCGGAGCATCTCCACGTCGTTCGGCATGTCGCCGAAGGCGGCGACGTCCTCGCGCGCCACGCCCAGGGCCGCCGCGTGGGCGGCGAGGGCGGCGGCCTTGCTGACCCCGGCCGCGCTCACCTCCACGAGCGGGCTCTCGGGCCCGGAGTGGGTGGGGTGCGCCAGGCCGGCGAGCTCCGCGCGGGCCACCTCGAGCAGCTCCTGGGGCGTGCCGGCCTCCCGGCGCACGAGCAGCTTGACGACGACGGGGTCGGGGTCCAGCAGCTCGGCGAGCTCGCCGACCTCGATCTCGCGGCCCCCGTCGTACCGGACGACGTAGCCGGGCTCGCGGCGGAAGCCCTCCATCGTCTCGACCGCGACGGCGAGCCCACCGAGGCGGCGCCGCATCCTCGCCACGGCCTCCAGGACGTCCGCGGGCGCGAACCCGGTGGCGGACAGGACCTCTCGCCGCCCGGCGTCGTAGACGACGGCGCCGTTGGCGCAGATGGCCGTGCCCGTGTGCCCGGTCTGCTCGACGACCGGGTCGACCCAGACGACCGGGCGTCCCGTGACGAACACGACGTGCACGCCGGCGGCACGGCAGGCGGAGATCATCGCGAGGGTCCTCGGGGACGCCACCCCGCCGGGACCGAGGAGGGTCCCGTCGAGGTCGCTCGCGACGAGCCGGAGGCGGCCGGTGGGCCCGGCGGCTGGAAGGGGGCCGCTCCCGGGGTCCTCCGACGTCGTCACGGCGCCATCCTGCCCTGCGACCGCGCCGCTCCGGGTCGCAGGTCGGCGGCCCCGCCCCCACGCTGGAGGCATGGCAGACGCGACCAAGACCACCCAGAACACCTTCCGGGACCCGACCACGGCCTACCCGCAGCCGGAGATGCCGCAGCAGGACCAGAGCGCCCCCGGCCTGGCCTCGGAGATGGGCCCGAAGCCCGACCACGGCGAGGACACCTACGTCGGCTACGGCCGCCTCACCGACCGCGTCGCCGTCGTCACCGGCGCCGACTCCGGCATCGGCCGGGCTGCTGCCATCGCCTACGCCCGCGAGGGCGCCGACGTCGTGCTCTCCTACCTCCCCGCCGAGGAGCAGGACGCGCAGGAGGTCGTTGCGCTCGTCGAGGCCGCCGGCCGCCGCGCCGTCACGGTGCCGGGCGACCTGTCGCAGGAGCAGGCCAACGTCGAGCTCGTCGAGCGGGCGGTCTCCGAGCTCGGGCGGATCGACGTCCTCACCGTCGTCGCCGGCAAGCAGGTGGCCGTCGACGCCATCGCCGACCTGACCACCGAGCAGTTCGACGCGACGTTCAAGACCAACGTCTACGCCTTGTTCTGGATCACCAAGGCCGCGGTGCCGCACATGGAGCCGGGCAGCAGCATCATCACGACGACGTCCATCCAGGGGTACCAGCCCTCCCCGAACCTGCTCGACTACGCCCCGACGAAGTCGGCGATCAACGCCTACACCAAGGCGCTCGCCGGGCAGCTGGCACCCAAGGGCATCCGCGTGAACTCCGTGGCGCCGGGCCCGGTCTGGACCCCGCTGCAGATCTCCGGCGGGCAGCCGCCGGAGGCGCGCCCCGAGATCGGCGCGTCGGTGCCGCTCGCCCGCCCGGGCCAGCCGGCGGAGCTCGCCGCCGCGTACGTGCACCTGGCGTGCCCGGAGTCGAGCTACACGACCGGCTCGACGCTGTCGATCACCGGCGGCATGCCCACGCCGTGACCTGAGGCGCACCCCGAGGACGCCGGCCCCGGCAGGGGCCGGCGTCCTCGTGCGTCCGGGGTCGTCACCTCAGGAGATGACGGCCCCCGCCTGCGCCCGGCCGAGGTCGCGGCCGTAGACGTCGAGCAGCACGTTGGCGTCGCCGTCCACGAGCGGCAGCACGGTGCCGACGAGCACCCGGTCCGCGTCCAGGACCAGGACGCGGCCGTACTCGGCGGGCGTGATCGCCCCCGCTGCCGACGGCGCCACCGACCCGTCCGCCCGCGCGGTGACCAGCTCCAGCGCTCCCGTCGCCAGGTCGCGCCGGTAGTGGTCCGTGCGCCGGTTGTCGTCCTCCGGGCGGAGCGGCGCGGCCGTCGCGAGGAACCCGTAGCGCCCTGTCGCGTCGAGCCCGAGCTGGTGCTCCCACGAGGACGTCTGCCCGGTGCCCAGGGGCTCGACGTCCCCCGTCAGGAGGTCCTTGCGGTAGGCGAGCCCCGTCGACCACGACGTGCTCGGGGCGGTGGGCCTGGCCGCGCTGCTGAAGGCCACGTAGCGGCCGTCGTCGCTGACCGCGACGTCCCCGGTGTCGCGGAAGACGCCGACCTCCACCGGCGTCGGGCCCGTCCCGGGCATCGTCGAGGCCACCACGAGCTCGCCCGTCCCGAGGTCCTTGCGCACGAGGACGACCGGGCGGCCCGAGGCCTGCGCCGGGAAGACGACGTACCGCCCGTCCGGGGTCACCTCGAGCGCCGGTCCGGTCGCGCGCAGCGGCGTCTCCGCGCCCGTGGACGAGGTCGACACCCGCTGCACCTCCCCGGTGGCGAGGTCCTTGGCGAAGACGTCCGGGGCGCCGTTGCGGTCCCCCGCGACGAGGTCGGCCCGGGCGGACAGGAAGAGCACTCGTCCGCCGTCCGCCGTCATCGCGAGGCCTGGGCTGCGGGCGTAGACGGAGCTGCCGCTGGGCACCACGGCGCCGGGCGTGCTCGAGGACACGGCTCCCGAGGCCGGGACGCTTACCAGCGCCCGCTCCCCCGTGCCGAGGTCGAGGCGGTAGACGTCGAGCAGGCTGTTCGCGTCCTCCGGGACCAGTCGGGCCGTCGTCGACAGCGCGAGGTAGCGCCCGTCCTCGCTGAGGGCGACGGCGCTGGCGTTCGTGCTGTCGGTCGCGCTCGAGCGCCAGGTCGCGGGCAGCGGGGCCACGCGCCGGCTGGTGCCCGCCACCCGGTCGACGAGGTGCAGCTCCGGGGCGCTGTTGGCGTCCGAGGCCTCGACCCGGGCCGCCGTGCTGACGACGACCCACCGCCCGTCGCGCGTCGCCGCCAGCCCCGCGCCCGTGGCCGTGCCCGACCCCTCGGCCGGGGGCGCGAGCGGGCCGTACGGGGGGACGACGGAGGTCGGGGTGACCCGGACCGCGACGCTGCCGGCGGAGAGGCCGCCCGCGGCGTCGACGGCCACGACGACGACCTCCGCCTGGACGCCGGGGGCCAGGCCCTCGAGCACGACGGACGTGCGCCCGCGGGGCACGACCGCGACGACCCGGCCGTCGACGAGGACCAGGTGCTCGACGACGTCGTCCTCGGCGGCGTCCGACCACGACACCTCGGCGCTGCCCGCGCCCGGCACGGCCACGACGCCGGTCGGGGCCGCCGGCAGGGGGTCGCGAGGCACGCCGACCACGGGGGCGTGCGGCGCCGAGACGTTGCCGGCCGCGTCGACGGCGAGGACGGCCACCGGGTAGGGGCGACCCGCCTGGAGCCCCTCGACGAGCAGCTCCAGCGGGGAGCCCAGCGCCACCTCGCCCGCGAGGGCGCCGTCGAGCAGGACGCGGTAGAGCGCGGCGTCGTCGACCGGGGACCACGTCACGCGCAGCGCCCGGTCGAGCTCGGCCACCGCGGTGCCCTGGACGGGCGCGGGGGGCGTGCGGTCCCGCAGCGCGACGGTCACGGGCGCGCTGGGCGCCGACCGGTTGCCCGCCTGGTCCACCGCGACGACGCGGTAGGTCTCCACGGCGTCCTTCGCCAGGCCCGTCAGCCGCGCCGACGTGCCCGGCGCGGCGACCGTCGCCACGACGGCGCCGCTCGCGTCGAGCACCTCGTAGGCCACGAGGTCGTCGGCCTCCACGGGAGCCCAGGAGAGGTCGACGGCGCGGTTGCCCGGCACGGCGACGAGCCCCGTCGGGGCACCGGGGGCGGTGAGGTCCAGGGGCACCACGAGGGCAGGGGGCGAGGAGGCGGCGGAGGCGTTGCCGTGGCGGTCGACGGCGACGAGGGAGAACGCGTAGGTGCGCCCGGGCACGAGGCCCGTGGCGGTCCACGCGGTAGTCCCGACGGGCAGCTCGGCGACCACCGTCCCGTCCCGCAGCACCCGGACTCGCGCGAGGTCGGGGTCGACGCCCGGGCGCCACGCCAGCGCCGCGCTCGCGTCGCCCGCGACGGCGGTCAGCCCGGCGGGCACGGCCGGGGCCGTGAGGTCGGTCGGCGTCGCGGGGACCGGGGGCGCGGACGCCTGCGAGGCGTTGCCGCGGGCGTCGACGGCGACGAGCGCGTAGGAGTACGTGCGGTCGTCGACGAGCCCGGTGTCCCGCCAGCTCGTCGTGGCGGCCGGCAGCGACGTCACCTGGACGCCGTCGCGCAGGACGCGCACGAGCGTGCGGTCGGTGTCGGCCGCCGGGTGCCACGCGAGGGCCACCGAGGCCTCGCCGCGGACGGCCACGAGGCCGGTGGGGACGGGCGGCGGCGTCAGGTCGCGGGGGGTCCCCGCCACCGCGTTCAGCCTCCAGGACTCGTTGCCGCGGGCGTCCCGCGCGCTGACGGAGATCGAGTAGCTCCGGTCGTTGACGAGCCCGGTCAGGGTGGTCGTCGTCGTGCCGGCGAGCACGGTGGCGGCCAGGACGCCGTCGCGGTAGACCCGGTAGTCCGCCAGGTCGGCGTCCCCCACCGCGTCCCACCGGACGGCGAGCGAGCTGTCGCCCGCGGTGACGGCCACCCCGGTCGGCATCGCCGGCGGGAAGATGTCGATCGGGCCCAGCACCGGCTCGGTCCGCCCGAGCGCGACGGGGGCGCCGGCGGGGTCGAGCGCCGCGGGCACGAGCGCCGCGGCCGCCGTCAGCACGGCAGCGACCAGCGCCGCGACGAGGGGTCGGGCGGCGGAGCCGCGCGCGGGGGCGGGGCGGGGGAAGGAGGACCTGCTCACCCGGTGGTGGATCGGCGCGGGCAGCCCTCGACTGGAGCCGGCTCAGCGCGGCAGCGTCGCCAGCACCGCGGCGGCGCCGTCGTCGAGCACCGTGCCGGTGACCTCGTCGGCGGCCTCGCGCACCTCGGCCGGCGCCTGCCCCATGGCCACCCCGCGCGCGGCCCAGCGGAGCATCTCGAGGTCGTTGCGGCCGTCCCCCATGGCGAGCGTGCGCGCCGGGTCCACGCCGAGGCGCTGGCGCACCACCTCCAGGGCGCTGGCCTTGCTGACCCCCTCGGGAGCCAGGTCGAGCCAGGCCGTCCAGCCCACCGAGTAGTTGACGCCCTTCAGGCCGAGCCGCGAGGTGATCTCGAGGAAGTCCTCCGGCGTGTGCTCCGGGCTGCGGACGACGACGCGGCTGGCGGGCCCCGCGAGCAGCTCCTCGAAGCTGACGTGCGTGATGCGGCCCGTCAGCTCGTCCTCGGGGAACGTGCCGGCGACCTTGAACCCGAGGCCCACGTCCTCGACGGCGAAAGCCGCCGTCGGGAGGTCCTCCACGAGCAGCCGCAGGACCGGGGCGGGGTCGAACGTGACGACGTCGGTGATCCGGTGGCCGCCCGGCAGCGCGGGGTCGACCGCGACCGTCACGGCGCCGTTGCTGCAGACCATCGGCGCGACGTAGGGCTTGGCGTCCGCCTCCTCCGTGGGAGACAGGCCGAGCCAGCCGAGCACGGGGTAGGCGCTGTCGAGGGAGCGACCGGTGGCCACGACCACGTGGTGGCCGGCGGCGACGACGTCGCGCACCGCCTCGCGCACGACGGGCGAGAGGACCTCGTCGTGGTCGACCAGGGTGCCGTCCACGTCGAGGGCCACGAGCCAGCGCATGGCTCGACAGTACGGGCCGCCCCCGGCGCGGCGGCGGCGCACGGGTGACGGGCGGCCGACGCGCAGGGGCGTCGGGCGGCCCTCGGGCATCCTCCGCGTGCACGGGCCGCCGGGCCCGGACGGCGGCGGGGGGTGCGGTGTGGGCGACGACGCCGGGGTGCGGGTCGCGGACGTCGTCGCCTGGCGCGTGCAGCGGACGCCGCTCCCTCTGCGCGCCGCGCGGTGGGCGGCGGCCGCGGGCGGGGCCGTGGTCGCCGTCGCCCTCGGCCTCGCCGGGCTGCTGGGCGGCGACGCGTCCGGCCTGCGCGAGCTGTGGCCCGAGCGTCCCGACCGCCCGGTGCTGCTGCCGGGGGACGGCCGGTCCGTGGTGGGGCTCCCGGAGGTGACCGCCGTCGGCGACGTCCCCTGGCTCCCCCGTCCCCTCCTCGGTCCGCAGCCCCTGGTCCTGGCGGTCGACGGGGCGTGGCGCGTCGTGGGCCACGGCCCGCGACGCGTCCGGGTGCCGGTCGAGGACCTCGTCGTCGTGGCCGCGACCTGCCGCAGCAGGTCCACGCGCCGGCGGCACCCCACCGCTCCCTGGCGGCTGCGGGTGCGGGGCGCGGACGGCGTCGTGGAGCTGCGGGGCACCTGGCTCTCCCTCGCCTGGCTCGGGCACCTCGGCGGGTGGCCCGAGCCGGAGCCCCCCGCGCGCCGGCACCGGCGGGAGGACGCGAGGAGGAGGTAGGGCCGCGCCGCGCCGCCGTCGCCGGCCCGTCACCGCCGCGTCGCCCGGCGGCCACCTCCGGCCGGTGGACTGCTCCCATGCGCACCCGCCGCTCCCTCGCCGCCCTGGCCTGCTGCTCCCTCGCGGTCCCGCTCGGCGGCGCGCTCGCGGCGCCCGCCACGGCGGCGACGACCCCGCAGCAGCTCGGCCCGGTGGCCGCCGACGTCGTCGCCGACGACGCCGCGGTGAGGCTGTCGGTGCTCGGGCGGTACTCCAGCGGCGACTTCGCGCAGTCGGCGGCGGAGATCGTCGCGCACGACCCGGGGACCCACCGGGTGTTCGTGGTGAACGCCCTCGGCAGGCGGCTCGACGTCCTCGACGCGAGCGACCCAAGCGCGCCCGTCCTGGAGACGACCGTGGCCTTCGGCGAGGGCGAGGTGCCCAACTCGGTGGACGTCCGCGACGACGGCCTCGTCGCGGTGGCCGTCGAGGCCCCCCGCAAGACCGACCGCGGCCGCCTGGTGCTGCTGGACGGCCGCGCGGAGCAGCCCGTCGAGGCGGGCTCCGTGCGCGTGGGCGCCCTGCCCGACATGGTCACGTGGACGCCGGACGGGCGCACCGCGCTCGTCGCGAACGAGGGCGAGCCCGCAGCGCCCGGGGACGACGGCTTCCAGGACGCGCCGGAGGAGCCCGGCTACGCCGCCGACCCGGTCGGCTCGGTCAGCGTCGTGACCGTCGACGCCCGGGGCGAGGGCCTCGACCGCCTGCGCGTGCGCAGCCGCACCGCCGGGTTCGCGCGCTTCGAGTCCCGCCGGGAGGAGCTCGTCGCCGCGGGGCTGCGCCTGACCGGCCCCACCGAGGAGTCGCGGACGCTGGCGCGGAACCTGGAGCCGGAGTACGTCGCCGTCGCCGAGGACGGGCGCACCGCCTGGGTGTCGCTGCAGGAGGCGAACGCCCTGGCGCGCCTCGACGTCGTGCGCGGGCGCATCACCGACGTGCTCCCGCTCGAGCCGGTGGACTCCTCCCGGCCGGGGAACGGGATCGACCCCTCCGACCGCGACGACGCCGTCGACATCCGTCCCGTCCCGGTGACGGGCCTGCCGATGCCCGACGGGATCGCCGCCTACACGGGCTCCGACGGCGAGACGTACGTCGTCACGGCGAACGAGGGCGACTCCCGCGCCTGGGGCGAGGAGGACACCTGGCGCGAGACGGGCGGCTTCCTCGACGAGGCGCGCGCGAAGGACCTGGGCGAGGACGGGCTCCCGCCGCTGTGCGACACCTCCCCCGCCGCGGGGATGCTGGGGGACGACCAGCTCGGGCGGCTCACGGTGAGCTGGCCCGACGGCCTGTCCGCCGACGGCACGTGCGTGCAGGACCTGCACGCCTACGGGTCCCGTTCCTTCTCCGTCGTCGACGCCGAGGGCCGCACCGTCTTCGACTCCGGCGACCAGCTCGAGCAGCTCCTCGCGCAGGCGCTGCCGGAGCACTTCAACAGCGACCACGAGGAGGCGGGCTTCGACGACCGGAGCGACAACAAGGGCCCCGAGCCCGAGGGCGTCACCGTCGGGCGGGTCTCCACGGCGTCGGGCGAGGAGCGCACCTACGCCTTCGTCGGCCTCGAGCGGGTGGGCGGCGTCGTCGTGAGCGACGTGACCGACCCTCGCGACGTGCGCTTCGTGCAGTACCTGGACCCGCGGGACTTCTCCGTCGACACCGAGCTCGACGACGACGTCCCGCCGGAGGGCTGGCAGGCGGCCGGCGACCTCGGGCCGGAGGGCCTCGCGTTCGTCGCCGCCGAGGACAGCCCGCTGCCCGGGACGCCCCTGCTCCTCGTGGGCAACGAGGTCTCGGGCACGACGACGGTCCTCCGGCTCGACGCCACGAGCTGACCGGGGCGGGCGGCTCCGGGCGGCGACGGGCGCCACCTCTGCCAGGATCGGCGCGACCCGATCCCCGCCGGCCGAGCGCGCCGGCCGACCGCTGGAGCCGCCCGTGTCCTCCGCCGCCTTCCCCGCACCCCGCGCCGGCCTGGTCCTCGCCGACCTGCTGCCCACCAGCCGCACCCGCGACGTCGCGCTCGTCGCGGGCGGCGTCCTCGGCATGGCGCTCATGGCGCAGGTCGCGGTGCCGGTGCCCGGGTCCCCGGTGCCCATCACGGGGCAGACCCTCGGCCTGGTGCTCGTGGCCGCCGCGCTCGGGCCGGTGCGCGCCGTCTCCGTCATGGGGCTCTACATCCTCGCGGCGCTGGTCGGCCTGCCCTTCTACTCCGAGGCGAGCGGCGGGTACGAGGTCGTCGTCGGGGCGACGGGCGGCTACGTGCTCGGCTTCCTGCCGGCCGCCTACCTGGTGGGCCTGGCCGCCCGGCACGGCGCCGACCGCCGCGTCCTGCGCGCGCTGCCGCTGTTCGTCGCCGGCCAGCTCGTCGTCTTCGCCGTCGGCGTCCCCTGGCTGGCGCTCACCGCCGGCATGGACGCGACGACCGCCCTCGCGGCGGGCTTCACCCCGTTCGTCCTGGGCGGCGTGGTCAAGGCCGCCCTCGCCGCGGCCCTCGTCCCCGCGATCTGGCGGGTGGTCGGCCGCCGGCGCTGACCCCGCGGCCAACCGACCCCCCGGCCAGCACGACGACGGCCCCCGCCCTCCCGGGCGGGGGCCGTCGTCGTGCTCGGGGATGCGGCGGACCCGGCCCGCGCTCGACGCCGTCGGCGAGGCGGACCGGACCCCCACCCTGTACCCGGGGCACCCGTCCCGGAAGACCCGCACGGGTGTGACGTGCGTCACGGCGCCCTGCGCGCGTGGACGCGGACGGCCCCCGCCCTCGAGGAGGGCGGGGGCCGTCGTCGCGCCGTGGCGCTCGAGCGCGGGCCGGGCTCAGCCGACGCGGGCCGCCCGCGTGGCCTTGTTCGCCGCGGCGATGCGCGTGAGCACCGGGAGCAGGAGGGCGGCGGCCGCGACGACGTACAGCACGACCGCCAGCGGCGAGGAGACCAGGATGCCCGGCTCCCCCTGGGAGATGGCCAGGGACCGCCGCAGCTGCTCCTCCGCGAGGGGGCCGAGGATGAGGCCGACCACGGCGGGGGCCACCGGGACGTCGGCGCGGCGCAGGAGGAAGCCCAGCGCCCCGATGACGTACAGGACGACGAGGTCGGTCGCGCTGCCGCCGACCGCGAAGGTCCCCAGCGTGGCGAAGACCAGGATGCCCGCGTAGAGGTAGTACGGCGGGATCAGCAGGAGGCGGACCCAGACGCCCACGAGCGGCAGGTTCAGCACGAGGAGCATGACGTTGCCGATGTAGAGGCTGGCGATCAGCGTCCACACCAGCGCGCTCTGGGAGGTGAACAGCAGCGGGCCCGGCTGCAGGCCGTAGTTCTGGAAGGCGGCCAGGATCACCGCCGCCGTGGCCGACGTGGGCAGCCCCAGCGCCAGCAGCGGCACGAGCACGCCCGCGGCGGCCGCGTTGTTCGCCGCCTCGGGGCCGGCGACCCCCTCGATGGCTCCGTGGCCGAACTCCTCCGGGTGCTTGGTGAGGCGCTTCTCCGCGGCGTAGCTGAGGAAGGTGGGGATCTCGGCCCCGCCGGCCGGCAGCGCCCCGATGGGGAAGCCGAGGGCGGTGCCGCGCAGCCACGCGGGCCAGCTCCGGCGCAGGTCCGGCCGGGAGAGCAGGCGGCTGCCCCGGACGGGGGTGACGGTCTCGCGCCGCTCCCCCAGGGCCAGGACGCTCAGGGCCTCGCTGACGGCGAAGAGGCCGACGACCACGACGACGACGTCGAGGCCGTCGAGCAGCTGGGGCACGCCGAGGGTCAGGCGGCTCTGCCCCGTCTGGACGTCGATCCCGACGAGCCCGATCGTCACCCCCAGCGCGAGGCCCACCAGGCCGCGCAGCATCGAGCGACCGAGCACCGCCGCCACCGTCGTGAAGGCCACCACCATGAGGGCGAAGTACTCGGGCGGCCCGAAGCTGAGCGCGATGCGGACCATGTAGGGCGCCACGAAGCTCAGCCCGACCGTCGCGATCGTCCCGGCCACGAAGGACCCGATGGCCGCCGTCGCGAGCGCCGCGGCGCCGCGACCGGCCCGCGCCATCTTGTTGCCCTCCAGCGCCGAGATGATCGAGGCGCTCTCGCCGGGGGTGTTGAGCAGGATCGACGTCGTCGAGCCGCCGTACATGCCGCCGTAGTAGATGCCCCCGAACATGATCAGGGCGCTCGTCGCGTCGAGCTTGAAGGTCAGGGGCAGGAGCAGCGCCACGGTCAGCGCCGGCCCGATGCCCGGCAGCACCCCCACGGCGGTGCCGAGCGTGACCCCGACCAGGGCCCACAGCAGGTTGATCGGGGTCAGCGCCGCGGCGAAGCCGCCGAGGAGCTCCTCGAGGCCGCCCATCACCGGCCACCCAGATCGGGCAGGCCGAGGCCCAGGCCGATGGTGAACGCGTAGAAGATGACCAGGGCGAGCACCAGCCCGACGACGGCCGAGCGCAGGACGCGCGTCGCGCCGAAGGCGAGCGAGACCCCCAGGAAGAGCACCGCCGCGGCGACGACGTAGCCGCCGGTGCCGAGCAGCAGCACGTGCGCCACCAGGGCGAGCACGAAGACGCCCACCCGCAGCCGCGGGTCGTCGCGCAGGACGGCGGGTCGCGCGTCCCCGACCAGCACGTCCGGCCCGGCGGCGCTCTCGACGCCGTCGCCGGGCCCGGCGCCCGCGTCGGCCGCCGGCACCGGCTCGTCGTCGCCGCCGCCGCGCAGCGCGCTCACGGCGAGCAGGGGGCCGAGGACGAGCAGGATGACGGCGACGGCGCGCGGGAAGACCGCCGGGCCCAGCCCGGTCGTGCCCAGGGGGCTCGTGATCGAGCTGGCGTCGACGAGGAGGACGACGCCCAGCACGACCAGGAGGCCCGCGAGGACGAGCGAGGCGACGTCGACCCGGCGGACGCGCGCACCGGGGACGGTCGCGCCGCCCACCGGGGCGCTCACCCCTCGACCAGCCCGAGCTCCTGGAGGACGCCCCGGGTCCGCTCCTGCTCCTCGTCGAGGAACGTCTCGAACTCCTCGCCGGCGAGGAACTGGTCGTCCCAGCCCCGCGCCTCCAGGACCTCCTGCCACTCCGGGCTCTCCGCCATCTCGCTGAGCGCGTCCTCGACGGCCTGCTCGTCCTCGGCGGAGATGCCGGGAGGGGCGACCATGCCGCGCCAGTTCGCGAGCTCCACGTCCAGCCCCGCCTCCATCAGCGTGGGGGCGTCGATGCCCTCGATCCGCTCCGGGGACGACACCGCCAGGGCCACGACCTGCCCGCCCTCGATCTGCTCCTGGATCTCGCCGATCCCGGAGATCCCCGCCGGCACGCTGCCGGACAGGATGGTCGCCAGGGCCTCGCCGCCACCGCTGTGCGGGATGTAGTTGACCTGGGCCGGGTCGGCGCCGACCTCCTGGGCGACCAGCCCGGCGAGCACCTGCTCGACCCCGCCGGCGGACCCGCCCGCGATCGCCACCGAGCCCACGTCGGCCTGCATGGCCGCCACGAGGTCGTCGATGGTCTTCAACGGCGAGGACGTCGGGGCGACGATCACCTCGTACTCGCCGAGCAGCCGCACGAGGGGCGTGACCTCGTCGAGGGTCACCGGCGAGCTGTTCGTCTCGATGGCGCCGACCATGATCGAGCCCATCGTCATGAGCTGCTGGGCGTCCCCCTCGTTCTGCACGAACTGGGCGATGCCGACGGTCCCCCCGGCACCTCCGACGTTGTAGACCTCGACGGAGGCGTCGATCTGGGGCGCCAGCACGTCCTGGATGGCGCGCGACGTCTGGTCCCACCCGCCACCGGGGTCGGCCGGCGCCATGATCTGGACGTCGCCGCTGGGCCAGCCGGCCCCTCCGCCGCTGGTGGCGCCGCCGCCGGCACCACCGCCGCCGGCGTCGTCGCTCGTCGGCGCGCACGCGGAGGCCGAGGCGACGAGCACGCCGGCTGCGGCGAGCACGGCCAGGCGCCGTCGGGTCGGAGCCGTGGTGCGGGGGGTGGTGCGGGGAACGGTCATCGGAGCTCTCCTGCTCGTCGTCGAGCTGCTCGCCGCGTGTCCACGGCTGGATCCCTTTGTATCCAAAGGCGGGCACAGCCTGGGGCCTGCCGGCCGCCGGGTCAAGCGACCCGCCGCCGACGGGCTCGCTCAGCGGGGGGCGGCCTCGGCGAAGGCGTCGCGCAGCAGGGACAGGCGGATCTCCCGGGCCGTCTGCATGTGCTCCGCCGCAGCGCTCCCCGCGGCATCCGGGTCGCCCTCGCGCACCGCGCGGACGATCTCGGCGTGCTCCTGCAGCGACTCCTCCCACCGCGTGCCGACGGACAGCGTCGAGCGCGGCGCGCGGATGAGGTGCACGGTCAGCCGCTCGAGGAGGTCGCGCAGCACGGCGTTGCCCGCAGCGCGCCAGAGCGCGGCGTGGAACTCCATGTTCGTCACGGTCCGGGCCTCGTCGTCCGGGGCGACCAGGGCGAGGTCGCGCGCGAGCAGGGCCTCGAGCCGCAGGACGTCGGTGTCGGACCGCGCCCGGGCGGCCTCGCGCGCGGCCTCGGCCTCGAGCAGGACCCGCATGTCGTAGACCTGCACGACCTCCTGCGGGCCGACGGCGCGCACGCGCAGGCCGCGCGCGCCGGGCACCAGCAGGAGGTCGTGCTTGAGGCGGCGGAGGGCCTCGCGCACCGGGGTGCGGGAGACGCCGAAGCGCGTGGCGACGGCGACCTCGCGGACGGCGCTCCCGGCCGGCAGGCTCCCCGCGACGATCTCGGCGCGGAGCTGGTCGTAGATGCTGTCGGCGTCGGCGCGCGGCTCCTCGCTCACCCCCGCGCCGGGGTCTCCCCCGGCCCTCCGGCCCCGCTCACGCCACGGACCCCGCCCGTCGCCCGAAGACGGTGCCGGAGGTCAGCCCGGTGCCCCCGGGGTAGTTGCCGCTGAAGAGCCCGCCGAGCATCTCCCCGCACACGAGCAGCCCCGGCACCGGGGCGCCCTGCGCGTCCAGGACGCGCCCCTCGACGTCGGCGCGCAGACCCCCGAACGTGAAGGTGATGCCGCACGTGACCGGGAAGGCGTAGAAGGGCGGCGCCTCGAGCGCCTGGGCCCAGTTGCTCTTCGGCGGCTCCACGCGCGCCGCGCGGCCGTCCTTGACGGAGGGCTCGAACGCCGCCTCGACCGCGATCGAGGCGTTGAACTCCTCGACGGTGGTCCGCAGGTCCGCGGCGTCCACGCCCATGCCCTCGGCGAGCTCCTCGAGCGTGTCGGCGACGACGACCGAGGCGCCGGGCATGTCGTACTCCTCGCTGCGGAGCATCGGGCGGGTGACCGAGTCGTACACCTGGTGGGCGACGCCACCGGGCTGGGCCAGGATCTGGGCACCGTAACGGGCGTAGGTGTAGTTCCGGAAGTCCGCGCCCTCGTCGAGGAAGCGCCGGCCCTCGGCGTTGACGACGATGCCGAGCGGGTAGCCGCCGCGCGTCAGCTGGTTGGTCAGCACGCGGTTGCTCTCGTTGTCCGCGAAGCCGGCGTCCCAGGCCACGCTGTGGCAGGTGCCCCAGTCGCCGTGCGGCGCAGCGCCGGCCGCGAGGGCGGCCCGGAGCATGTCGCCCGTGTTCAGCGGGGTGCCGCGGACCTTCGCGAGCTCCCAGCCCTCGCCGAGGTGCTCGCGGCGCATCGCGGGGTCGGCCTCGAAGCCGCCGGCGGCGAGCACGACCGAGTCGGCGCGCACGGCGGCCCGGCGCCCGCCTGCCTGCTCGTAGGCGACGCCGACGACGCGGCCGTCCTCGACGAGCAGGTCGGTGCCCCGGCAGCCGTGGCGCACCTCCACGCCCTCGCGCGCGGCGATCTCGGTGTGGGCGGCCATGAGCCCCTTGCCGCCGCCGGTGCTCCCGACGGCCAGGCCGCCCCAGAACGTGTAGTGGCCCGTGGACTCCTCGACGTACGCCTGGCGCTCGTACATCAGCCGGAAGCGGACACCGAGGTCGTGGAGCCAGCGCAGCGCGGCCTGGCTGTCCTCGACGAGCACCGCGGTGAGGTCCGGGTCGTTGCGGCCCGAGGTCACCTTCACCATGTCGGCGACGTAGGCCTCCGGCGCGTACGGGGGCAGCGTCGAGCGCTCCAGCCGCTCGTCGTCGTCGACCATGTCGACGACGTCGTCGAGGCCGGCGTGGGCGATGCGGAACGCCCCCGCGGTGTAGAAGCTGTTGCCGCCGGCCTCCTCGGGACCGCCCTTCTCGAGGAGGAGCACCCGCCGGCCCCGGGCCGACGCCGCGTGCGCGGCGCTGTACCCCGCGTTGCCGCCCCC
>Ga0210040_10006171_pt1 | contig 15009 bp, 12 predicted proteins | sample CryGeyCG12114_NA_FD_185462 | JGI IMG/M metagenome (GOLD analysis project Ga0210040, IMG submission 185462) | Groundwater microbial communities from aquifer - Crystal Geyser CG19_WC_8/21/14_NA (SPAdes) (version 2) | ecosystem: Environmental > Aquatic > Deep subsurface > Groundwater | place: USA... | reverse complement strand
TCTTGTTTGTTTATTCCAGGGTAATGAAAATAACCATGTTGGGTCCAATGACAAAACGGATTTATTTGGCGGGGATTACTACGATGCAAGCGATACAGGTAAAACTTGCATGCATCGCATCGCATTTACCACAGCACTCCTTAACAGTTTTATTGGCAATTGGCATGAACGTTCATATAAAATATCATATCGAACAGTTGGTGACTATCTGATTGTCTTTGAAGCATATTAATCTATCATGAAATCAAAGCTGAACACATGGAAACTCTATTTATTACAAGCTCTGTAGTTCATTTCAAAGTAAAAAAAGTCGCCCCATGTTATTCAGCTATCCCCGACAAATGGTCGATTGATACAAAGTAAACCACTAAATCTGTAAAATGCTGTGGCAACAATTCATTGCTCATTTTCTCAGTTAAAAAAAATATTTGAAAAATTTTCGTTTACATTTTGTTAACAACAAAACAACCATGATTCCAAATAACCTACCGAAAAAAAATTCCATTTTTTTCTGAAATGAACTATAGTATACCTTATCCGTCTAAGCCCAAATTTTCCCGTCACTAGAGTGTTACTATGGAAAAAAATAAATAAGAAAGTCAGCTACTTGAGTTTTTTCCAAACAAAGTATTATTTCCTCTTCTGATTTTTATTACTGTATGTAGAGGGGAGAATTTTTTTCGCGTATTATTGCGAATTCTATTTACGTCAACGCGTTTTTAATAAATATACCTGTCCCCCACACTTCAGGATAAAGTTTTGGAGGGATTGCAGTGTTTGGGGAAATATTTAAATCGCCAACACACCGCCCTAAAATTTAAAAAAATTAAAAGGATTCATATTCACAAAACAACAGCATGTGAGACTGTGAGGCCTGGGATTTCATATTTGAGAACCGAGAACTGGGACGCAAAAAGGCTCCGCCCATGCTGGAAGATTATTTCTAATCTGGCCTAGGGGGGTGTGAGGGGAACGAGGAGGCTTTTGAAAAGAAAATCTGTTTTTTTGCTTTATCACATTCTAGAAACTTGCGTACGCCTTAAAATTTTTGAATCATTATAAATTTGGTAAGTTATAATTTGTGCTCGTAAGAGTAAGTCTGGCCATAGGCCAGTGAGCCCGGCTATTATATTTTAAGTGTCTGTTCCAACTAATATGATGTCAAGGCCATGGTTATTAATACAAACTATATTGACACGGTTTTATGAGCTGAGCATGCATTTTATTTTGTCTCCGCAAGTTAATTTTAATCATGTCATCATGTACTGTAACTGGGTTTCCATTGTGAAAATTTTTGCGTGTTTCCAACAAAAATGACGGAAACAGTTCATTGAAAAGTTTGCTGGACTTGAAAACTTCTATTTAAATAAAACAGTGACATTATGTCCTTGGTTGAAGCGTCGAAGGAACGCTTGAGAATTGTTTTTTTCACACTTTTCACACAGGAAATTGAATGTGAGACATCCTTTAGTATTTCAACAGCGTACATAATCTTTATATTTTTAGTTTTTAAGAAATTCGAATGTCATAATTTTGAGTCAAGTAACAAGCATTTCATTAGAAGTATGAACGACTTTGACCCATTAGCATTATTAAGTGCGTACAAAAGCCACCACGATAGATAGATTTGCTCGCTCATTGAAAATCTTCAACTTTGTTGTTTTGAACACGAATAGCAATCTATAAAAAAAATACCGTTAAACAGATATTTTTCCAACATAAGATATTTTTGTACTACACAGAAATGAATTTGCATCTTATGATAATATTTAAAGTACGAAACTTACCATATTCGTAAGAAAGTGACAATAAACGTAGGAAAAAATCTTAACAACAATACTTACTGATACAGCAAGTGCATGAGCGTTAGCGTTACGCTCTGATACGGATTTTCTGTGCGGGTGTAAATGAAGCTAGATAATATGTGTTTGCAAGCCTTTGATGTATAGCAAACTTATTCAGAGTTTTTATGAAACTATGCATTCTTAATATCTTCACTGATTCCAATTAAATCTATCGGCATGAGAGTCATTCATTAAAGCGTTTTCAAGTGAGAGAGAGAGTGGTAGAAACGTGAAGTATTGCAACAAAAGTAACGTACATAAGCATGTTACTGCCAATAATACTTCTGCGATAAAAGTGATAAGGAAATAGAATACTACTGAAAGTATACGTGGATCCTATAGTTAGTGGGCTCAAGTCTATCACTTTAACTAACCTCTCTAAATATTTCCCTTTACTGTATGAATAGATATCATGATGGTTGAAGATCTGCACGGGGAATTAAAGAAGCAAGAATTGAGTTTCAAGGAAAATCAGCGACTTGAAGTCATCAAGGAATTGATAGAAACTGAAAGAAAATACTGCGATACGCTGAGAATGATTCAAGAAATTTTTGCTGAGCCGTTGAAAAGCTCCGGGATTCTTAGTATGAAAGACATAAAGTGAGTATAAATATTGCAAATGGATGATGGGAAGTACGAATTCTTTATTGTGATGAAAAAATGAGTGCATGTTTCTTTGAAGATGGATTTGACTTTACTAAAAAGAGAGAGTATAGTTATAAAATCATAAGTCGATGGTCTGATAAGTAGTAACAATCAAGCTTATCTTATGGATGATGATGTCAGCGTCCTGTTTACAATGAAATAAAAAGAGATATTGTGAAATTTCAACTGCCACGAAAAAGTGCATATCGTGGTTTAATTAGATTTTTTGTTTCTTTTAAGTACTATGACTGTTGCATATTTATGATTGAACTTTGATTAGGTGTACATTAAGTTCAATTCCAATAAGTTTTATTGCAGACCAACCTTCTAAAATCACCAGTAGAAAGTGGTTATATAGTTAACAATTATGTTTTAACGAATTTTGTCTCCTATGTTGCAGTACCTTGTTTCCAGAAGAGCTGTACGTCCTGTACAATAAACATTGCATCCTTTTGTCAGAATTAGACAAACGGGTTACTTCCTGGAAATCCCATTCAACCATCGGCGATCTTCTTGAACGGTACTTATTTAATATTGCTAAGGAGTAAGGAAATGTATTTTTTTCATACAATCAATAATCCTAACAAAACTACTGTACCGGTTGGATTTCACTATCCATTGTATTTTAATTGAAACTTATTAATGAAAGTAATGACAGTAAGATTGCTACAAAGTATTTCTGGTGGTTATTTCTGATCGAGTAATGTAAAGTTCTGTTTTTTAATATTAATAAAAAATTAATGCAATGCAAAATTTTTACACTACAGCAACTATACAATTGTAGTCTGTATAGGTAAACCAAAACTCACTCGTATCATAATTTTTTGTAGCTAAAAAATGAAATTTTTCAGTTCCTAATATCCCTATAATTTATAAAAAAGGGAACTGAATCTACTTTTAGCAAATACTTTTCAACATTATGCTAACAATGAGGTGCCGAAAATGGGTGGAAGAGTTGTGCCTTGTAATGTTGTAATACAGCTCGAATGAATCTTGAAAAGTTAAATAAAAACCCCAAAAAATATTAGATCCTCATTCGGCCGCTAATTCTCACAACATTATATAAAAATGATTTTTTTCATGCATCGAAATGCACAAGTGTCGGCAAAATAAAAATAAAACGATAAGCCTTTAGTTTCAAGATTTTTCTTGTTATTTTCCAAAAGAAAAATCAAAAATTGATTGTCGTGTTCAAAATTTTTTTCGTTCATCGTAGCATCTAATGTGAACTTTAGCGTTGGTAACTTATATTTCAAGGGATTGTTGTAGGCACTCTCCAAATGATTACAAAACAAAACACCTCATTGTAAGAGATTTTGGATTTTTTTATAAGTGTTTTTTTATTAACACGTCTACAGATTCACCCACAACGAAGGTTCGGACGTGTTACGCCTGTACACAAGCTATGTCAACGACTTCCCTGAAGTTTTAAAAACATTTCACAAACTGTGCCGAAGTTCTGCAGACTTCACGCAGTTTCTAAAAGCTTGTCTTGAACAACCCGTCTGTGGAGGGTTAGACCTTGGAGCATTCCTTCTGACTCCAGTACAGCGCATGCCTCGATACATTCTTCTCCTTAAGCAACTGATCAAATACACCGAGGCTGGCCATGGAGACTACCAAAACATCACCATCTGTCTTGACCGACTAAGAATATATTTAAAACAATTGAATGATTCCATGGAACACTCTTTCCAACTAGTCACTGCTCAAATCACCCCAGCCAATGAAAGTCAGAATGATAACCATCATCACAGCCAAGGGTTTCTGCAAAAACGTGGTTTTACTCGAACGTCTTTTTCCAGTCACAGCAATACAAGCGGCAAAGGCAGAGATGTCGAAAATGGAAGTAAAACTCGTTATAAACGTTCCATTTCAATTCCCAGGAATGAAACTCAACAAAAGGACTACTCGAAAGCAGATATTCACAAGTCGAGCAAAGAACTATGTAAAACTAAACTAAAATCTCGATCAAAAAGTGACTGGGCAGTCTGTAGCAGTGACAAAAGTAGATCCAGGAAAGAAGATTCTATTAGAGGTTGCAATGCATGCAAATGTGCTTCTGAGAGCGGAAAAACTACCGCAATTTCAAAATTAAATGGAACAACAATGCCTCGCAAAAAAGGGACCAAAAAACCATACTTGCAAAGAGCAGTGAGTGATTCAGATATGAGTTCAGATGAAGATTTATCAGAAATCCGATACAAATTTATTGCGTCCAAAAGTCTACATGATTTTCACAATAATGAAAAGGATGGAAATAGTGACTGGGCTGTAAGCGAGCCCAGTTTGTGCAACAGGGAGACAAATGAAAAGACAAATGGAGGCGTAACAGAATCCAGTGCTACAACTGTGAGGAATAAAATCATGGTTCGTCCTATGGCATCGGCTCAACCAGGTAGATATGTCGCTCGCATTCAGAGAGGAAATGAAAGCGGGCCTGGGATAGAAAAAGCTGTTGAAAAAAAACGAATGTCTTTGAAATCTTCACTCAAGAATCTATTCTCCTTGAAGAAAAGGTATGGTGCCAAGCATGAACAAAGTAGTAACACGGCATTCCGTGTGGTGTACGCGGAAAACAAACACATTGCACTGAGCAGTTCCAGCACTCATCTTTCGCCCTCTTTTGGAAGTAACAGCACTAGTGATTTGAAAAATATTGGTATTTCACCGCTCATGCAATACCTTCACCGAATGCCCAGCTATTTAGAATTGATTATGTTTAGTGTACGAGAGACCACTGTATGAGAAGAATGTAACATAGATGAAAAACTTATATTTATTTATTTATTTATGTTGTGTCACGTATCACACAAAGACGCAAAAATTTTTACCGTATATTTTTTTTTAAATGCTTGGATTTTGTAAATCTGACACCTAGAAAATATTCTATTGCATGACTGTATTTTTGTATCATTCTTTTACTTCTGGTTGATTTTGCAAAATTAATTTCCTATTATCCTATAATTTGCCAAAAGTGCCATAACTATAAGAAAGTAAACTATTTTTTTCTTACTTCAATATTTTCAAATATTATTAAATGTAGAACAATAATTCTCCCGAATCAAGCTGTCATTTTATGTTTAAATAGATTGTATTACTTGTAAAATAAAATTGCCAATAGAATTATACCACCGCCACCGCCGAAGAAATACACAGCTGTCCTGCACTATTGCATAATTTATCTGCACTATCAGAGCGAGCAGAGCACTAGAATTGCTATACAACTTACAACTGCAATGCTTGAACAAAATGCATTTGCACTAAATACTAATCCACCGGACACGCTCAAACTTCATGAACATATTTTAGTTGCGCTATACTTTTTATTTATTTTTGGACCTTACCTCATTAGATTTTGGTTGAACTCAACTACAACTGTTCGAAGTTCAAGTAGTCCTCTGCTTCTTACATGTCAGTATTACAGGTATATTTTACGTTTTGCATTGTTTCTATTTTTATTTCACAGCAGTGGCCCACCTAATACACTGTATTTTTTGTTCATTAAAAAAACTTAACCATACGGATTTATTGTCACTCAGAGATTCTGAAACCGGCCGTACGTTGGAGATAAGTAATCCAATACCTCAACTTAAACAAAGGGTACCAGACAAACAGACACGCCACTCTAATGTGCTCCCCTCATCGAATTTCTTCGTCACATCTGCATCAAATGAAGCTCACACTAGCCCTTTTGAATGTAGAGGATCACATTTTAGTATGAATGCTGGCAACAATGTTACACCTGTCACTCATTCCTCTATTATCGCGTCATCCTCTAAATCTTGTGTATCCTTGCCACATACTCCCAGTAGTTTCTTTCGTGTTCACAACAAAACAAGGTTATCAAACTCAAACACAAAACTAGGCATGAAAGAAACCCTTACTAGTAATGGAGGCGCACCTGGGTACCAAGCTTTTTTACAACCCAGTTATGATGAGGAAGCAAAACCTTACACGACATCTGAGGAACATGTTTAATGAGAAGCCATGAAAGTGCTAGTTTTTTATGTTGTTAATGGCAGATGTTTCGAAATTATGAAATCGCATGTATTTGCTGGACTGATAATCTGGACTAGTATAAAGGAAGGATTATTTTGTATATTGGAAAGTAAAACTGTTGTTATTTACAGAAAGAATGAGGAAAGATGAATTTTTTAGAACTACCAACTACAAGATATTTATTGACTTGATATCATGGACGGCAGCAGTATTTTTATGACTAAAACAGAATATCGTGACATGCATGATGAATGGAATAAACAGTGAATATATAATGGAACTATGGAACGGATGTTTTCTTCAACTTATTTACATCATTATCATTTAATCATAGGTAATTACTTATTTGAGATCTGGCGAGGGTTGAATTAAGTTGAACATTCTTTCTTTCTTTTTTATCATCCTAAATTATTTAGGTGACACAAGACAGGGACAGTAAAATACACGAAAAAAACTACTAGACAATACTACGATTGTTAACATAAGGCTGTTGATCTCCAATTTTGCTCCGTAGTTTAGCAACTTCACCCTGGAGTTTCTGATTCTCTTTCAACAGCTCGCTTTGTCTTGAGAGTAGCTGGAATATCTGGAAAAAGCAACAATTGAATTTTATATCACAACAGCATGAATGACTGTGCTATAAGATTAAGTTGCAACAGGTATACAGTCTACAGGCATTCTCAGCTACAACTACAACAGGCAGTCCGAATAATGAATGCATACTTATACTCGCAATATGGATGCAAACTGTGAGATCCGTGCAGTGATAACAGTACAGCGGGTACAGAATTATTATAAAATGCAAAACTATGCTACCAATTTTATGTGCACAAAGGCAGAAAATGTTTCAAATAATCTCGCATGCTTTTTTTAGCCAGCTACTCAAGGATGGTTGCAGAGTTGCACACCTTTCAATAATGCTTTCAATCCTCTCAGACCACTCTTGAAGACGAGAATTTATTTCCAGCACCTTAGTTTTAACATTCTCTGACTTCTCCTTGGAAATTTTCAAATCTTCTTTCTCATCTTGATTTCCATTCGTAATTTTTCTTTTGTCTCCTATCCCCCTATCATCAGGTTGACTCAGCTCTTCCTTTTTTTTCTCTGAATTGCTATTTGCGGAATCTTTCGATAACTGCCCAGCTAGTTTTTTAATGTCTTTTCCATCTTGAGAAGCTTCTATATCCAATTCTTTATTTTCTTCATATTCTGAGGCATCTTCCTTCCCCACATCAGTACTCTCATTTGTCTTTTTACTATTTTCTTTATCGGTCTGCTTTTCTGATTTGTCATCGTCCCCTTTCTCTTTTTGGTCACTTTCCACACCAACCACTACTTCACTTTCGTCATCATCACCATTTGAATTTTTCACATCCTTGATTTCGTCTTTTTTCGAGCCACTTTTAGAATCCTCTAAAATTAAATCATCGCCAGCATTTTCCATTGTCTTGTCTGCATTATTTTTGTTTTCATTCGTCGAAAACACAAATTGATCATTGACAGCAATGCATTCATTCATTTCGTTCAATATCTCTGTGAGCTCAACCATAACAAGATACTTCTGTTGTGCAATATCTTCCTCATTTTTCAAGTTGGACACAGAGGAGGATAAATTCGATTGAAATGAGGCAATGCAACTCTGCAACCCGTCGAACAAATCTTTTCTATAATAAAAAACATACAAAAATAGCACATCATTATTACCCTATCTGAACGAGCCTTATCTTCTTCTTCAAGTTTATGCAGTCTATTGGTCATTTGTTGATGTGTAGAAGTAAGGAAATGAACTTTGTTCTCCAATTCTGCACATTTCACTTGGGCTTTTTTGCTGGCAAGCAATAAATTGCTACGATCTTGTTCAAGGCTTTTCCGATCACTCCTGATTTGATAAGAAATACAAAGTAGCGCACAAAGTAATGGAAAGCTGTTATGATCAGGCCAGCAAATTATGAAAATACAACTTGTAGTCATGTTTCAAACAGCGGATGTTGTTATGCAAAAATAGTTCCCCGTATTTAGACAAACTATAGAAGTACATATTGCTACATGTTGCACTAAAAATATGACTAACATCCACAGCACAACCCCAAACCCCCACGAAACTTTTCCAGTTGGAAGATTGTAATACATTTTCACTAAGCGTCCATTAGCTTGTTCAGATATAACTAGCCGGGGCCACTGGCCTATGGCCAGAATCCCTCTTACGAGAAAGGTTTCAAACCTGCCAAATTTTCAATGATTCCAAAAATTTCTTACGTGCCGCAAGTTTCTAGAATGTGATAAATCCCTCTGCAGCGAGTTTGTTCTATTATACTACTATTATGCTACAGTTTTGCTTTATAAACTTGCAATACGTAAGAAAATTTTTGAATCATTAAAAATTTGGAAGGTTTGAAATCTTCTAATTGTATACATTGGCTTACTTATTTAGGGGCTCAGTACTTTTAAACAAAGAAAAAACGATGATTTAAAGAGCCCCTGTAATAATACCTCGCCCATCGCTAATATTCAGGTTTACTTATTACCGAAGTTAACCAAAACAGTTTTTAAAAAAAAGATCCGTGTGTGCCCGAAAAGGTTTTCCATAATAATTTGAAAAAATATAAAACCAAAATTAAGGCTATTTAAATCTTAAATGCAGCCCATTTTATTACTGTAAAAAATTCTCTCAATGATTCTATCTGCTCCAGCGAGCTAAAAGTAATTAAAAGTTTAATAGACACACGAATAATCGTAATAGCGTGTATAAAATCTTTGACTTATATCATGTAGCCTGACTTGTTTCTAATAACAAACTCTATATAAATGGGTCAATTCAAACGTTCAAACTCGTAAAAAAAATTAAAAAAAACCCCGGACAATTTTTTTTTCATTCAAAATGCAAAAAAATATTCATAACCTTTGGCAACCAAGGTTATATTTCCTGAAAATCAACAAATCTGTCAGCCAACAAATAAAAAGGAACCACCGTAATAACAAGTGTGCTATTTAAGTTAAATGATGATATTTGAAATTTTGTCAGCAAGGTAACCTAAAAAAATAATTATTGCCAAATAAATTTGAGCTTAAATTGCTCTAATTTAATTATGAGATTCCGTTCATGTGACACACGGAATAGCGTTGATTATGTTATGATTACATATTCGTATTGTCTTTCTTTCGGTAGGTAATTAGTTTGTTTGGTTGTTTCGTTGTCAACAAAATATAAACAAAAAAAATGTCCAAATATTTTTTTTGAAGACTGAGCAAATGAGCAATCATCATGCCCTTATTAGCCTACTTTTGTCTGTCCGCACGGAATTTCAGAATTAAAAAAGAGCTGTTTCAGTCCAAAGTTGTTTGGCAATGTTTACTTTTTGCAGGTTACTGTGGCAACAAAATTTATAAAATTGTTCATTTTAAAGTGATACAAATCCTATGCAAACAACTCTATAGCGAATTAGTTTTACTATTCTACTATTTTGTTTATCAGATTCTAGAAACTTGCCATACGTAAAAAAATTCGTGGATCATTGCAAATTTTGCAGATTTTAAATTTTACTTGTAATTGTAAGAGTCAGTCAGTCAGTCTGGCTAAAAGCCAGCGGGCCCGGCTATAAATTATTGTAGCCACATCATTTTACGGATTTAGTGATTTAGTTTGCATAAATTGATCGAACATTTATCGGGGATAGCCGAATAATATATGGGCAACTTCTTTTAACTTTGAATAGAACAGTACCTAAACTCATTAATATTATTACTTGTTATCGCGGGATGTTTCCTCCAGTTTTTCAGTTAACAGCTTGCATTCAGATCTCATTTTGTCCAATAAGCCATTCTGAACTTGTATGAGCTGCTCCAAGTCAGAGATATCTTTATCTTAAAAAAAAAGTATATCACCATTTCCGAATGCAGCTACCATAGTTATTTGTTGTTAAAAAAAGTGTAGCAATAACTAACTGTGCTCCATATTTTGAGCCAACGAAGCGTCATTCAAATTCACGTCCGTTGCAAAACCAGCATTACGATCCATTTGTCTCTTCAATAGGGACTGAGTAAATCATCCCAGAAAATATTTTTTACAAAATAAGCAAAAATTAAGGTTGTTATCGGATCGGATATTGGATAGGATAATCGTCGGATCAGATACAAAAATAATTTCCGATCCGATTTCCGGCGGATATCGGATATCTGAAGAAAATGGGCATCCGGCGAAAATTCTATGCTTATCATATTATATTCTGCCTCACAACAACGCCTTACAGAGAAAATTTTATCCACGATTTTTTGGTTACAATACTCTACCCGCTCCATTCGATTACGTGTCGATTTTCTTTTGGATGATGATGATGTGTATATAGTATATCTATTTCTATGGAATGATCATAAGTTATATCAATTTTTGAAGACATGCACAGTTTATCTTTTCCATCGTCAAAAATGGACATCATTATAAATTCAGTGGCATATTTCAAGCTAACAGTAAAGAAATGGCTATTTATCTTCAAGGAGTGGCAATAAAAGTGTTAACATAGCCACCCTCTTCTACAGAAAAAAAATGAAATTGGATACGATATTTTCGAAATTTTTGACAAATCACCAACCATGCATATCCGTAACCGTAATGTGTTCGTGAGCAATTATGTTGAAGATATGGGGGTCCGAGTTCAGTATGTGGGGCAAGAAAAAAATTCAAAGTTCACCACAGAGTGTAAATGCTACGCTCGTTGCTGGAAAACCTAACCTAACTGGGAAAGAAGCTCAGCGCACCTATTTTTGCCCCACATACTGAACCCGGACCGATATGGGTTGCAAGTCTTGCTTATATGTTCTAGTTAGTATTTACAAAACTGAAATATTCCTTCGATGCTCGAGTTACAAAGTTACAATCGAACAAAGGATCTGAGAAAATTGGGCTCAAAATCGAAGTCCACTTTTCCATTGGAAAATATAATTCAGCGAAGACAGCCCTTACTACCTTTTTCCTTCAATTAATTTCATGTTAAATTTTGTTCACTTATTTTACTATTGTGATATTGTGAAGCTCAACGGCCGCGTCGGATTATAATATTTCGGGAGTATTAGTAGCTATTCGGAACATTTTGTGACTTTTTTTAAATTTTTTTTCATAGCGTCAAAATGTATCTGCACTACTGAACCGTACTTCGTCGAGGTACTCGATCCCCCCGACGCTGCATGATTCAAATAGTAGAGATAATGAAAGTTTTTTGCACAAAATTAAACAAAGTTAGCGAAAATTATAGAAGGTATAGTTCACTGACTGAGTCCCATAACATAAGGTATGGTCCCCATCAATTTTTGTGACTTTAAAAAAAATTGCTCATGAATAGATTGTTGACTTAAATTGTAAGCCGGTTTTCAATACAATATCAAAAACTTCAAGACACTTCTTTTGAGACTTGTATCCGATTATCCGATCCGATAGAGTCATCGGATAATCGAATCGGATAAGGCCCGATCTGATCTGATAGCAACCTTAGCAAAAACCGATATTCATTCTCAGCCTATTTTTCGATACAAAATATTACCTCTTTCTGCAAACGGTTTACATTTTCTGTCAATCTTGCAATTAGTTCCTGAGCGTTCAGAGCATCATTATCTGCCTGCTCCAAGCGTTTTCTTACCGCAGATATTTCTGCCTGTCGAAAAAGATTTTAAAAATAATGTACGTGAGGGTGAGTCTACAACACAAAAAATGCATATAAAGTATACAACTAATTAATTAAAATACCTGAAGTTTTACGGCTTCCTGTTTTCCTTCTCTTTCGATTTTTTCAGCTAGTAGTTTGCTGTTTACCAAATCTTGTTCCAACACTGCTTTGGATGCTAATGTATGAGCCAATTCATTTTGAATATGAGCTGAAAGAGAGAGAAAGCAGTCGCTGGCGTACACTAGTTTTTTAATTTTAAATTATCTTTTGCAGATTACCACAGAATAATACTCTAAACTTACTGAATTTTATTTGCATCTCTTGCCGCATGTCTTCGATACTGGCTGATTTTTGCTGTATTTCGCGTCTAAGGTCCAATTCTATTCTTTTTTGTCTTTCCAAGTCCAACCTAGTTCTTGTTAGAGTATCTATTTCTTGACTCATTTCGTTGTTTAAATGATCCAACTCCTGACGATATTTTCTTTCAACCATCATTTTTTCTTCGTGGATTTTTTTAGAATTTTCCTGAATCATGTCTTTGAGTTTTATTTGATATCTTTCAACCTCATCTTTGAGTCGCTTCGTTTCCATATCGCTCTATGAGGATACACGAAATATTTTTTAGAAATTGCAGGAGTACGTATCTTACTAATTCATTATCCATAAAACTTGACTGCTGGCTGGAAGTCGTGGAGTGGACTAGATAAATAATGATTGAGTAAGTAGAAAAATCGCCTAAATACCTGAGATTTATCCATTTGCATCTGCTCCACAATTTCAAGACTGTGCTTCACTTTTTTCGTTGCATCCGATTCTCGATCTCGTAGTTCTCCTATCATTTGCTTTAGTTTTGACATAGTGTCAATTAAATCTTCTTTTTCCCTACGGTTGTAGTGTTAATTAAATGCATGCATAGTTCTAGAACACTAAAAACCATAATAATCGTGAAACATCATGTTCGCTATATAATTCTTTTAATCATCTTACTGAGACAAAGTGCTTATTTCTGCACGATGAAGATCACAGTTAATGTATGGATTATTGGTGGGATTAGTGCTGGAAACTGTGCCATTACTTTTGGAGACATATCGGAGACCTCCGCTACAATCATCCTCGTTGAATTTTCGAACATTAGTCAATTCTGCTTCTGCATTTCGAAGATCTCTTTTTGCTTGCTGAAGTTGGGCTTCTAATTCAGTTATCCGGGAGTCGACAATGACTTTAGGAGTCCCCGACCTTCTGCCCCCCGGACTCTTACTGCCTCCATCTGTTTTGCCATCCAGATGTTGAATCATAGAAGTTAGAGCATCTCGTTTCTGCTTTTCATGAAGAGATTCATTCTCATGAATCACTTCCCGCACTTTCCCTAGCATTCCTAAGAAGTGAGTTGATAAATAGGGTTAACCATCATAAAAATATAGCTTAAATTTTACATGAAACTTTTTTTATATAATTTCTTAAATGATTTTAGAGCAAACCTCCAAGTTCATCTCTGTAATATTTTGTTTCCTTTTCCAGCTGAGTAATATATTCGCCTTGCTTTTCAACATACTTGAATAGGTCATCTTCGTAGCCTGTAGATTTAACCTCCCTCAGTTTGAGGGGAAATTCAGCAGCCTTACTTTGGTCTTCCGTTGAATTTTTTAAAACCATTGCTCTTAAGTTGTCGGTAAATGTATCTTTGCCTTGAAAAGGAGCCAAAACACGATGCTGGGGTGGCGGTAAATCATATATGGCATGCTGAATCAAACCAAAAGTAAAAGCAATTAAATTCAGGTAATCTACATACCGACAGTGACGGCCAACTACCAAAAAAGATTATAACACTTGTTACCAGAATCAACTCATGCTTTATGATTATCGCATCATATTCGGACGCATCATGTTCGGAACGGATTATTTTCGGAACGTATATGATTCAATGATTACAGGAATGGATTTTCTACGGAAGGCATCATATCCAACCTTTAGCTCGATTTACTAATTATAACTTGAGAGGCCCACAGGCAGGCCCGCAGGCCCACTGGACTTTAGCCAGACTCATACATACGAATAAAAAAAAACCTGCGGAATTTTTAATGATCGGCTTCTGATCTACGGCAAGTTTTTAGAATGTAAAAATAAAAAACCTTCGAAAATAGGTAAGTGAAGCGTGGGCCAGGTATGTTTATGAAAATTAGCAGCGATGATGTAAAAAAAAGTCAGAGACAGCAATACTATCTAACAGTATTGGCTCCCAATTAGGAGGGATTGCTGCAGTAATTGGGGAGATGTTCACATCGCCAACCACCACCGCCTTCACCACAGCCTCAAAACCGTAAAAAAATTAAACGGAATTCCGTTCAAGAGCGGCATGTGAGACCATGGGACCTGTGATTTGATTCAAACCGAGAAATCCGACGCGAAATGGCTCCGCCCGGTATGTAGGAGCTCCGCCCATACTGGAGGACTCGAGGAATGCGATTTCTTTCGGGCCGTCCCAAGGTTCCTTCAAACGAGAGATTGTGCGAAGCAAAAGCGTTCGTGTCCGTGCGGGGTGGCGAATTGAACGTTTCCCCAAATCCTGCAATCTGTCCGAACATTTCCACAAATACTGCAATCTGTCCCCAATCATCGCATTCTTTACATATTTCCAAAGTTGGACCAGTTGGACAAACAAATTTAAATACGTTTTATCAAAAATACAGACAGTTCTAAAATTAGTTCTCTAGTAGCCATGAGTGTTTTTTGTGCTAGGCCAATTTCTAGAACACGACAAAATATTATGCTTCCGACCGTGATGTTTCCGAATTAAATGCGAATGCGATGTGAACACACCACTTATGTGTGAATGAGTTGATTTTACTAACAAATCAAACATCAAA
>Ga0210040_10006170_pt1 | contig 15010 bp, 18 predicted proteins | sample CryGeyCG12114_NA_FD_185462 | JGI IMG/M metagenome (GOLD analysis project Ga0210040, IMG submission 185462) | Groundwater microbial communities from aquifer - Crystal Geyser CG19_WC_8/21/14_NA (SPAdes) (version 2) | ecosystem: Environmental > Aquatic > Deep subsurface > Groundwater | place: USA... | reverse complement strand
GTCGCCCTTGGCGACGGCGGTGGTCACTTCGGCGATGTTGCGGACCTGGCCGGTGAGGTTGTCAGCCATCAGGTTGACGTTGTCGGTGAGGTCCTTCCAGGTGCCGGCGACGCCTTCCACCCGCGCCTGGCCACCGAGCTTGCCTTCGGTACCCACTTCGCGCGCCACGCGGGTCACCTCGGACGCGAAGCCGTTGAGCTGGTCCACCATCACGTTGATGGTGTCCTTGAGCTCCAGGATTTCGCCCTTCACCTCCACGGTGATCTTCTTGGACAGGTCGCCACGAGCAACCGCGGTGGTCACCTCGGCGATGTTGCGGACCTGGCCAGTGAGGTTGGTGGCCATGGCGTTGACGTTGTCGGTGAGGTCCTTCCAGGTGCCGGCGACGCCCTTGACGTTGGCCTGACCGCCCAGCTTGCCTTCCGTGCCGACTTCGCGGGCGACGCGGGTCACCTCGGCGGAGAAGGAGCCGAGCTGCTCCACCATGGTGTTCACGACCTTGCCGATGCGCAGGAACTCGCCCCGTAAGGGCCGGCCGTCGATCTCGACGGTCATGGTCTGGGACAGGTCGCCCTTGGCCACGGCGCCGATGACGCGCGACACTTCGGCCGTGGGCTGGACCATGTCCTCGATCAGCTCGTTGACCGAGCGGATGGCGGTTTCCCACCCGCCGCGGGCATTCTTGACCTGCCCGCGCTGGCTGATCTTGCCTTCCTTGCCGACCACCTGGGACAGTCGTGCGAATTCCTCAGCCATGTCCTCGTTCAAGGAGACGACTTCGTTGAACAGCGACGCGATCTCAGCGTCTACGCCCTCGGCATCCTCGGGCATCCGGACGGTGAAATCGCCTCGGCGGAGCGCACGGAGGGCGGTGACGAGCTGGCGGCGATCGAAGGAACCGCGCGAGGCCTGAACGTTCAATTACTTCTCCGTGACGCTTCTCCCCCCACCCGGGTTGACGCGGCCCCCCGGCCGCTCGCTTAATCTATTAGCAGGGGCATTCCTTTACATGCGGTGAAAATCAAGTCCCCCGTCGCATGCTCGACATTGCAGGGGTTGTGCCCGCTGGAGCCGCGCTGCTAGCCGGCCCGCCGATGACGTCGCACGAGGACATCGCCGGCTTCGTGTTGACGACCTTCCGCTCGGTCTGGTCGCTGGAGTTGCTGCTGCTGCTTAAGAGCAGGACGGGCGCGCATGCGGTGGACGAGCTCGTCGCCATGCTGCGCGCCAGCGAGCTGGTCGTGCGGCAGTCGCTCGGCGACCTCGTTGCCGGCCGGCTGGTGACGATCGACGAGCGCGGTTGTGCCGCTTTCGCCCCAGCGTCAGAGCGGCTTGCCGCACTGGTGGACGGCGCGGAGGAATTGTACGCTCGACGGCCCGACGCCGTCCGTCGGCTGATCGTGTCGGCCAAGGCACCCGGCCTCACCGCCTTTGCCGACGCATTCCGGCTGAGGAAGGACTGAACCATGCAGCCGATCTTCGCCGCCGCGGTCTACCTATTGTGCTTCCTGACCAGCAGCGCCTGCGCGTTCCTGCTTAGCCGCGGTTATGCCCGGAGCCGGGCGCGGCTGCTGCTGTGGAGCGCCATCTGCTTTGCCTTTCTCGCGCTCAACAACCTGCTGCTGGTGCTCGACCTCCTGGTGTGGCCGCAGCTGGACCTGCGCCTGTGGCGGCTGGTGCTGTCGCTGATCGGCATGGGGGTGCTGCTATTCGGCTTTATCTGGGACCAGGAAGAGGAGGCATGACGCTGTACGACTTCCTGGCGGGCATGCTGGTGGCGGCATTCTTGGTCGCCGCGCTGTTTTTTCTGCGGTTCTGGCGCCGAACCCACGATCCGCTGTTCCGGTCCTTCTCCGCGGCCTTTCTGCTGCTCGGCGTGGGGCAGAGCCTGCTGGCGCTCGGCGGCCTGCCGGTCGAGGAGCGGAGCTGGATCTACCTCATCAGGCTGGCGGCGTTTCTGCTGATCCTGGCCGCAATCTTCGGCAAGAACCGCTCGGCCAGCCGCTAACGGCAGGGAGCCAGGGAGGCGATGGTGCCCAGGGACGGGGTCGAACCGCCGACACTGCGATTTTCAGTCGCATGCTCTACCAACTGAGCTACCTGGGCCCACGTCCGCAGCCGAGGCCGCGTGAGGCTGTCCCAAGCGACGCCGCGGGCGGCACCGGTGGGCGAGCGGCTCCCTAGCTGCGCCCCTCATCGCTGTCCAGCCCGGGATCGGCCGGCGGGCCCGGAATGCGATAGCCTTGGCCAAGCCATTTCAGCAGGTCGCGATCCTTGCAGCCGCGACTACAGAACGGGGCGTGGTCGGGGGCGACCGGGCGGTCGCACAGCGGGCAGGTCTTAGCGGGGCTCGGCATGGCCAGCGGACATGGCAAGCCGGGGGTCGGACCGCAAGGCAACCGCGCCGCCGACGTGGCGGGCCAGTTGCCCGGTCCACTCGGCGCGGTCATCGAGGACGGCGATCACGGCCGGGTGGGCGGCGATGGTCAGACCCCCGACGTGGGTCCCGGCGCGGCGCAGCAGGGCGCGGGCTTCGGCGGCGGGACGGTCGCCGGCGTAGAGTTCGGGCAGGGAGGCGTGGCGGCGGGGGCGGACAATTTGGACGAAGCCGAAGCCGTTCACGGCCGTGCGCTCGAACGGCACGCCGGCCAGCGCGCCATCGATCGCGGCGGCGGCGGCGGCACGGGGGGCCTTGCCGTGGGTGGTGGGCAGGTCGATGCCGATCGAGCCGCCAATGCCCAGGCGCCGGATGGCGGCGGCGGCGGCCCTGGCGCCGGCGACCGCCAGCTGGTCGGGCGGAAGGGAGCCGTCCACGTCGAACAGGCTCATCGCCGGGGTGAGCGAGAGGCGAAGCTGGCCGCCGGGGAAGTCGATCAGGCCGGTGGCGGCTTCGTCGAGCAGGTCGAGCCAGCCGGTGCGGTCAAGCTCGCCCGGGGTGGCGGGGCGGGCGGATGCCTCGGACGTGCGGTGCTCCTGGGCGGGAGGACGGGCGAGCGGGCGCTTCCATGGTTCGATGCCGGGGATCGCCTCGCGGGCGATCTCGAGGCTCAGGCGGGCACCTTCCGTGGTGCCGGCAGGACGGTGGGGAAGCAGCAGTTCGGTGCCATCCGGAGTCACGGCAACGGCGTTGCGGCCGTTGGTGCCGACCGAGACCAGGCGGGCGTCGACGATTGAGCCGGCGGGCAGCACGCCGTCGAGCAGGATGCGGGCTTCGACGATCTCCTCGCCCTCGAGCAGCGCGAAGCGGGTCTCCCCGATGCCGCGCTCGACGACCCACTCAGGCAAGGGACCACTCAGGCAAGCGGGTAGCCTGCCGCCTTCAGCAGATGGCGGGTTTCGGCGAGGGGCAGGCCGACGACGTTGGAATAACTGCCGCCGATGTGGCGGACGTAGACCTCGCCATAGCCCTGGAGCGCGTAGCCGCCGGCCTTGCCGCGCCATTCGCCCTGGCCGGCGTAGTAGTCGATTTCTTCCGCCGAGAGGCGCTTCATGGCGATGGTGGTCTCGACCACCCGGGTGCGCAGCCTGTGCCCGGGCGTGGCGAGGGCAACGCCGGTCATCACGCGGTGGCGGCGGCCGCTGAGCAGGGCCATGCAGGCACGCAGCGTGGCTTCGTCCTCGACCTTGGGGAGGATGCGGCGGCCGACGGCGACCACGGTGTCGGCGGCGAGGACCAGCGCGTCGGGTTTGCTCGCGGCGACGGCGATCGCTTTCTCGCTGGCGAGGCGCAGGGCGTGGTCGCGCGGCAGCTCGCCGGACGGCACGCTCTCGTCGATGTCCGCGGGCAGCACGGCGTCCGGAGTGACGCCGATGCGGGCGAGCAGGTCCAGGCGGCGCGGGCTCGCGGAGGCGAGGATCAGCCGCATGGGCGCTTAACCGGTGTAGCCGGGCGGTCCGGCGCGGCCGGGCATGAAGCGGTAGGTGATCCGGCCCTTGGTCAGGTCGTAGGGCGTCAGTTCGACCAGCACCTCGTCGCCGGTGAGGACGCGGATGCGGTTCTTGCGCATCTTGCCGGCGGTGTGGCCGAGGATCTCATGGCCGTTCTCGAGCTCGACGCGGAACATGGCATTGGGCAGCAGTTCCACCACGCGTCCGCGCATTTCGAGAAGTTCTTCCTTGGCCATGCAATTCCTTGAGTTCAGCGGATTGAAGTCGCGGCCCCTTAGCGGGAGGGCGACGAAAAGGGAAGGCAGGCGGCAGGGTGCCACCAGCTTCGGCGGTCCCGAAGGTGACAAAGGCATCACCACAGCGATGCGTTTCGGGTCACCTTTGGAGCGTTTCGCAGGCCCCATGTGGTCCCTGGTTCAACGGTTTGAAAGAGCTTGTTACGCAAAGATCGCCCGACTGGAGCAGGCGAAATCCTATTGTTCAAGGTCGATCTTGGTGGTCTGCTTTGGGTGGATTGCGGACGTTAGATTGCCCGCGCTTCGCCGAGATCGAAGTTCGATAACGCGGCAATCCGGGAGTCGAGTTCAACGACTTCCGACAGAGCTAGGACACGGGCGTCGGCTTCAGAGTGTTCGCTCAATCCGCAGAGGAATTGCCAGTCCCCGTCAGCGTCTCGGCTAACTCGCTCAATACGTTGTCCGGCAAGCACGTGCGAGCAGGTGATGCACGCCTCTTTCGCTGGTAGTTCTTCGCCCGCAACACAGACCATGCGGCGATGATGGTTCAAGCCGCCAATGTCCGCAATGGAGTCGAAAGCAGACATCGAGCGAGGCCGTCGCTTCACCAACGAAGAAGGGGCGGCAGGACCGGCCTGCCGCCCCTCTTTCGTCTCGCCAGCTATTTGAGGATCAGCCCGCGCCGTGGCCCGCCAGCGCCGCCAGCAGCAGCAGGGCGACGATGTTGGTGATCTTGATCATCGGGTTGACGGCCGGGCCGGCGGTGTCCTTATAGGGATCGCCGACCGTGTCGCCGGTCACCGCGGCCTTGTGGGCTTCCGAGCCCTTGCCGCCGTGGTTGCCGTCCTCGATGTACTTCTTGGCATTGTCCCACGCGCCGCCACCCGAGGTCATCGAGATGGCGACGAACAGGCCCGACACGATCACGCCGAGCAGCAGGGCGCCCAGGGCCGCGAAGCCCTGTTCGCGGCCGGCTACCGCGGCGATGACGAAGTAGACGACGATCGGCGTCAGCACCGGCAGCAGCGACGGCACGATCATCTCCTTGATCGCCGCGCGGGTGACGAGGTCGACGGTGCGGGCGTAGTTGGGCCGGCTGGTGCCGGCCATGATGCCCTTGTCGTTGGCGAACTGGTCGCGGACGTCGATCACCACGTTGCCGGCCGCGCGGCCGACGGCGGTCATGCCCATCGCCCCGAACAAGTATGGCAGCAGGGCGCCGAGCAGCAGGCCGACCACGACGTAGGGGTTGGACAGGCTGAAATCGACCGCGTTGCCGCCGCCGATGCCGAGCTCGGTCGAGAACTCCCGCAGGTCGGTGGTGTAGGCGCCGAACAGCACCAAGGCAGCGAGGGCGGCCGAGCCGATGGCATAGCCCTTGGTCACCGCCTTGGTGGTGTTGCCGACGGCGTCGAGCGCGTCGGTGCGGTGGCGGACCTCGTCCTCCATGCCGCTCATTTCCGCGATACCGCCGGCATTGTCGGTGACCGGGCCGTAGGCGTCGAGGGCGACCACCATGCCGGCCAGCGCGAGCATGGCGGTGGCGGCGAAGGCGATGCCGATCAGGCCGGCGAGCAGGTAGGAAGCGATGATCGCGACGCAGATCACGATCGTCGGCAGGGCGGTCGATTCAAGACTGATCGCCAGGCCCTGGATGACGTTGGTGCCGTGGCCGGTCTCCGACGCCTTGGCGATGGATTTCACCGGGCGGTACTTGGTCCCGGTATAATATTCGGTGATCCACACCAGTAGGCCGGTGACGGCGAGGCCGATCATCATGCACCAGAACAGGTCCCAACCGGTGAAGCCGCCGGTCTGGGCCGCGACTGCGGAGCCGGCGTCGAGGTCGGGGCCAGCCGCCTCGCGGCCGCCGATCTGCTGGTCGAGGTCACCAAGCGTCAGCCGGGTAGCGATGAAGATCGCCGGGATCGAGAGGAGCGCGGTGGTCCAGAAGCCCTTGTAGAGCGCGCCCATGATCGACTGGCCGCGGCCGAGGCGGACCATGTAGGTGCCGATTATCGACGTGATGATGCACACGCCGCCGACAATCAGCGGGAGGCTCATCAGCGCCAGGATGTCGCCCGCCGCATTGCCGATCAGCAGGGCGGTCAGCACCATGGTGGCGCCGACGGTGACGACATAGGTCTCGAACAGGTCGGCGGCCATGCCGGCGCAGTCGCCGACATTGTCGCCGACGTTGTCGGCGATCACTGCCGGGTTGCGGGGGTCGTCCTCGGGAATGCCGGCCTCGACCTTGCCTACGAGGTCGGCGCCGACGTCCGCGGCCTTGGTGAAGATGCCGCCGCCGAGCCGGGCGAAGATGGAGATGAGCGAGGCACCAAAAGCAAGGGCGACCAGCGCATCGACGACTGCGCGGTCGTTCGGCGCATGACCCCGCACCGCGACCATCACGTAGAAGAAGGCGGAGATGGCGAGCAGCGCCAGGCCGGCGACCAGCATGCCGGTGATCGCGCCCGAGCGGAAGGCGGTGGTGAGACCGCCCTGGAGCGAGGTGCGGGCGGCTTCCGCCGTGCGGACGTTGGCCTTGACCGAGATGTTCATGCCGATGAACCCGGCCGCGCCCGACAGCACCGCGCCGACCACGAAGGCGATGGCGGGAGTGGTGCCCAGGAACAGGCCGACGAGCACCGCCATGACTACGCCGACGATGCTGATGGTGGTATACTGGCGCACAAGGTAGGCGCGGGCGCCTTCCTGGATGGCTTCGGCGATGTCGACCATTCGCTGGTTGCCGGCCGGCTGCGCCAGCACCTGGCGGCTGGTTAGCAGTCCGTAGAGCACGGCGATCACCCCGCAGGCGATCGCGATCAAAGTCACGGTCATGGGTTTCAAGCTTCCCCTGTTATGCAAGGGGCGGCAGGACACCGCCCGCGTAGACGGGGCGGAGTTGTAACGGCGAAACGGGGGCTGTCTAGGCCGCGAGCAGCAGTGCGGTCACCCCGCCGCAAGCGAGACCGGCGAGCGCGATGGCGATCCGGCGCCAGTCAGGAAGTGCGATGTTCATGGCCCAAATGCTCCGGCAGCGGGACTGACCCCTTCCCGTCGGACAGCGCGATGCCGCTGCCGGCGACCAGGGACCCGATGCGCGTGAGTGTGGCCTCGATTGGTAAACACAAGGTTGACGGATCGGTGCCGGCCGGCAGTGCGGCGAGCAGGGCATAGTCGTCGCCCCCGGTCGCCGCGAACAGCCGGGCGGAGCGGCCCGCGCCACGCTCGGCGACGAAGGCGCGGGACAGGGGTAGGGCATCAAGGTCGATCTCGGCGCCGCAGCCGCTCGCTTCGGCCAGGCGGGCGCAATCGAGCAGCAGTCCGTCCGAGACGTCCATCATGGCCGAGGCGGCGGGGGCCAGCGCTCGTCCGGCGGCAAGCAGCGGGACGGGCCGGCGGAAGATGTCGACCAGCGGACCGGTGGTGCGCGGATCGTCCTGGAGCAAGTGGAGGCCGGCGGCGCTGTCCCCGACAGTGCCCGCCAGCCACAGGCTGTCCCCCGGCTCGCCACCGTAGCGGGCGGGCACCGGACCGGCGGTCCGGCCGAGCGCGGTGAGCCCGAGCACGCGGGGAGCGCCGGCGGGAAGGGCGATCGTGTCGCCGCCGATCAGCGGGAGATCGTAGCTTTCGCAGGCCGCGGCGAGGCCATCGAGGAAGCCGCTCTCCCACTCACCGTCGCCGCGGATGGTGAGCGACAGCAGGGCGCCGGCCGGCGCCGCACCCTTGGCGGCGAGGTCCGACAGGTTCACCGCCGCCAGCTTCCAGCCGACGGAGGCCGGCGGATCGTCGGGGAGATAGTGGACCCCTTCGGCGATCGTGTCATGGGTCAGGACCAGGTCGCCCAGCACCGCCGCGTCGTCGAGCAGCCCGCGCGCGGCGGGGTCGGTGGCGATGGCTCGCAATCGCTGGAGGATCTCGCTTTCCCGCATGACGCCCTTGTGCATGGGTACGCCGCGAAGGTGGAGTCCCGTCAGCCGGCTGGCAACCACCACCAGGCGGGCAGCGCGACGAACAGGGCCAGCAACAGCCAGGCCGACCAGTAGCCGGGGCCGTAGGTGGTCGCCCGATCGGCATGAAGCGGGTCGATCCACACGATCTGCGCGCGTTCGGGCGAGTAGCCGAGGTGGGTGGTGATCGACACGTTGGCGCGCACCTCGCGTCCGTCGACCTCGTAGGCGACGTATGCGTCGTCGGAGCGGAGGTGGAAATCCTCCGCGGTCGGCTTGCCGTCGAAGCGGGCGACCTGGTGAAAATTGAAATCCTGCGCCTGTTCGCCGGGTGAATAGCTGTGGTGCACCACCCGGGCGAGGCGCGGCTCGCGCAACTTCAGCAGGAATAGGATGCGGGCGGCGCAAGCGGCCGCGGCCAGCAGGCAGAAGGTGAGGATGGCGGCCTTGAGCGACATGGCGCCCCGGCTAGCGGCGACAGCTTACGAGAGTGTTTAGCGCCGCGCGTCCTTGGCGATGGTGTCGAGGAGGCCGTTCACGAACGACACTTCCTTTTTGTCGTAGAAGGCATGGGCGACATCGAGATATTCGCTGATGACGCTGCCCACCGGCACATCGGCGCGGGCGAGCAGTTCGAAGGTGCCGGCGCGCAGGATGGCGCGCATCGGGCGGTCGAGGCGCTCCAGCTTCCAGCCCTCCGCAAGGTTGGCGGAGATCAGGCGCTCGATCTCGTCGCGGCGGGCCTCGGCGCCGCGGACCACGTCGTCGAAAAAGTCGACTTCGGCGTCGACCAGCTCGTTGTCGTCGATGGTCTCGCCCAGCCGGTGCTGATGGTATTCGTGCAGCAGCTGCGGGACCGGCTTGGGCTCCATCTCCAACTGGTAGAGGGCCTGGACGGCAGCGAGCCGCGCGGCGGAGCGCGAGCGGGAACGGGCGGGAGCGGTCATGAGGCGCGGGCCTATGCCCGCTTGGGGCCTGCAAGGAAAGGCCGGAGCGCGGCGGCGACGGCCTGCGGGTTCTCCCAAGGGACGAAGTGACCGGCGTCGGGAACCCGGACAATCGTGAGGTCCTCGACGAGGGTGTCCAAACCGTCGAGCTGGATGGGGAGCAGCGCCTGGTCCTTCATGCCCCACACCACCAGCGTTGGGACCGTCACCTTGGGGAAGGCCTTGAGCAGGAAATCCGGCAGGGGCACCGTGACCGAGGGCGGCGGGACCATCACGGCGGCAGCCCGGTACCAGTTGAGCATGGCGCTGAACACGCCGGGCTGGGTCCAGTCGGCGAGGTATTGCCCCTTCTCCTCCGGCGGGATGCGGGCGAGGTCGACGTGGCCGCCGAAGCTCTTGTCGAAGAAGGTGTCCCAGCCCATCGCCTCGACGGCGGCTTCGAAGCCGGGGGTGCGGAAGGCGGTGATGTACTGGCTTGTTAGCCGCTGGTCGGCGTCTTCGATCAGGCTCTTCTGGAAGATGACCGGGTGCGGCGCGTTGACGATGACGAGACGGGTCAGCCGCGGATCGCCGCGCAGGGCGGCGGCCCAGGCTACTGCGCCCCCCCAGTCGTGGCCGACCAGAGTGAAGACGTCGAGGCCGAGCCGATCGACCAGCGCGAACAGGTCGGCGACGATCTTGTCGGTGGTGTAGTCGTCCTTGCCTTGCGGCGCGTCCGAGGCGGCGAACCCGCGCTGGTCGGGCATGACCAGCCGGAAGCGGTCCTCCAGCAGCGGCACGAGCCCGCGCCAGGTACGATGGGACTCGGGAAAGCCGTGAAGGAGGACGATGGCGCGACCAACCTCCGTGCCGGCGAAGGCAACGTTGAGGGTGACGCCGGTGGGCAGCGGGATCTTTTCGAAGCGCACATCAGCCTCCGTCATTGCGAGCGAACGTGCAGCAATCCAGTTCCCGTCACCGCCGTCAAGAAGCCTGGCCTTGCTAGAAACGCGCACTCAAGCGCCGCACCGACGCTTGCCGCTCGCGGCGGTGATGTCCGCTTTCGACCCTTACCGGACATTCGGCCCGAAGCTTAGCGGCAGCGCATGGCTGAATCTGAACGCCCGCCCGCGAACACACGTGTGGGTGCTCGCGTTCGCATCAGACCAGAACATCAGTTCGAGGTAGAGCGGATGTTTGAGGAGGTAGGCCTAAGGCCGATCTTCAAGGAGGTGCGTCAGGACGGGAACGTGTCCTACTGGTTCGGCACTGAGCAGGTAGCTGACCTTGGCTCCACGGGCGTCTTGGAGCGCATCCCGCTCGCTTATTGGGCGCACTACATGGTGTCGGGATCACCGCCTACTTGGCATAAACCGCAATGTCCGTTTCCCACCCATAGCGGAGTTTCGTAGGCAACGTCCGCTTCCGACCCATTGTGGACATTGGCTGTCGCCGGCACAGTCGCTGAATGCGTTGCTTAGCAGCCCTTGCCGTTTGCACTTTAGCTACCCCCGCCAACGCTGCTGAGGGGACGCTTTGCAGAGCGTTGGCAAGCCTAAGGACCGAGGCGGCGAGTAGTGGGACGGCCCAACGGGTGGCTGTCTACAAGGAGGAGCCGATGACCTTCGGCTGCGGACGCAGGAAGGAAGTCGTCGCTCAAGATCGCTTCTGCGCTGCGGCCAGAGATGCCGTGGGGTTGGAGTTCACGCATGGCTTTCCGTGGAAAATATACGATTGCCTCACCCGGTTAGGCGTTCGCCCAAGCGTCGCGCTTGTCGACCAATATACTGGCATTCGATACCGCAAGAAGATCACTCATCGGTGGGCCGCGTGGGGAGATGGTGCGCGCCTCGACGTCCGGTTCAAGCCAAGTGGCGACTTCTCCAAAGATATACAGTTCCGAGATTATTGGGGTGCGTATGAACTCGTAGTCTGGCGTCCGTGACGGATGTCCGCTTACCACCCATTCCGGGCATTGGCGACTTAGGTCTGAAAGCGGATATCATTGAATGTTGTCGTGGTTCACCTCGAACTCGAACGAACGCACCCACCGCGATGAACTTGAGGAGAAGTCGGGCTGGGCGAGAACGCCTTCCGAGAACCGCTCGATGAACTCGTCCACCTCCTTGCGCGGGACGCCGTAGCAGTCGACCCTCACGACTACCTTCATATTCGCGGCTCGCGGAAAGCGTTCGGCGACCTGACCGTCCAACGCAGCCTCCAAACAATCGTAGAGTCTCTCCTGCAAGGCTCTGAGATGATCTTCTACTGAGCCAGCCAACGGCCCTTCCTCGACCAGCACCAGCAAGCAGGCGTCCCGATCATCGTCGAACGCTACGAAGTCTATGGTGGCTGTCATAGGTGACCGGTAGCAGGCTAATGTCTGCTTTCCACCCATAGCGGACCTTCCGCTTACGGCCACTTGCCGACAAAAGGGGTAGGCCACACCGAATGACTGCTGGTGGTGGGAAGCCGTTTGCTTTGAAGCAGCCGGAAAAGTTTATGCTCGTTCGATCATATGGCGGGGCAGAGAGCTCGAACGCCTGGTGGTGGGCGGAAACAGCCGGTTCGCTTTGGAGCGCCTCCTTACATAGTCGGCCTTTTGTCCAGGCTCGAATGAACGGTACCCCGCTCGCGCCCGACGCGACGCAGGGCATGTCCCAATCGGCTTCGCCGGTCTCCGGCCCAATCTGGCTCAGGGTGAAACTACGACGCGCAGATCGGCCTGCGTCGTCTTCTTCAGGTAGAGCTCGGTTGTTGCTAGTAGCCGCAAGCTGTCGTCGGTCACCGTTGCGGCCGAGGCACCAGGTTGCACCAGAATCATCTCGAACGGGAGCTTAGAGCGTCGGCCCTTCTCCTTAAAGAAGGAGAGCTCCTTCATGCCGCCCTTCAGGAAGCGGCTGAAACCATTTTGGGCCCACAGTTCGTGCTGAAGTTTTAGATCGTTGTATAGGCTCGGCAGCCCTGGGTGCTTGGCCACGATGCTCTTCTGCGCCTGTCCGCAGACATCATAGAAGTTGCGGATGTCGGGGGACACCGCGCCCCCATGAGCGCCTTTGCAATGCACGAGGCAGAGTCGGATGGTCCCGTCGTCGACGTCCTTGAGGCAGACGAGGTCGGCAGCCTCTCCGGAATCATCGTCGTTAAAGATCACGTCGAACTCATCCTGCAGGTGCTCGAACGTGCGGTATCAAATCGTGTCGTGATCGCCCTGCTTGTGCATCGACTCGCGATTTAGCGGGATGCCGGACCGGTCGCACGTCTCCAGACGAGCGGCGTCGAAGCGTCCGGCCGCTAGCGGGACCGGGATGTGGTAGCAATTATAGCTGTAGGTCCCGTCCGGGTAGCGGACAATGAACGGGTTCTTCCTGAGATACTCCTCGAGCGGGACGGGGGCAGTCGATCCTGCTCGGAAGCGGATGAGCGGGACCGGAGACGTGCTGATGCTCGTATCCACCCGGCAGCGCGGCATCGATCCGAAGCCAATAGGTGGAGCGGACTACTTCTCTGGAAGCTTGCCCATTCTCATTGTCTTGCCGCTAGCGGATCTAAGCCGCTGTAGCGGCAGACACTTTCGACTGTTAAGGACGCGGCGTGAGGGGTTATGGGGTTCTAAATGCTTAGCTTTCTTGTTGATGGCGGACACATGGGTGCCGCTATCCGGGCACATGATTGGCAAGCAACGCCGCTCGGGTTGCCAGAAGGTTGGCCCCCCGCACTTAAGACGCTCGTAAGCGTGATGCTCGGTGCCAACCAGCCGATGTTCATCGTCTGGGGTTCGGAGCAGGTCTTGCTTTACAACGACCGATACGCCGAGGTCCTTGGTAGCAAGCACCCGGCGGCGCTTGCTCGTAATTTCCTCGATGTCTGGTCGGAGATCAGCGACGACCTCCGGCCTCTTGTCGAGCAGGTTTACCGGGGGGAACCGGTCCACATGGACGACATCACCCTGATCATGGATCGTTACGGCTACCCGGAAGAAACCCACTTCGCCTTTTCTTACACGCCAATTAGGGGCGAACGGGGCTTGATCGAGGGCCTTTTTTGTCCCTGCACAGAGATCACCCAGCAAGTGCTTGGCGCACGCGCGCTCGCTGAAAGCGAGGCACGAACACACCAAGTGCTCGACAGCGTCACGGATTACGGCATCATCGTGCTCGATCTTGAACGCAAGGTCACGAGCTGGAACGAGGGTGCTCGCCGCATTTTCGGCTGGACCGAACAAGAGATGCTTGGGGAAGTTGCCGACCTCATCTTCACGCCTGAGGACCGCGAGCGAGATCAACCAGGCTTCGAGTTCCGGACGGCCATCGAGAAAGGTTGCGCGCCGGACAAGCGATGGCACATCCGCAAGTCAGGCGAACGCTTCTGGGCAAATGGCGAGATGACGCCAGTTCGCGACAATAGCGGCACCATCGTCGGCACCGTAAAGGTTCTTCAGGATCAAACTGAGCAGAGCGCGATGGCGAGCCGGCTCGCTCACAGCGAGGCTCGCTACCGGGAGCTTGTCGAGGCAGTGCCTGGCTTCGTCTGGTCGGCGGACGCGAGTGGCACGATTGACTTCGCAAGCGCCCGTTGGTGGGAATACGCAGGAGCCGATCCGGAGCAGCCTTCGGCCGAAGGCTGGGCTTATTACCTTCACCCAGCAGATCGCGCTGTTGCGGCACGAGCATGGGAAGAGGCTGTTGCGACCGGCTCCCGGTTCGAGTCCGAATTTCGTCTGAAGGGCGCGGAGGGTTCTTATCACTGGTGGCTCGCCCGTGCGCTTCCCGTCCGCAGTGGCGGCGAACAGGTTGTCCGCTGGATTGGAGCGTGCAGCGATGTGGATGAGATTGTTGAAGCAAGGCAGCTTTTGGCCCGCTCTCGCGAGGAACTCGAGCGCGAGGTGAGTGATCGGACGGAGGAGCGTGACCGGGTTTGGAGAACGTCGCGCGACTTGCTTGTGGTTATCGACAGTTCCGGTGCATTTCGCGCCTTGAATCCAGCGTGGAGCAAGATCCTTGGCTGGCGCGAAGAGGAGCTTCTCGGGCGTAAGGTGTTCGCGTTTGTTCATCCAGATGACCTTGATCGCACAAACCAAGCGCTGGCAGTCGCGGTGGGTGGACCGCTTCCGACCATCGAGAACCGTTACCGTCACAAGGACGGTTCCTATCGCTGGATCTCCTGGGTCGCAGCGCCGGCGGGGGAACTGGTCTACGCCAACGGCCGCGATGTCACGGCCGAAAAGGAGCGCGAAGCGGAGCTCGAAGCTGCGCAGGAGCAATTACGGCAGGCTCAGAAGATGGAGGCAGTCGGGCAGCTTACTGGAGGGATCGCACACGACTTCAACAATCTCCTGACCGGTGTGATCGGCTCGCTGGACATGATGCAACGCCAGATCGCGAAGGGGCAAACAGACCGAGTTGAGCGCTACGCAACGACGGCGATGACCGCCGCGAACCGAGCTGCAGCCTTGACGCACCGTCTTCTTGCCTTCTCGCGCCGGCAGCCACTCGACCCCAAGCCGGTTAATGCAAATCGTCTCGTCAGTGGTATGGAAGAACTTCTTCGCCGAACCATTGGCGAATCTGTTTCCCTCGAGATCGTAACGGCAGGTGGGCTCTGGCAGACCCTATGCGACCCTCATCAGCTTGAAAGCGCGATATTAAACCTGGCGCTGAACGCCCGTGATGCGATGCCCGAGGGTGGCAAGCTCACCATCGAAACCTGCAATGCTCATCTCGACAGTGCGTATGCCGCCAAGCAGCGTGAAGTTCTTCCAGGTCAATACGTGTGCATCTGTGTCACGGACACAGGCACTGGCATGACGCCGGACGTCATCGCCAAAGCCTTCGACCCATTCTTCACGACGAAGCCAATAGGCCAAGGCACAGGCCTAGGCCTGTCGATGATCTACGGCTTTGCTCGCCAGTCGGAAGGCTACGCCCGGATCTATTCCGAAGCCGGTCAGGGCAGCACGATCAAGCTCTACCTGCCTCGCTACTACGGTGAGGCTGAGGGAGCC
>Ga0210040_10006169_pt1 | contig 15011 bp, 13 predicted proteins | sample CryGeyCG12114_NA_FD_185462 | JGI IMG/M metagenome (GOLD analysis project Ga0210040, IMG submission 185462) | Groundwater microbial communities from aquifer - Crystal Geyser CG19_WC_8/21/14_NA (SPAdes) (version 2) | ecosystem: Environmental > Aquatic > Deep subsurface > Groundwater | place: USA... | reverse complement strand
GGAAAAGCGAGAGAAGCTTCACAAAAGCATTGTTGTCGCTACACATTATAAAAGCAAGGGGATTTTATATGCATATATTTACATCAGCATTTTGGGATTAAAATAATCTTTTTTCGAGCTATCAAATAATCAAACTATTGTTTAGAATTTTTTACTTCGATCCCCAGTTGAACTCAAAAAAGGCCGTTTCGGGCTAAATTTATTCGCTGAATATAATTTCACACCACAGTATATACCTTGCAGTTCAGAAATTACATAACGTGTAATCATTATCACAACCTAAAGAAATTACAGCTAAAACAATGTCATACCCTTTCGCCCTTTGTGATTTTTACGATAATACTTAAAATAAATCTTTAGTACTCAACATAAATAAAATCTTTAAATAATGCGTATTCAGTATTTGGTTCCGTAAAATCTCCAATATCAATGACCAGTTATGACTTGAGAGACAATTTCTTTCATAAGCTCGCTACCCGCACCCATTTTGGCTCTCATCTCTAGTACTTTCTTCATAGCTTCTGATGTAAACCTGGAATCTAGCTCCTGCATTGTGTTCTTGGCCAAATTGCTTCCAGCGCCGTACACAGAAAATAGATCTCGATTCATCATGTTCAATTTTCCACCAGTCACTCGGGCAAGAAATTTTAGATACGAAGGTTTTAGGTTGTGTGGCTCCATTGTGCCGACGTGAAACAATATGGCAGTACTTACAGCGTAGAGAGCACACCAGCCCCCTCCATAAATGCTGTCAATCCATCGTATAATTTTCCAGTTGTTGTGCCTGCATACAAATATTTCATTAAATTTTGTCCAGCAACATAAAGGAACCCAAGAAAGCAGCAGATGACATCTTATTTATGTAAACGTACTTATGGGAGTCGGCTATAACAGTCTCAGCAGCTTTGAAAAACATATACATCCCAATCGATGTTGGAGGTTTCAGCAAGAAAAATCCAAGCAGAGACGCTAAAATGGTCGAAAATGCTGCGTCGCAAGGGGTATCTGTGTCCTTCAGCCATCGGAAAGAGCAGCTGAAGACCCGAAATGCCAAACACATTGCACTGAATCCCAAACCACGTCGAAAGCATGATAACAATATACCACCTTTATTCATTTCATTCTTGGCTTTAAATAGACGAGATGCAAAGCCAACACATTCCAAAATCACTTGAAGGCCACAACCTGCTGCAAAACGTGTCGTGAATCCCTAAAAAATGACAACAGTGTCAAAGCTTAGAATATTTTCAAACAAGAATATTTAATTTGCACAGTGTGACGGTAGAAAACCCACTTCATTGTATAGAAAAAGGAAGCCGAAGGAGAACTCTGCTTACCTTCATCCAATATTGAAAACAAGGATTTTTGTGGGGACATTTCTCGTGTCGACCATCTTCATACACTGATATCACCATGCGCTCCAAACGACAGGCAATATCCTCTACTGAGCGATGCATCCATAAAACAAAACGTACAAAAGTAGTCCGATAACTTTCATTACCTAGTCGAACAACCCGGTACGGATCCCCTTGGATAGCACGACCGCGTCCAATTTGAGCATCATCTCTGACTTCATTGTCTTCAACTGAGGAACTGAGTGCAGGCTCTGAAGTGGAAGGGTTTGATAATGAAGCGCCTTCTCGGATTCGCTCGGGAAATTCTTCTTTCCCTAATATTTTTCTGCATTAAAATAGTATTATTAGTCGAACACTATTTCTCTAATATTTGGGATATTTTTGTATTGAAATCGTTATAAGTTTATTACTCACGTGATAACAGTGTCAATTAAATCGTTACGTCGGTTTCCTTTCTTCATTTGATAAATAAATGCGATGCAAGAAGACGCGAACATAAAAACGTCAAAATGCTTTACGTTTCCTACGATTCCTCTGTAAAAATCATGTCAATGATTAGACAGTTCAATATTTTTTTAGATATAATAATATTTTAAAATTGGCCATTTCTTCTCACCTGTGTCGCAACATTCTAAATACAGCGTCAGAGGCAACATTAGCTACATACAGCGCCAACAAAGGTCGACGCTTTTGCTTCTCCACTAGAATAGCAGAATAGCAAGCCAAAAGAGATGGAATGAATCCAATCGTGAAAAAATTCACATTTCCTTTCAGTCTTCGCAACCAGCAAAAGAATAGGACATATCCAAAGGCATTGACGCTGAGAAACGATGAAGAGCGAATCACATCCATCAGTGCTTTTAAAGCATCTTTGGGGGACTTTGGAAAACGACGTGTCAGCACCGATGAGAGCTGGAAAAGTTGAACCGAAATCACAATAAAGTAAGTCAGGGTACGAATTCAATTAGATTTGCGCATCTCAAAATTTGCTTACGCCATTTTAACATGGATAACTACAGGTTTTTAAAAACCTAATCTTAAAGATCATGAGAAGGATTACGGACCAGATTTTGTACTTACAGCAAACATAGACACATAGATCTTAAATCCTTCCCTAAAAGCATCCAGTCCAACCATATATGCCGCTTTGGAGCAATACGGGCTCCATGTATGGGTAAGTTCATAACAATTGAAGGGAAGAGTTTCAAACTTGCTTAGAACTTGAGGCATTTTAGAAGAGTACAAGTAAGCTGTAAACAACTATTCTCGCCATGCAAAAAATACATGCACAGATTAATAAATCCTGTCATATTACATTCAATACATGATGAACCCAAACTTTACTTATTACAATAATAGACTTGAGATACTTACGATTCTTTACCAGTCATTCATCTGATCTGATTAACTGAAAAACTGCTCGTTATAAAATAAGTACAATAACAATGAAGGAATATACTTAGCTTCATAGATAACCGGTACAAAAATTAAATTGATTAGTTCTTATCGATTTCACATTGCAATCAATTGATCTGTCATTTTCAAGGTTAAAAACAAGCACTTCGACTTCAGCATCTGATCATACGATTAAACCACTCGTTTGTTTCAACCATAATACAAATGAATACAGTTTTATAGTCCTGCTCACAAATATAAAATTGTCAATCAGATTTAATTTTTTCTCTTACACAGCCTTTAATTTTATTGTTTTTTCACTAAACGGCTCACACCACACCGCTGTCGCTCTCTGATACTGATACAGCCAGCAGCAGCTATCAAGATCAAGAAAAATAGAAAGCTGACTTTCTACAAAACTTTTGAATTCTCCGCACTCCAAAGACAGATTTTGAAGCCATTGAAATACCGTTTTGCATGCACCTAATCAGCAAATAGTCCTTCAATGCTTCCTTCCAATGCTGCCTTTGGTCCTTTGGGGACAATGCGACGAGTCACTATCACGGAAAGCTTGTGTAAAAAAATGACAATTATCTATTTGGCTTGGGTTTAAAAATCGGACAGCCTTTTTATTTTCATTAGATTTAAGCTTGCAGCATGCATGCATGTATGTTGACATTTTGAAGTCCCACTCCCAGGATGCAGGTTGCTTGAGAACAAAGAGGGCTTCATTATAATTCGTAACGCAATTGAAATGAAAGGAATCCAACTTAATTACTTACTCAAGGCTTGCATTTTGACAAATCTGAAGATTTTGCCTGGAGAATGATTAAAATAGGTTATTAAGAGGAGATCGGAGGATGAAATGAGAACTAGATCCAATGATAACTTTCTCGATAATGCTTTTTCCGGATTTTTTTTTGCAAAAATTTTTTTCCAATTTTTTATTTCTATATTCCTGAACTAAATAGTGCATGAAACGCGAGTATCATTATGTTTCTAAAATGTTTATTCTGGTCCATTGCGGTTTAGTATATTTGAATATTTGATGCAGTTGACGTAGTACATAGCGATATTATCTGTAATGTGTGTATTATCTTTAATCAATAAGGTTAATGTTTTTAATTGTTCATCATATCGCCTAAAACCTTTCAATTAATACCTTCATATAGTCAGGATTCCTGCAGAGATTTCATGCATAGGGCTCGATGCTTCATTGCTACTGCTGTTGTTACATTCACTCGACGGATAGAGACGCTATCTGGCGATAGTTTTTTATTACCATTGAGTGGATGAACAGTACCAAATTCCTTTTGAATGAACTGTCAACAAATACTGAAACAACACACACATAAATCATGATTTAGCTATTGAACGTAGTTTTTTGGTAACTCGCTGTAGTAATGTATTTTTTAAACTAATTTAGGTTATATGTCCGCTAATACTTTTTGAGTGGTTTGATAATCTATCGACAGTCGACAGTGGGTTCATGTTCATTGTTCATACTGAATTTTTAATGTTTCTTTTACTCGTTCGTTTAGGGCAGACACAACATTAATTCTGATTTTGTATTTGGTTTCTAGAGATGGAAGACATGATCGAATTGGGCGAAGGTGTGCTTGGAACTGAGGAAATAGGCGACCAGCATAAAAAGTATTATGATCCAAAAGGATCGTATCCAAAGAATGGTTTTTCAAACGCGGTTTCCCATCCGTTGACAACTGTTGACGACGAAAAATCAAGTATAGCCTTTAAGTATTCATGTATTTAAATTGCCAACGTAGTGTTGTAACTCAACTCAACTATATTTTTAAACGGAAACACTCTTAAATCTGTGACATGGTAGAACGAAGATGTTTGCACGACATAATTTTTAAAGTTTTTAACACGGCCAGCATAGCTTCTTTCCCAATTAAGGTTGTTCAACGGCGGGCATGGTGTTCGCACCGGAGTTAAAAACTTGGAAAAATTATGGGATACCAATAATGTCCTACATCTTTTTAGAGCTACGGAGGCCAGATTTTGTGAACTCGACTGTCGGTATGATAACAGATTATAAAGGCTCCGAAAAGATTAAAAAGCTTTTAGTGACAGGTATAGTTGAAAAATATTATGTCGTCGTAGAGTTTATATTAATGTCGTAATAGTGTGATGTGAAGTCAATATGATGTTTTTTCATAACATATTTTACAGGCTGCAGCTGTCATGCTTGCGTTGACGATATGAAGAAAAAAATCTTGGAAATAATAACCAATAATTCTAATTGCAAAGAAGAGTCCAGCCATGAATTAAATTCGACAGTTAACTTTGAACAAACTCAAGTAGATTCGGCTGATGCAACTTACAAAGCCATTAATTTTGAAACTCGACAACGCTGTCCCAAGGAGCTGTTTGCCTCGAATTATTTAAGGTTATGTTGGCCTGTTATTACTCAAAGGTAATGATTTAATACATATTTAAACCCAAATTGGTTTTGGTTTGCAAGCATTTTGTTGACATATTGTTCTATGTTGTATTGATAGTACCGATGACGGAATTCCTATCATAAACGCTATGAGAAAGAAGCCTTTATTAGTAAACGACCTCTTAGCAGAGTTTGATGACTGTTTGTGGTTCAAAAAGTTGAATGAAAATGGCGAACCACACGAGTCTGAAACTGTCATCGTTGCTGATTTATCGTATGTTTAGTTAGTGCTATAAGTGTTGTTGTGCTCTATATGTAGGATTCAGTCAAAATCATCTAATAGTTATGTTGGTGTCTTAATTGTAGGATGTTCAACTTCAAATCAACCTACGATGTTAAGTTTCTGGCTACTCTGTGTGAGTGCGATAAGAAATTGGAAGAAAACATATTAACGCATCCTCTTGTTGGTATACTGTCGGCATTAAAATGGAAAAAATACCAACCATATGGTTACGCATATTTGCTTTTTTCCGTAAGTGCATTACAATTTTGTCGATATCATTCAGACTCATTTTAAGAACTAACTAGAATCAAATTACGGTGTTTTATGTGCATGCCTACACAGATTGTTTTGATGCTACTTCTGACATTGTATTCTGTTATTGTGTTCCTAGTGGATTGTCCACAAAAAAGTTATCGGAAGCGTTCTCCTGAAGGTTAGAATTTAAAATAACTTGCCGTTATACGCTATATTTAATGGGAATTTGTGTAATCTAAGTATTATAAACTAAAAAATATGCTCATGCAGTGCCCTGGTACGATTTTTGTAGTAATGATGAATTTTTATACTATTTTACTCTAGATGTCTGTTATCCGTCGAGCTTGGGTAGAACTCTTGGAGGTTTTCTAACCCTTCTAGCTACTGTGTTGGCTTTGAAATTACTCTTGATAGTCCTGAATATATTATGCTCCTGCTTCAAACATCGATTTCCAAAGTCGTTTCGCAGTTTTGCTGAACTCCTTTGTGTCATAAATATTTATTTTAACTGCACCAGTGTATTTATTGGGCTACCTGTGCACAAATCTCAAGCGTCAATCGCCGCTGTAATTATTGAATTCAGTATTTGCAATTTATATACAGTGATTTGATTTAGATAAGCTTAATTTAATGCAGAGAAATTATTTCCTACATAGTTTGGGCTGATTATCACTTGGGCCATACCCCTTTTTCATTCCCGAAAATTAATTTCAGTCGGAGTATATGTTGAAACATTGAGTGCGGTAAAGTATATTATATTTTAGCATTCCAAAACTTTTTGGCTGACTCTTTGCTTGCTTGAAACTTGACTTTTTACTAAAGAGTTTACTAACGTAGTGTACGTTGAACATTTTTAGGTTTTGAAAGGTTACGCAATATTTTTTATGGAAGCTTTGTTTTTGTTTCTTGGATTTTCCATGTGTTACTGCGTTTTAATACAGGTAAGTTTTGGAATTGATTATGTAAAAAAACTTTTTGCTCAGTTGCTTTGCTAGTATTTCGATCATATCTTCTGATTATTTTCTATAACATTTAGGGAGAACGGGATTTTTCAATAACTCCTGTGCTTCAGGCGTTTGTTCGTGTAATCACTGGACGAGTTGGTTATGCTGATTTTACCACAAAAGATGTTCAAGTTCCTTATCAATGGGCGTATTTTTTATTCTACGTGACCTATTGCATTACGATTGTTATTGTGCTTATGAGCATTTTAATTGGGCTTGCTGTCAATGGAATTCAAGTAAGTAAAAGATATTATTGCTTTAGGCTAAAAAAATCTAACAGTTATCTTATTTAATTCTTGGTTGTAATATTTTAGGATACTAAGAGATATTCCGCTTTCAAGAGTGTGATAAAATCTATGAATGACATTGTTGAATTTGAAGAGTTTGTGCATGTTGTCAACAATTCTTCCTTTCGTCATTGCATTGCATGCTGCAACTCATTTTTTGAGAAGCGATACTCTATCGGGAATTACTTGTTGGACAGGTAGTTTAACTAATTTTCGTATCGCTGATAGTGATGATTAATATTAATAAATATCTTGTATTTATGTTTGAAGAAATTTCGTGGAATTCAAGCCTCACAATATAGATTGTAGTGTGATTCCTCAAACTGTCAAAGTTGCTGCGTACGACATGCTAATTGAAAGAGGAGCAACTTGCTCTAGTCAAACTTTGGGTCGTTCTAGCCGGAAGAGTCAAAGTTTTACTTAATTTTACAAGGATATGTCACATGTCACCCCAATACTTCCTTTAATTTAACTGTCTCTTATTGTAGACTTTAGTATTAGAGTAGAATAACTGACAAAAGCTCACAAACACTGTGCCTAAAAGGCAATAGCACTATTGACGTTGCAATTCAACCGGTGAAAGTAATTTTTACGATCTCTTATCATGTTATCAATATTTGGAATTGTATTGCATTGATAGTATATATATAGTACTTTTAATGCATTTTGATTTGAGCCATTTGTGGTCAATAAAGAAAAGACTAATGCTTTTTATGCTCGTTATCAGTAAAAATTGTCCAGATAGAACTTTATTTACTCGAACAGTGAGTCAGTGCCATGTTTTTAATGCTACAAGATAGCAATGATGGCAGAGCAACAATATTTACTTTCCTGATACAACTGCACTCTACGTGTTAACTTAAGTACCTCGCTTCTCTAGAGCTATCGTAGATATTGAATTTGGAATTTAAATTCTAACTCTTATCCCGAAGATAACAACAGCGCTAATTTTTTCACTTAACCATTGATCAGTATTCTGCATGGAGTACATCAACCCCAATAAATTAATTGTACCACTACAAACTTATCTTTTTTCCTTTTGCTATAATTTAAGAGAAAGTAAACACATTCTACTCCGTTCTACATTCGCAACTACTAGAATATTTAAGCAGGCTGCTTCAGTTAGTTTTTATAAGTCTCTCCTTCCAAGAAACCATCAATCCTTCCCACACCTCCACGATAGCTTTATTATCTCATAAAAAGAAGAAAAACCACGTCGAGAATAGTTTACACACGAACATACAAAAATACGCTCATCCAACCTCCTGAGTAATAGCAAATACATTCACTACCCGCCACTATATCGTGGCTAAATTGAAGAGAAGGAAAGCGTCACTTTATCACATTACTGACATAAATTACTTGTCCCTTTTTTTCCTTCCAACCTGTCTTGCTTTCCCTTATACATTTATTTTCTCAACCCAACCAGCTTTCGCATATGAACTCCAGCATCCAGCCTTGCACTGGATTCTTAGTCAGCTAATTAAATTAAATGATCCATCTCCCAAATTGAAGAAGATTTGAGTCAATAAGATATATTGCTAAATCATTAGTAACAACGAAATCTAAGCACTCAAAGCGTCAAACCCACAACGAAAATAGGGTTAGGGTTGTAGCTTTGTAGCATTTTTTCACTGCATTTCACTTATACTAAAACAAAGGCGTACATTACATGGTATAACTTTTACTATTTCTCTCTGACATTGCTCTTCTGGCCCAGGAAACTGACAGAAAAACTGTCGGAGCTTCTTCCGATGCTTTAACATGGAGGTTTTTACTGAATGACTACAATCCCAAACCAGCACCGTAGTAGTACCAGGCTCTAGTCTTCATTTTAACTCCAACAGTCACATATTATATACAAACCTAGCCTGTATGTTCAATAAACTCCCTTTCTCTTGCTCCAGTAAAAGTCCACATTGCTAACATTCTATTCTAGGTCCCTATCTATCGATCGCACAGTACGAACAGCACAAAATGCTACATGCTAACTCACCCCAATCCAGCATACAATATACGGGTTTTAGGGACCCACCAGTGAGTGTAAGTTGCTGGCACCACAATACTCTAATAAAATCCTTACGCAGAAGAAACAATTATAAATTAATTTCTCAAAGTCATTGACGTAGGAGTAGAGTATAAAATAAACTGATTGCACTGCTACATAAAAATGTTTTCTAAAGCGTAGAATTGGTAATCATCCTTGTGCTAATGAGAGCCAGACTATGCACATTCATGGAGGCTTGCGTTAATTACATGACAAAATATAATTCGTAAAGATCCAATCTGAACTACATTGTTTGCACAAGTCTTAACATTACATGTTTCCACATTTTGTGCTCCTTTTTGGCAATACAGCGGCATTTTTTCACTGCTGCACTTACTTAGATATACACAACTTATGTATGGTGCCTTTTACTACTGCGTTGCGTACCATCATATTTCCCTACCAGTTGCTGTGTTAAAAAGAGTTAGTATTGTGTCAAAGTTTCCCGTATATATTCTTTCCCTCTCGGTTGTTTTCTCTCTACTTTTCGTTCTCCGACCCCCGGGCTCGCACTCCTTATATATTCCGGTGTGTCATTATTTTCCCAGTGTTATTTCCACAGCGTACGGCGTAAACGGTACCAGTTTTTTTGCTCACGACACGAGTAGATTTTAGCACACGAGTTTTCCCTATAGAGTAGTAGAGACTCACTCACTTTTGCGAAACGATCGCAAAATGTCATTTGTGAAGTCAAATTAAAGTTTGAAAATGCCAGTTCCTACTCCCTGTGTTCTGAACAGTATTGTACCATTCCAACTTTCAGACAGTATACGTGACATTGTAGACTGCAACACAAATTGTTAAAAAATCTTATCCAGCTAGTTTTTGACGCCGCTTACCATTTTTCTGTAACAACATATTACAACCTCTGTCTTCGACGAGTGTCTTAGCGCATCTACAGATTGTAATGTCGGTACCTAATGCTGACACTGGCCAGGAAGGGAATAACAGTGCCATTAATCCTTCAACAAGTGATAATACAAGCGGTGGCCAAGTAGATATGGTTGATGATAGTCAGCAGCCCTCTTGTTCAACTTCTGTAAGATCAAGGAATGACGAACAAGATAATAGTATGACAACAAAAGGGGAAGAAGAGGAGAATCTGGAAGAATTGGGAGGAGAATATGAAGAGGATGAAAATAATGAGGAAGAGGATGACGATACAACAATATCCTCTGAAGCAGTGGTGGACGACATTGAATTGATTTTAATGCCTGAAGAGACGCAGGACTTATCTTTCAGTGATATGTCGCCACAATTGGTTCGAGTCACAGAGCTTAATAGAGAACGAAGATGTGATGAAGATGACATGCAAGATGATGATTATGACAGGGAGGGAGACAGTTGTCGAAAGTTTGAAAGTTTTTCTGCAGATGACTACTATATGATGAATGAAGAAGAAGAGGAGGATGGACCAAGTGTTGCTGAAGATGATTCCACAGAAAGGGAAGACGAAGAAGGTCGACGAACTGTGTTACTTGCGGAAGAGTTAGGTGATAGCCACAGTGATCGAGTCCATTCGCAAGTACAGACCGACATTACGGCTTTAGATGATGTGTCATTTGTATCGGAAGGATACAAATCCAAAGGGAATAAGTCCAAGACCACAAAAATTGGAAGAAGACTGAACTGGAAAAGTGAGATGACATTACTGCCCTCAAAACCCAAGGTGAAGCAAGGGGTGTTGGAGAGGAATAAGAGTGATATTGATTATGAGGATGAATCCAATCAATATTCTCCACGAGTCAGCAAATTTACTAGTCAGGTAAAAATAGAGCCTTTTCTCCATGAGTGAACAATTTGTATGGGTGAATGTAATATGAGTGTGCACAAAAGAAAAGAAAATCACAAACGGCTATTGTGTTGTGGAGGTGCATGTTAAAATTAAATATGTCTGGAGACTTTGGTCACATTGTGCATAGCCTATTTGTACCTAGCGAATAGCTGTGCTCATTTCATATGATTGAATTAATCACAGTAAGCGGACATTAAAAAGTAGTAAGTAAGTTGTGTATCGCAAACATTAGTCTATTTTTCTATCCTATCTTGTATGGCATGTCTTACAGCCTCTATTTATATAACTACCGAAATTCTGATAAATCGATTGATTTTAAACAACGCGCATGAAAAGGAACCTGTTTTTATTCTATCTTGTTTAGTGTGTCTCACGCTCCCAATTACCCCTAAATGCTAAATTTTATATAGTCAAATCATCCAGGACTGGAAATTAAAAAAACGTATGCCTATGCCTAGAAACCAGTGTTTTCTATCTTGTTTCGAGTATCTCACAATTTCCAAACACCATATTTCAGTTCGACCAAAAACTGAGGATTTCAGAAATTTCACAGGCGTAGAAACCAGTTTCTTGTCCTATTTCTTGGTTTTTTACCTTGTTTGAATACTTTGAAGTTGATCTGCCTGCTAATGCACGAGTTATTCACGATTTTATGATTTCTTCCTTCTCTCCTTGGGGCAACCCAGGGGGACTTTTCGCTTCAGCAGCTTGTAGAACCTCTAAATTTACAATCGGAAGTTGATCGACTAACTAATGCATTTATGCTAATCCTCATCGGTGTCTGTTCCGTGAGGTTTTCCCCTACCCTAGAAGAAAAAAATACTGAATGTAATAAATTAATTAATTCAAATAATTAAGGCTAATTAACTAAGCAAACGCAATCCTTTTCACATAAAGCGTATTTATAAATTAAGTTAAGTCAAGTTAGAACTAAGTTTTGTTGCCCCGAAGAAGAAAACCTTGGTGTTGGTAAAAAATGTCATCTTCAATCTTCCGGGCTAATCACTCAACTAATAGCAATTAGAACAGTTCAAAGTGAAAAAAATGAAGGGAGACAGGACAAACTATCGCTACTGACTGAGTATGCGCAACTCTCTCTCTGTTCTATATCACGTATTAATCTCTGTTTGTGACCCATTGTGAGAAAGTTTAATGCGTAGTTTGTTAACTAACAAGCAATGTTTTTTGGAACATTTATTTTGCGTAAGGAGTTAAGTTCCTGTAAAACTTCAAATCAAATATTCATCTCCTTATTATATTAGTGTCTTGTGTAATTTTTTGTTTCGCATTAGATTAATGAATTCCATAAGAACAAAAAGTCAGGCGTAAATGATACAATTTTCCCTCGTAACTTTTCCATTGGAAAAGGATTCTTTAGTGAATTATTAGGTTGGTGTAATTCTTCATGAACATGGTTCTTATGCAAGGCTACTATACTACACTTTTCATTCTTTGCTTTCACTCTCCTTGAGTTATTTTGTTCTTTATCTTCGAGGCTCCAGGAAAATGCTACGTAAAAACATAAATCCTACTGTACTTATAAAAATAATCTTCTTCTTTTCTCATTCAAGACTATGGAAACTACAATATGAAGACATAGATAAAGTCGTACAAAAAAATTAATTCTAAACGAAACAGTAGGCGTCTTTACAATTTCTGTGCATATTACAATGTTTGAATTGATGTAAAAGTAGCCTAGTCCTCTTTCTCCTTCGAATGCAAGACGCTCCTAACCTATTATTTGCCTCTGTATTTTTATTTCAGGACACATTAAGCCAAACTTCCCGGTTCCTGAGACCAAGCAGTCTGTATAGAACGCGAAACCTGTCCCGAAACTTAAACAATCTTGGGTCCACAGAGTCTACTTTAATTTTACCTATGGCTGACGGACATGAGAGTCACATGTCTGCATCTAACTCGACAACTAACTTCAAAGGTACCAATTTTACCTTCTCTATTTCCTGTACTCCTTGTATGGCCTGATTGCACACAATATGAGTTCTATGAAATCCTACACCATGCTATATGTGTATTTTCGAAGCGGAAATTTATGTAGCTTCATAACCTAGGAAATAAATGCGTCGTAGTAGTAAGTTATGTAGGTATCTACATAGTATGAAAAATGTGGTGATATAAATCTACCATTTCCTTCTACAAGGTTTAAGCTCTTCAATGCTATTTTCTTAGAAGGAAGATGTAATGAAAGTACGCAAAACGCAGATGAAATAAGCTGATGTAGCAATGCATGACTTACTTAGCTACACATAATTGGTTTTTTCATTTCTTTACAGGCATGGCCAAGCAATCGTGTTCCTTTTATCAAATAAGCAGTGCCACTAAATCGAGACCTCAACAGTACTCAATATCAGGAAGCATGGCCAAAAGTTTTCGTTCTAGTCTTCCCGACCTCAGTTTATTAAATAAATCTAGTTTTGACAATAACGCAATCAGTAGTGGCTACAGAAAGCGGCAGGCACAAAGGTCCTCCAATCTAATTAAATCGCAACAGCACCATCATTACTCTGGCACTTCTGGATCAACCATGAAAACTGCTGGTGGATTCCCAATGCGCAGAAAATCCTCCAGTGAGGATGATACTTCCTCCCTAATCGACGAATCTGAACGCTGTCTTCGCTCCAGTATTGACCTCTTGCTCACAGATGAGAATCCCAACATGTCCACATCGCAGTATACCTTCCACTCACATGGTATAACCCGTAGTTATGGCTACATGGCATCTGGCTCCTCAGGCATGTACTCATCTAGGAGAACTTTCTCCCAACCACTTCTCACAGGTGAGTGCAGACTTCTGCTCCCAACTAACTAAGCTACACATGAGCTTCCTAACGTGTGTGTGTACACGGACGCTATTATTATAGCTAGGTGTTCGTAGTTTTTTTTTTAGCAATGATGACAGGCTTGTAAGCTATTGGGAGCTATAATTCACGATCTAATTGAGTTTTGGTGAACATGTTTGGATAGTAGTTTGGTTTCCTTTTGGTTGATTAAAAAAATACATTTTTTGACGCTACGTACATATAAGGCAGAACATTTGTTTGCTATAGGGTGCATTGCGAAATAAGGTGGTATATTAGTGATTTCGTTGATTTCGGAGAACCGATATTGACGAATGAAGATTTATAAAGGATGTTCAGTTTCCTTATTTGTGTCGAACATCAGACTGCACTCTAAAAATATTTTAAGGGAAATTGAGATATATATACCAACCAGGATTGGATACTACATTTGTTTGCGTTGGCAAATATAGAGAGAAATAAATCGCTGGCTGTGGTTGCGAAAAGTAAACGGAAGATCGATAATGATGTTTATATACTATACATACACAAGCGCCAAGAAAAGTTTGCATACGTAATTTATAATGAACTTAGGAAGAATCTGACAACGAGGGAGTAAGTTGTTCAGAGTATGATGAATAGAAATTCACTTTTGATAATCTATTTCTAGCACCTTAATTAGCATGTACAGGCCAACAACACGAGAAATGTATTCTATTTGAAGATAAAGTAGTAGAGGGAGTGTAAAATTCACACTAATATGAATCGAAGTTGATGTTCATATATTTTGCCGCACATTCGGGATTCAAATTTACTTTAAAAGTAATCTAATCAAAATACCAATTATGCATCGATTTTTCTCTGTAATGTACAAACATCAATACGTTCTCGCTTTATCATGTGTCACTTTTAATGCCTGTCGTGCCTGCCAACAAATTATAATGAACATAGTTTGATGAGAGGCTTAGTTTGTTATCAACTTTAAGTATGTTTTCATCCAAAGTGCGAAAGTTGGGTAAGAGCTTATTATTTTGCAACTAAAGATGGATTCACAAAGTTTTAACAACCTATAGTTTGCAACACGTACGATACTTTCACCAACGAGGAGAAAGCAGGTAAATGGCACAAACTGAAATGCTGCAATCTGCAATCAAAGTTAGCACTACATGCTTGAGAGCATAGTGTATTCTACTAGAAGAAAACTAAAGAAAAAACAGCGGTACAAACTAGAAATGTCAACAGAATTTAAAAATTAACTTCTAGTGATACACTACACTGCACGCCCAACATAATAAAATATATTATCCATCATCACGCTATCCCTACATAAATATTAAGGACTCAAGCACATGTGATTAAGTACGGATTACATGCAGCAAGCATGCTTGTTA
>Ga0210040_10006168_pt1 | contig 15011 bp, 9 predicted proteins | sample CryGeyCG12114_NA_FD_185462 | JGI IMG/M metagenome (GOLD analysis project Ga0210040, IMG submission 185462) | Groundwater microbial communities from aquifer - Crystal Geyser CG19_WC_8/21/14_NA (SPAdes) (version 2) | ecosystem: Environmental > Aquatic > Deep subsurface > Groundwater | place: USA... | reverse complement strand
ATTGTATTACTTGTTTGTTAGTTCTATATAGTGAACATAATAATAGTTGGGGCTGTCATCAAATGAATTCCTGTGCGACATATTTATTGTATTTTTACCTTTTCAAAACAAAAGTATCTCAAGGAGTGAAATGGCAGGAGCCCAAAACAAAAGCAATGAAATGCTACCAACCCTGTTCTTACGCATAGAAAAAGAAGGAACCTATTGACAGGTATCACTGACTGACTGAGATTTTTGTTTCTCATTCAGCCGAGTATTGACTTTCTAGTCTCATGGACAGAAATATTACGTCAGCCATAAAAATGCTGACTCCAATAAATTCATTATGCATTGTAGTGTGTGCTACTTACGTACATATGTATACGTGCACAAGAATAATTAATTTGTAGGCAGCCAAGGGAGTTGTTTTGGATATAACAGGACTGCTTCACTCGTACATATTCAAATCAACATGCCAGCCAAGCAACTGATGGCAATAAATAATTTACTTTTGGCAATTGCTCTGTCTATACCTGCATTTAATTTTGGGTGTATAACACAGTGAGGCATTCATTATTGCTTAGAGACCAAGGTTATTTCGTGCAATTAATAATAGCCTTTTGCAATTGAGACCAGACTATAGTCACAGTACAGTTATAGTTAATTAGTAATTTAAGATTTAGAGGAGTGAATACTCAGGTCCATTTGAGTGGGTCTGTCTTTGAATGAATGCCTTATCTAATATACTATTCTATACCTTGCTGATGACAAAAGATGAAACAAAATGTTCAAACTCGAAACTAAGCATAGTTGAAGACGAAATAAGAGATGTGTGGGAGAAACGGAGCTATGAGTGTACTCTTTGTTGGTGATTGGCGGTGTTCCGAGTCCTTGGGTACAAGAGACAGGAACGAAGACTCATCACAGTTGAGAAATGAAAGGAACAAGGAGGCGACTTGAAAAGTTTTATGAAGCTTGTCATCAGATGGGATGGGCTTTATTAGTTTATGAGTTAAAGGAGAAATATAAGTTGGAAACAAGGACATTGTAATGAGTTTAGAGTTCTGTCGAACTAACAGGAAATGAGTAGACAATGGAGTAACTGGCTTTGAATGAAAAGTGAAAACCAGAAACAATATATAGCTAGTTGTAGTTAGTTAGTTAGTTAGTCGCAGTCAGTCAGCAGGAGCTATAATTTGGTGAATAGTGAATGTATTCAGTCAGTCAGATAGGCTTGATTCAAAAGTTTTTCAATAGAATACAAACTATAATATTATTAAATATCATTTCATGTCTTTTATAGACGCGTGATAACTTCTTGATAAAAACTAAACACATTCTCCTTATGACCCAGTGAAATCCAACGCCATCATATAATAATTGCAAATTATTGTAAAAATTTTTGTTGGCAGTCAAATAATTGGAACACCTTTGTTATAATTAGGAATCATGTGCAATTAGTATTTTCACGAAGGAGTCTTTTAATGTCAACGGGAATAACAGCAAGCTTAAATTCTAACACTTGAATCCGCACGCTCTCGAAAATAGTTCATGAATATGATTGGGCTACTGAAAGAAATAGTTTTTGACTGCTCCCTGTTTGCCATGCTTCGGTTAGGGAGCGCATGCATGTACGGGTTTTAATTTGCAACAAAACAAATATGAATGACTGTGTGAAGGACAATACACATGCAGTAATTGCAAGTGGATGAATGAAATAATTGCTATAGGATCGATACTGCGTCAAATTTCCGTTTGGAATGACAACTATCGAATTGGCTCAATATTTTTGTTGACACAAAATTGCTTGTTTCAGGCTAAGGCAGGATTGCAGCTACAAATAAAAAAGTATTATAGACTGTTCGATTTCTTACTCGTTGTGTAGTTTAACACTTTTTGTTAATTCATAGCATATGCGTTGATAGCAACTGTTGTACTGTTGTCTGCCTGTATGTTATAAATAGTGGATAGTCTTAGTGGCTGACTTGAAAGTTTGAAAAATCTAGCATGAAAGGTTTCGCTAAACGGTGTTTTGACTAAGATCCAGGATTTGTACCACTATTACAAAATTTGGTCCACGAAAGTATAAAATGCTGCTGGAGAAAGTTTGGAAAGCTATCCTGGAGTGTCATCATGGGATTCTTTAGTTAGTGACAAGAAAATCCCTTATGCTTCCCCAAACAGAGTTTTTGGGACCGGTCCATATCTCTCTGTTAGTTGGTAGTTAAAGTACCCAAATGGTATTTGCACGTTTTTTGTCAAAAAGACAAGTAGTAAAAGGAGATGAAATTAGATTGTTGAGGGCGATAACACTACCTTGAGCTGCTGTTAGAACTTTATGGTCTCATTTTATGGCCAATTACTTGATCATCAAACGATCAGACAAAAATGCAAGATGCATGAAGAAAGTATTTTTTGGGGCAGGTTTCATTTTTTAAGGCAATATGTCAGCGGTTTCATTTGGGGCTACCATTGACTCATAGTCAGTATACAATGTAGGAACTTTTATTTACTTTTCCGCATCCTTTTATTAATAAATTGGGTGTATCCAACTCGTATTTGGTATTTCATTGCAACACTTTCACAATTCATGCCAGTTGTAAAAAGTTTATGACTTGACTTTCTATATTCTCTACGCAGAAAATTGCCGCATAAACGACAATGACGCTCAATAAAATAAGTTTAAAAATCATACCCGCTCACCCGTAGTGCTTATAATTGCAGTACGTTAATTTTTTATGAATAAACAACACATTTTGTTTGTCAATTGCTATGAAAAATGTATCACACGTTATGTGGCGCAAATCGTTTGCCTTTCAAAGAAAGCATAATTATAAACTATCAAAAATTAAAAGATCCAAGGATCCAGCATATAGCTGAAGCAACAACTCAATTTCTTTTTCAATGAAGCCATTCAAAGCTACGAAATATATTTTGACACACTTACCACAATTTCATTCTCTTGTATGGCCAACACCAAGTCCAATGTGGATCCACCTATGACAACCTGAACCCATAAAAGCGGTAAGAAATTTTAGTTTAAATAGGTTTCTAACCGGTTTCTAACCGTAAGTTGATTGCCATTGTGACCTCTGCCTTTACCAGCATTATTTCCTGTACACACACTATGATCATTCACAGTTATTAGAAAAAAAGTATAGCAAATCAAACTGTTCGTTTTGATTTGATGTGTAAACGATTTTGCAAAACAGCGATATAAATCTACTAGTTACAATTTCGAGTTCAAATGGTGCCATACAAATACATGAATCAAAACGAGTAGATCGTTTAATGGCATCTTAGGCTTTTAAAAAACACTTGCAGAACTATTGATTGTCCACAAATACAGAATTTGAACAAGTTTAAAGGCTGTCGTTTGACTCAATGGGGACTCGCATCACATTTCATGCGTCCATTTCGCTATCTCTTTAAGTTCCTACGGTATTGCTTACCGGACAAGGTAAATTGTTACCAGGGTCAGTCTTATTATCAGAAAGTTGAGCTCCATTCAAGTGTTCAGTGCTTTTACGGAACGCGTCGTCACCTTTGGTTCCTGTTACTGTATGCTGTAGCCCGGAACCACGTGCTGAATGCAAAAAGAGCAAGATAAAAGTCAAGTTTTTTTTCGAGTTCCCAAAAAAGTAGTTCATGTGCTGTCTTTTCTTTTTATCACTTTTTTCAAGTCAAAGATACACATGTACAAGTTATATGCACAGGATGCACATCAAAGGGTCCTGGGAAAGCTATTTCATTCAGTGCTTCTTGCACACTCTTATACTCTTTGTTTTATAATTCAAGTCTTTCTCTTTTCACATCATTTTTACCGCATTCTTGGTCACGGTTCAAACGAGTACACTTTCGCCTTCACACATGTTTTCTTATCATGCGGTGTGGTGGAACGAAATTCCCGCAGAAAGCACCAAGCGGCACTTGGGCTGTTCACTGGGACATAAGTGTCACATAAATTTGGACTCACAATTATCTATTGGTCTATTGTATTTATGTCTGAGTTTACCCATTTGCACTTGGTTGGTTGGTAGCATGCAAATGTTAAATGTTAATACAATTGATGAGCATGTGCGGTTGAATCGAAGTAAAACACAAATGAAAAGGCTTGGATTGTGATTAAAAGTGCAGTATAGTTAAAATCAGCAAAGATCAGAGACCAGGTTAATATTACAATGCAAGAACTGTGTTATGATTTTAGAGAATTTTACAAGATTTTTGTATATACATTACTATCCGTATTTTCTTACTGTGCTGTTTTATTCTGATCGGTAAGGTGAAAGTTATAGAAACTAAAAAAATGCAATCTACAAGACTAGTATTCTTAGATTTTCGGATTTTTATCCACTTCTTTCATTTATTTCGTTTCTAACAATAGAAAAGGTGGCACTTGCACATGAAATGGCTCCCCGTCCAAAAAGCACAATCATCATCAACAAAATTAAGTTGATCCTCTGTCAAAAGAAAACTTTTCCTTTTGTCCACTCACTCACCTTGTTTGGCCGGACTAGGGCTATCACTTTCATCAAGACTGCTCTTAAATGGTGGACCGCCCATCTTAATTTTTGTGAGAGCCAGAGCACTCAATTCTTTTGCAATCCTGGCCGCACATCTTGCATTGTTCTCCACTAGGAGTTTATTAGCTTCCAAAGACTCTCCCCCTGTAAGTCTGTTGATTTCTCCAAGGAGAAACGGAGTAATTTCTTTGCCGCCTATATTTAATTCCTGTGCTCTTTTCAGGGCGACATTAATTGCTTCCTCTATTCTTTGTCCAGATGCCTCGAATTCCTTTGTAATTGAAAAACCAAACTTTTTGTCATTACGGAAACTCGGAACTAGACATCTTACTTATTTGAAGCACGTGTTGGATTTACAATGTAAATGAGCTGACAATGGAAGACAGTTAAGAAGCCATGAAATTCAATGCTCAAAATTAGTGGGAGTAATTTGGTACATGTATAAACTACACCATACCGTATGAATATAATCCATCTCTATTCCAAAGTAAAGAATAATGCATAGGGCTTTACACCAACAAGATGTTCTATACGATATCTAATGACAATTTTAATGCCATCTTCTTCTTGTGTTCCTCATGCAGGATAAATAGGCTGGAATTAGGACTAGAGAAAGGAAATCACAAGATTGCTTACAAGGTATAAAAATCCAAAAGGCGGATTGAAGGAATGGGTGGATTTCTCGACTTTAGGAATTCAGCTTGGTTTTGTCTCCTGTCTAATGCATGAGGACGACCCGATTTCCAATAAACTACCTTTTACAAGCGCCGAAGATCATACCTTTGGAATCGGAACGGCAATAAGGATGCCTGAATTGAGTGCTAAAAGGCTGGCCGAGTGGATAAGATTTGCTGCTTCCACTTCATTTGACAGAACATAAGGGGCTGTGAATTGACTTTCAGCTGTGAAAAATGATGGGAATTTGGTTTGCTTGCTCCTCTCTGTTCGTTGGAAGCTCGCTGATCGTTGTACCACTGGCTTTCCTGAGGGATCCATTTTCCCAGGTTCATCAAATGGAGTGGTATTTTCGGCTTTTCCCCTTGAATACGTTGTGTACGCACTGATAGCTTGTTGTACAGTACCTACTCGGTGAGCATCAGCCTCTTGGGCATCTCCTTTCAAAACACAGACACAAACTCCTTCGGTTTCCTATATACAAGGAGGGAGTAGACAATAAATGTCAATGGAAGACAAATGACATTGTACCTAGTCTTTTTGTCACGTTATAGGGTCACCAGAGAACCGTGAAGTAGCGACTTGTCATGGAGATTACGTGTACCAATTTTTGTGCTCATTCGTGCTTTCATTTAGAGCTTATGATTAGGGAGATTGAATTTTACATGTGGAGTGTAGCTATTTTGGGCGATTGGAAACCACACAGTGGGCTCCAACTTGTTTCAATAGTGAAAGGACTGGTTTCATAACATGAGATATTAGAAAGTTGTGTGAAACCTAGATGCTATTCTCCAGTGGGTTAGCTAGGAATACCTGGAAGTGGGCAATTTGAGCACAAATGATTTTATGTAAGTGTGGTTACAGCTGGAGTACATGTTTGGAAACGGAGGTAGTTACTTCACATCCAAACCAACATACATAATACCTGAATGGAGCTGTTGTCTCCATGCTGTTTGTTATTATAGTTAGTACCAACCCGTACTAGCGAAGAATATCCCAGATGGGGTTGGAATATATAAATAACGTAAAGACTTTGCTCTTGAATGTTATTAAGTGGCTCACCAGGTATTCCAAAGTCTTTCCAATGTCTAGTATCGATTTGACACCAGCAGAGACGACAGTAATTGGACTACGACCTAATTCTTTGAGATCTGCACTGATGTCAAAACTAGTTTCAGCCTGCCGGTGAACCCCTCCTATACCTCCTGGAATTCGGATGAAAAAAAACGGGAATTAGAATTTTGTGGATGTTAAGATACTTCCATAAGTAGGCACTACAACTTGGAAATAAACTGTGACATCGATATGCAATGAAATGAGGAAAAGAAAAGCAGTGAGCCGAGTGGAAATGTGATCGTGAAATGTGATCCGTCAATTTTTTGTATGCACGCATGAGTTTAATATGAATCTGAATTGAGCATTTCTTGACTATATATCTTTCTGTACTCATCTGTGATGGTCTCCTGACGTCAGATTTGGGGAAAATAATGCGAAACATGAGTAGACTGATAAACTGGATTTTCCCTTTCTCTAGAATCCTTGAAGCATTTCATCATGCCTAATTTCTATAGTCAATGAATTTAATCCCCAATTTGGGAAAAAATTTTATACTACGTTGAATGATACCATTCCTTTCATTTTAAACTTGAATGTGACATTTGAAAGCGCTTTAGAAAATTGAATACTTGATCCGTTATTTGCCGCTCGTTTGACTGCATTTCCAGTTTACATGCAAAACAATTCACGAAGTGTTCCTAATGACTAAGCGCCTGCTATTCAATTCTGCTAGCGTGCTAAATTCTTGTTGGTAGCCAACGCCAACATCAAGTCATGCTTCGGTCCTTTGAGTGTTGAATTATACGGACGGGTATGATTTCCCTCGCAATCATGGAATTTAAATTAGGCTTGTTATCAAATAATGAAAGGGCTGTTAGCTACAAATACGACTTTGTACAAATAATGATTCTTCATAATGCATGAAAAATCTTTGAAATCCAAAAACTGTCGACTTTGATGCTGAGCAAGGAAATTCAAAGTGGGAATAGGTATTTAACAGTTAGCTATGCTCAGCACATAGTAGTAGTGCATTATTATTGTGCATTCACCCGTAGCGAATATTGGAATGTTGGCTCTCACTGCAGCAACAATGGTCCCACATACTGTAGTTCCACCATGGAGTTTCTGTATCCACAAAAATTACACATTGCATAATAAATTAATGTGCATAGACAATGTCAATAATTTTTTATAGAAAAAATGATAAGTTTGGCAGGTGCAAAACCCTGACATAATAAATACCCAAGTTAATAAAATATTTATGACTTTTTTTGCTAGAAGTTACTTAATACTAAATAGCACAGTATAGCATTTGCCGCGTGGAAATATCCATTTTTGAATGTAGTATTTAGATATTATTTCAGTGTTAAATTGACAAAAAACTACATAATAGAAACACCTTGTTAATGTTATTTATAACTTCCCCTGTTTTGTAACTTTGGGACAAAAGGTTTATTGGAACACGGAAAATCAGTCATACGCTTTCATACTGCGTGTCAAATATTTTAAAACTGAACTTAAAATGCATCGCGGTATTAAGTAACTATATAGAAACATGAAATATAGTCTCAGAATGCCAAGAGAATTATAAAGTTAAAGTAAGTAACTACAATTTAGGAATGGATCAATAATATAATCAATTTCGTGTGTGTCATCTATAGTAAAATTTTTGTTACAAAAAGGCATGAACTTGGGTAAACACAATAGCCGAAACATATATTGATTTGTTCAGAAAAAGAAGCCGAAGTCGGTCGAGTTGCTTTAATGATTGATGAGTCCATGGAAAGCCGCATTGTACACCAATCAAATCCAACTCAAACTGCACACGCAAATGATGTCCACCTTCAATTCCATTGTTGTTTTAACATACAAAGCTTTTGAGACACACAACATACACATAATACTGAGTTGCTTGAGAAGACTGCGATAGTCTGCTACATGGGACTTTATCCTTTTACAAACTTGCGGTTGGCTCAAACATGATTATTTCCAGAAATTGATTCGTTTTCAACCCACGCATGTTAATGTCCCCTATTAGTTTAAACACAATGTACTGAATTATACTTTTTTCCATTATTCACCGGACAATTTTACCTACCGCCATGAATACAACATTTGTTCTTGTCATGCTCATTACTTATTCATTTGTTTGTTTATTTTTAGTAGTTAGTTTTGTGATACGGATTTAAAAATTTACGTGCACAAAAGAAATTACATTGTCATGTAATTGTAGAGGGAAGCAATGGGATTTGAGCGTAAAATCAAGGTCGTGATTACTTTTTTTTAGAACACGTGGTTGATTGATTTTTCAGAACGGAAACTAGAAGGCAAAACTGTTGGGAAGGAGCATATAATCAATGAATCAATTGCAGTCTGAGAAGTAGGGGACCCAGTTTTTGTGTCGTAAAATCGAAATGCGGTATTCAGTTCATCGGTATCGTGATGAATGGAAAATGATGGTAGACAGGGGGACTCTGCAACGCGATGTACGAAATGAGACGTGTAAACGCCGTATACACAGTCTGTGAATGGTAAAAAATATACTTTATCACCCTGCAGCAGAATATAATTGCGAGAGTTCAAAACTCCGAGTCATTGATGAGAACAAATAATAATGAGCAGAAAAAATAAAGTTTCTAATTTTTCCCACGGAGAAAGTTTTCAGAGTTACAACTTATCGTGTACAAAGTAGATAAAACTAACGCCGAATACCATTTTAAATACGAACGATAAAAGGCGCAGCATTCAGAAAGATTCTATTTCTTCGCGCAGAAAAATCTAATCACTAAAAAGTTTTCAGTTTCAATTTCTGTAAGTATTTGCTCGTTCACATCAGTCAATATTATGTCGTTTCAAGTCTGTGTGATATTATTAATGTAGTTTGCTTTCCACTTTGCTTTCCCTTTGAATCCTTCCAATTGGTTCCACGTAAGTGAAATTAATGCGCCGGAAATAAATTTGTGCTGCATATCATGTATCAAAACATTATTCAGTTGGATACACTTTCTAGATTCCGCAAAATTACAAACACAAAGAAAGCAATTAAATTAACTGCTACTGCTATTGTTGTTAGTTTTTTATCCCATATTATAACAACAAACATGTTTAAATAGTTTCTGCTTTCAATGCATGGCAAACGAAAATATTAAAGTTTGTATTCCCCAGTTTAAGGTATGGGAAAAAGAAGAAAAAGAAAGTCTAGAGAACTACCGCAATTTGAACTAGTGGAAAAGAAGAAAGATTGTAATGCAAAAGGATTTTGACTGCCGACTGACATTATAACACAGTAGAAAAGTACTGGATCTTACCTGGGATATTACGAATGGGATATCTCTCCGAGAAACTTTGACCACTTGGGATTTCACATGAGGCAAATTTGATTTGTTGGTAGTTGGAGCTGAAGAGGCAAGCAGTTCAATCTCATCTTTTGAAAGTCCTACAACCAATTGGCCGTTGATACAGCCCACGGTAGCTGGGATAGCTCCCTAAATAAATTGGTATCTCAAAGTAAGAGCATTAGCTTTTCTGGTAACCAACCGGTGGTCATATCGAAATGATTAAGTGAAAAATTCTATTTCTTAAATATAAATGTGACTTTTTATCTTGGATTCCTAATTTCGTCTTTCTTTGAGAAACGTTGATTAATTTTCTTTGGTACAATATAACTGACTAACTGAGCTTTTTTTTCACTTCGATTGACTTCATTCATATATAGTTACATCTTTCAACCTATTGAAAGACGTTCATTGTATAGGTAAGCTTGGAATGTCATAGGATATTCCTTTGTTAATACTGTATTTAATTAAGTTATTATATAGGAATGTATTTTTCAATCATATCTTTCTCCCCATGCCATTTATATGCATTCATTCGCCCTTTAAAGTTCGAGCAACTATTTAACATCCACGTCTTCAATCCTATCCTATTTTGATATGAATAAATAACAAACTGAATTGAAGAGAACTCTTTTTTTTTTCTTTTTTTCTCATTCATCTAGTTTTGTACAAATATTTGTTCATATCAGACTTGAAGGAGCATTCTACATGTTCTCTCTCATCAAATTAATAATACTTCTTCAAACATTCTTTTCCACTCTCTCTCTCTCTTATATATGTACTCTGCATTCTATACTTTCTCTATACTTTGTGCTTCCCTCCTAGAGTGTAAATTCATTGCAGACATCTCTCTCATGAACGTCATTGCTCATTATCTAGGAGCACACTCTTGAGGAATGCTCAGATCATGAATGATGATAGCAGTCTCAACAATCGTTGTTGAAATCACAATGGGCAAACTACTTTAGTTGTATGCTATGCTGCGAGCATTGTGCCTTCATTAGAATGATGAGATTCCGAATCGAAAATTGCATCCCATGTCGAGCTACAAATAAGGTTCAAGACTGTCCAAGTTTCAATTCAGATGAACAAATAAATAATAGCTTGGAGCAGTGAGAGAGTGAAAATTTCCTCATTTTCAATAAAAACACGCATTCACACGTCTGATTAATTATTTCTTAGGGTGCTCTTTCGTATACTATGCAAGGACAAATGGGTCCCATAAACAGTAATGATGTCGTTTGGATATCACCAGATTCCTAGGTGGTTAGTAGTATGGGCATGCATATTTCAAGACAAAGATTGTGTATATGCAAAAAGTATGCATGCCGGCAGTTATAAAAAGTAGAAGTAGAATATACCTGCTGTCTAATGATGGCTTCCAGTCGTAGCGCTATTTCTACATTATCAGGGAAAGGCATTCCATGAGTGATTATTGCAGATTCCAAAGCCACTATGGGGGCAGATCTATATTTTGTCTGAGCTTCTCTAATCTCGTCGGATATTCTGAACACTTGAGACGATAATTCAGGAGCAACGCTTGTACGAGAACGTTTAAATTGCTTGGAAGAACATGAAGATTGCGTATCATACCCTGAACTCAAAGTAGATGCTTTTGGAGCACGTAGTGAAAGCAGTTTTTCGGTGAAACACTTTTGGGATGACAATGAGTACACCACGGGTTTAACTTTACGACCAAATATTGTTTGCAGTCGAAGCATTGTGGCCATATATCTTCAGTTTACCTATAGCTTGCCCGATATCAATGTTGTTGAAATAAAAGTAGTAATAGTAGTCAGTAAGCAGCGATTGATGTTGACAGGAAAAATAGTTTCCCTGACTTAAATAGTTTATATTCGTGTCTTTAAAAGACTAGTTAAATTACATGGGCTGCAATAATAATTCAATTTTGTAGCAAGTTGGTAACAGCTACTAAAGGATAGACGATAAAAAAATTGCAAGCGAAAGTCACTTGCACTGAGTAATGAATATTATGATCTTGTATAGCTAGATTATTATGAAGTAGTGTATGGTGCAGTCTGCTGGTATATGCGGGATTCTAGATTACGGCAATGTTCCCTGTACCCTGTATGAAAACTATAAACAACGGCTCATAGGAGGCCTGTAAGTGACAACTCGATATTAAAAAGGATGTCGGGGAAAAGGGACATATTGACATTTTATTTCGTTTCACATAGCAAGCACTAGCAACCGAAAGACTAGAACTTGTCTGCATATGTTGCATTGTTGTACATATTTTTTAATATGACCAGCAGGATCATTCAGTTAGTTTCACTACATTATTGTCCCATACAAATGAAAATGTCACGTTGAAATTAGATCCGTATTTGAAGACTCATGAAATTCGAAATAAAAATAAAACTCATTTCATTCATTGACGAGACAAACCTACACATTTGCACTATATTGCGTGTGTACCGCAATGTAAGTCGACCCAAGTTTGCATGGCATGCCTGTCCTGCTCTCTATGATGAAATCAAGCACTGCTGTAGACAATGGCTGATGCTGTTGACTTGATACGATCTATTCTGTTTCAATAGCTTAAGTTTCGATGCCATTAAAAGATTTAAAATATAATTAATTGAGTAAAGAATATGTTCCCACCAAATCTAAGCGTCCTAGGGATGCCTAAATTACCTCGGATGTAAATAAATGATTGTGTCTTCTTATGCTTCGGAAGAAATTAACAGTGAGCACAATTAAGTTTCTATAATTTCGTAATTTTCTAGAAATTAGGTTTGTGCGCGTACAGAACCGGCACTGTTTATTTGGTTTAGTGCAAGCACATTTAAATACTCACTTTTCCCAAAAATAAGATCCCTTTTGAGAGTTTTGTCATTAACTGGTTTATCACAGCACTTTAAACATTTTAAACCCAAATTCGGAGGATACGCACAAAACACTGGAAAGCTAACTACAGCTGTTTGTTGAAACTGGTACACAAAAGTTGTAAAAATAAAACTATACTAGACCCCTATGTTATGGGTTACGTCCGAGTGCATATGGAAGGATCATGGTACCTAAACCTAAGGCTATCATATGTTTTGAATCTATTTCTATTCATTCATTTGTTTCGTACTAAACTGATAGCACTATCTTTTCTTGCAGCGATGCAGCAAACCGCAATACACAAACACACACACAGCACACAGTTTCACATGCCAGCCGCAAATGATTCCAATCCAAAATCCATAGCGCTATATGGAAATCAAGATTCTAGGTTAAATTCCATGCATAGATGGAACAGTACACAGCAGTGATCATACGCAATGAATAATCTATTCTACTTGAACGTATTGACCATAAAAAATCACAGCAAGTGGGCATAAAAAAGTTGCGAACAAATTGCATATTGCGACCATATTTACTACTTTCTCAAAATAATCCTCTGCATATAAAGTTTCATCAAGAAAATCCCTTTAGTAGTTTACGAGATGTTTTGGCAACAGATAGACAGACGAACAGAGTTACGGACATTTCATTCTATTGGAGTAGCTTCGGTTTGCTCGCTACGAGATTAACACTTTTGCCTTCCCTTACCTCAATTTATATTGACATCACGCAACTATCCCCTAGTTACCCCAAAAGGAGAATTATGGTGAGCAATGCAATGAAGCGCTATAGAAAATGCATTGACCGTTCTCTGTCACTTTATTTCATTACAAAAGACTAGTACATATACTTCTCATCAACAAATAAATCAACAATTATTTTTTGGGCAAAATTTTACACTACATATTTTTCCATTGCTTTCTTTCTGACTCCAGTGCGCCTATACTCTGCTCTTTCTCGTAAATACTCATCTGTACATTGTTGACGAAATTCAGCATTGTTGTACCATTGAGTTAAGCATTCCTTAAGAGCATCATTTTCTTTCCGGCACTTGACAACCATAAGTAGTCCATGATCTTTACAACAGTCTGAAAATGCCGCTACCTGGCTAGGACACTTTTCTTCCTTAGCTTTCTCACGCATTTTTTTGGGTATGACAATCTCTAACTCAACCTTGCGTAAAGACATATCATTTGGATCTCCTAAGATGGTAATATAGAGTCAAGATAAGACCAAGAATAAACGAACAGGGAGGTATATAGAGGTCCTGATTCTGTAAAGACTTTGTACATAGCTATAACTACAGCTCTAATAACCTTATACCTTTGCCATGTGGATCGTTGGCTGGACTCGTTGCCTTTTTAGAATTCTTTTCGGAAACTGATGAGGACATAGTAAATGTGGAACACAACGAACAACGATATTAATTTTTGCCAGCTCGAAGACTTCCTTATGCTGAAGAAGTTCCCTTCGGTGACCCAGTAATAACTTTAGAAATGAAAAAGTAGCCCTTAAATCTTACAAAAGTGCAACATTCCTATAGTTTCGTTGCTGCATAAATTCTTATAAGAATGTCACTTGTACGACCAAACAACTTCAGGCGATTAAGATTCACCGCTAACATTCACCGCGTTGTTTCAGAAAATATAATATTCTTTCACCGGTAAAAACTTTGTGAATCTTTGTTGCAAAATTCTCGTTTAAAATCGTTTTCATAATATTTTCAGTAGATCGTCAATTTGACTATTTTTGTGGAAATTGCGACAGGTTACATAGTTGCTCGATTTTAATTACTTCGAAACTTGAGTAAACTATCGGTAAAAAATACAATAATATTCTTTTTGTAGTACCGCAATTATATTCAAAATCCTAATTCAATGGTAAAAGCAAGTAATATCGTTATCTATAGCACAAGCAGACAACTGATCGCACGAATTTTGAATTTTGCAAGTCACTAGATGATTTTCGTTTTATTTTGTACAATAAAGAATAAACTGGAACTGAGGAACTGACAGTGTGACAGTTGTTGTAGAAGTTAGATTTCTTAAGCACAATAAATTTAATTTAGTATCTTTAGGGACGTTGGATGTCAATTATTTTTGACCCTTAAAATTACAGAGGTAACTTCACTCAGAAAGCTTCAGTTGATCGCAAAAGTTGTTCAAGAAAACGTAGAAAATGGATCGATTGTTGCGTCTTGGAGCCGGAATGCCTGGTAAATGAAAAAATACGTACTAAATTATTTTATCTTGCTGTCTTTTTGAAATATCTAACTAAAAAATTTTTGGCAGGTCTTAGCCAAGGAGGTCCTCCAGCTGATGGTCCAATAGTGGACACTGCGGAGCAAGTTTACATATCTTCTTTAGCACTCTTAAAGATGTTGAAACATGGAAGAGCTGGGGTTCCAATGGAAGTCATGGGTCTTATGTTGGGAGAATTTGTCGACGACTATACTGTGAGGGTTATTGACGTTTTTGCCATGCCCCAGTCTGGAACGGTATGACTTTAAACAGGCTAATAGATGTACAAATAAATTCCTATGCGGTATACAATCAGTCATCTAAATTCATTATTCCCTGCTGATATTTAC
>Ga0210040_10006167_pt1 | contig 15013 bp, 13 predicted proteins | sample CryGeyCG12114_NA_FD_185462 | JGI IMG/M metagenome (GOLD analysis project Ga0210040, IMG submission 185462) | Groundwater microbial communities from aquifer - Crystal Geyser CG19_WC_8/21/14_NA (SPAdes) (version 2) | ecosystem: Environmental > Aquatic > Deep subsurface > Groundwater | place: USA... | reverse complement strand
CTCGCGTCCGCCCTCCGGGGCTGGGCCCACCTGCGCTACGAGGTCACCGAGGAGCCGAGCCCCGGCGTCGACGGCGGTCGCTGGAGCCACACGCCCGAGCTGGGCATCTTCCACGCGGTCACCGACGTCCACGGCAACGTCCTGGTGCCCGAGGACAGGGTGCGCGCCGCGCTCGAGTCGTCCGTCGGCTCCGCCGCCGACGTGCGCGCCGAGCTCGACCTCGCCCTCGGAACCGCCTGGGACGACGAGCTGGAGCCCTTCCGCTACGCCGGCGACGGCGCGCCCGTCCGCTGGCTGCACCGCGTCGGCTGAGCCGGGGTCGCCGTCGGGCGGCTGGAGGTCACGAAGTCCGGGTCGAGGGGCCCCTGGGGCGGCGAGAGGTCACGAAGTCCGGGTCGAGGGGCCCCTGGGGCGGCGAGAGCTCACGAAGTCCGGGTTGAGGGGCCCCGCCGCCGTCAGAGCGGGATGTTGCCGTGGCGCCCGCGGCGCTGGGGGGCGTCGGCGATGGCGCGGGCCAGGGCGGTGCGGGTGGCGGCCGGCTCGACGACCTCGTCCACGACGCCGATCTCGACCGCGCGCGCCAGCCCTCCGGAGAGCTGCTCGTGCTCGGCGGCCAGCTCGGCCTCCACCTGCGCCCTCGCGTCGGGCGGCACCTCGGCCAGCCGGCGTCGGTGCAGGATGCGGATCGCGGCGACGGCGCCCATCACGGCGACCTCCGACGTCGGCCACGCGAACACCCTCGTGGCGCCCAGCGACCGCGAGTTCATGGCGATGTAGGCCCCGCCGTAGGTCTTGCGCGTCACCAGCGTCACGCGCGGCACCACCGACTCGGCGAAGGCGTGCAGCAGCTTGGCGCCGCGGCGCACGACGCCGTCCCACTCCTGGCCCACGCCGGGCAGGTAGCCGGGCACGTCCACGACGACGACGAGCGGCACGCCGAGGGAGTCGCACAGGCGCACGAAGCGCGCGGCCTTCTCCGCCGAGGAGGAGTCGAGGCAGCCGCCGAGGCGCAGCGGGTTGTTGGCGACGACGCCGACGGTGCGCCCGCCCATGCGACCCAGCGCGGTGACGACGTTGGGCGCCCAGCGGGGGTGGAGCTCGAGCGAGCCCTGCTCCGGCCCGTGGCCGGCGGGGGAGTCGAGCAGCTCGTCGACGAGCGGGTGCACGTCGTAGGCGCGCTTGACGTTCTCCGGCAGGTGGGCCGACAGGTCCCGCTCGGCCACCGCGTCGACATCCAGGGAGCCCTGGGCGCCGAGGAGGTGCACGAGCTTGCGGGCCTGCGCGTAGGCGCCCTGCTGGGACTCGGCGACGACGTGGACGACGCCGGACCGGCGGCCGTGGGGCTCGGGCCCGCCGAGGCGCGCCGCGTCGATGTCCTCGCCCGTCACCGATCGGACGACGTCCGGCCCGGTGACGAAGACCCGGCCCTCGGGTGCGAGGACCACGACGTCGGTCAGCGCGGGCCCGTAGGCGGCGCCTCCCGCGGCGGGGCCGACGACGACCGAGATCTGGGGCACGACGCCCGAGGCGCGCGTCATGACGGCGAAGACGGCGCCGAACGCGTCCAGGGAGACGACGCCCTCGCGCAGCCGGGCCCCGCCCGAGTGCCACACGCCCACGACGGGCACCTCGTCGGCGAGGGCGCGCTCGTAGGCGGCGAGGATGACGCGGCTGCCCGCTGCGCCCATCGCCCCGCCCTGCACCCGCGCGTCGCAGGCGAAGCCGACGGCCGGGGTGCCGTCGACGAGGCCGGTGGCCGCGAGCATCCCCGAGTCGTCGGCCGGGGTGAGGGCCTCGGCGGTGCCCTCGTCGAAGAGGGTCCGCAGCCGGTGCATCGGGTCCTTGGGGTCGACCGCGGCGTCCGGCGCGACCGCCGCCTCGGGAGCCACCACGGCGCTCACGCGGCGCCGCCGGTCGGCCCCGTCAGCGCGAGCGCGGCGTTGTGGCCGCCGAAGCCGAAGGAGTTGTTCAGCGCCAGAGCGCCGGACCCGCTGGCGATCGTGCGCGGCTCGTCGAGGACGACGTCCAGGTCGACCTGGGGGTCGAGCTCCGTGACGTTGATCGTCGGCGGGGCGAGCCCCTCCTCGAGCGCCTTGAGGCAGAAGATCGCCTCCAGGGACCCCGCGCCGCCGAGCAGGTGCCCGGTCATGGACTTCGTCGCCGAGACGGCCACGCCGTCGACCGCGCCGCCCAGGGCCGCGCGCAGGGCGACGACCTCGGCGAGGTCCCCGACCGGGGTCGAGGTGGCGTGGGCGTTGACGTGGACGACGTCGGACGGCTGCGCGCCGGCCTGCTGCAGCGCCAGCGTCATGGCCCGGGTGGCGCCGAGGCCCTCGGGGTCGGGTGCGGCGATGTGGTGGGCGTCGGAGGTCACGCCGGCGCCGGCGACCGTCCCCAGCACCCGCGCGCCACGGGCGGCCGCGTGCTGCTCGGACTCCAGGACGACGACGCCCGCGCCCTCGGCGAGGACGAAGCCGTCGCGCGTGACGTCGTAGGGGCGCGAGGCGGTCTCGGGGGTGTCGTTGCGCATGGACAGCGCGTGCATGGACGCGAAGGCGGCGATGGGCAGCGCGAGGATCGCGGCCTCGGTCCCGCCGGCGATGACGACGTCCGCGCGACCGGTGCGGATCATCTCCGCGCCGTAGGCGATGGCCTCGGCGCCGGAGGCGCACGCGGAGGCGGGGCTGTGAGCGCCGGCCCGCGCGCCGAACTCGATGGCGAGGGCGCCCGCGGCGCCGTTCGGCATGAGCATCGGCACCGTCAGCGGCAGGACCCGGCGGGGGCCCTTCTCCTTGAGCACGTGGTCACCCCGCCGATGCCGGTGGCGACGACGACGCCGAGGCGCTCTCCCTCGACCTCCGGGGTGCCGGCCTGCGCCCAGGCCTCGCGGCCGGCGATGAGCGCGTACTGCGCGGAGGGGTCCAGCCGCTTGCTCTCGTGCTTCGGCAGGACGTCGGTGGCCGGGACGGCGAGGGTGCCGCCGAAGGTCACCGGCAGGCCGAGCTCCTCGACGAACGGCATGGTCAGGGGCCGGGCACCCGAGCGGCCGGCGAGCGCCGCCTCCCAGGTGCTCGGCACGTCCCCGCCGAGCGGGGTGGTGGCGCCCATCCCGGTGACGACGACGGCGCCGCTCGTCCTCCCAGGTGCGCTCCGGGGCGTCTGCTCGGACATGGCGTGCCCTCCAGGTCGTGGGTGCTGCCGCGCTGCGCGCAGCCGAGGTCGGGTGTCGGTGGGGCGTCGGGTGTCGGTGGGGCGTGCCCCGCCCGGCCGGCGCGCGGCCGGCCGGGCGGGTCGCGCCGGGGGAGGACGGGTGCGCTCCCGCGGTGCGTGCTCGGCGGAGCTGCGGTCAGCCCTGCGCCTGCTGGATGTAGCCGACGACGTCGCGCACCGTGCGCAGGTTCTTGCTGTCCTCGTCGGGGATCGTCACGCCGAACTTCTCCTCGGCGTGCACGACGATCGAGGTCATCGACAGCGAGTCGATGTCGAGGTCGTCCGTGAACGACTTGTCCATCTCGACCGACTCCTTGGGCAGGCCGGTCTCCTCGTTGACGAGCTCGGCGATGCCGTCGAGGATCTCGTTCTCGCTCTGTGCCATGGGTTCGTGCTCCTCGTCTCGGGCGCGCCCGGTGCGCGCCGTGGGGTCGTGCAGGTCTGCTGGTGGTGCTGGTGGTGCACCCGCCGGAGCGGGGGGACGGAAGGGCCGGCGCAGCCGCCCCGGTGGGACGGGGCGGGCGCCGCAGGACGTCAGGGCAGGACGACGACCTGGGCCGCGTACGACAGACCGGCGCCGAAGCCGATGAGCAGCGCCAGGCCGCCGGAGGGCGCCTGGCCCTCGGCGAGCATCCGGTGCATGGCCAGCGGCACGGAGGCGGCCGAGGTGTTGCCCGTCGTCCGGATGTCGCGGGCGACCGCCACCTGCTCGGGCAGCCCGATCTGGCTGGCGAGCTTGTCGATGATCCGCATGTTCGCCTGGTGCGGGATGAACGCGGCGAGGTCACCGGCGGTGATGCCGGCGGCGTCGATGGCCTGCTGCGCCAGCGGCGCCATCGCGAACACGGCCCAGCGGAAGACCTTCTGGCCCTCCTGCTGCAGCGCCGGCCACTCGACGGCGGTCGGGTCGGCGACGCCGCGGTGCTCCAGCCACGAGGTGCGGCTGCGGATGACGTCCCACATCGAGCCGTCCGAGCCCCACACCGTCGGACCGATGCCGGGGGTGTCGGAGGGGCCCACCACGACGGCGCCGGCGCCGTCGGCGAACAGGAAGGCCGTCGAGCGGTCGGTCAGGTCCGTGAAGTCCGTGAGCTTGTCGACGCCGACGACGAGGACGTGCTCGGACGTGCCGCCGCGCACGAGGTCGGCGGCCTGGGCGACGGCGTGGCAGAAGGCTGCGCAGCCGGCCGAGACGTCCCACGCGGCAGCGGGGGTGGCCCCCAGGCGGTCCGCGACCTGGGTCGCGGCGGCCGGCGTCTGGTAGGGGTGGGAGACGGTGGCCACGATCACGGAGCCGATCGCGGAGGCGTCCACACCCGCCGCGGCCAGCGCCTCGGCGCCGGCGTGCACCGCCATGTCGACGACCGAGGTGTCGGCGTCGGCCCAGCCGCGCGACTCGATGCCGGTGCGCTGGCGGATCCACTCGTCGGTGGAGTCGATGTGCTGGCACACCTCCTCGTTGGTGACGACGCGCTCGGGGCGCCAGGCGCCCACGCCGAGGATCCGGGCGTGCTCGGGCCCGCGCCGGGTGGCCAGGACGGGCGGGGTCGGGACCAGCTGTGCGGGAGGCGCGCTCATGCCGCACCGCCCGCGGGGTGCAGGCGCACGAGGGGCTGGCCGGGGGAGACCGGGTCGCCCTCCTCCACGAGCCACTCGACGACGCTCCCGCCGTGCGGGGCGGTGGCGTCGACGCCCTCGCGCAGCCCCTCGACGCGCGCGACCACGGCGCCCGCGCCGACGGCGGCGCCCTCCTCGCGCGGGCCGTGGATGCGCACCACGCCCTTGGCGGGGGCGACGACGAGCCGCCAGGTGGGCGAGGTCGTGACGGTGCTGCGCTCGCCGTGGCGGGCGACGAACTCGCGGGCGGCGTCGAGCTGGTCGGGGGTCTTGAGCGCGAAGGTCTCGACCCCCGGCAGCGCCCGCCTGGCGAGGTTCGCCAGCGTGCCGGCGGGCGGCACCTCGAGCACCCCCGTGACGCCGAGGTCGGCGAACGTCTGCAGGCACAGGTCCCAGCGCACGGGGCGCGCGACCTGGGAGACGATGCGCGAGAGCACCTGGCGGCCGTCGTGCACCACGGTCCCGTCGGCGTTCGAGGCCAGCAGCACCCGCGGGTCGTGCGTCGTGACGGCGCGCGCGAGGCGCTCGAGGACGGGGACCGCCGAGGCCATGTGCTCGGTGTGGAAGGCGCCGGCCACCTGCAGGGGGACGACCCGGGCCCTGGCCGGTGCGTCGTCGCGCAGCGCCTGGAGCTGCTCCAGCGTCCCGGCCGCGACGACCTGCCCGGCGCCGTTGGCGTTGGCGGCGACGAGCCCGTGGCGCTCCAGCACGGCGGCCACGTCGTCGGGGTCCCCGCCGACGACCGCGCTCATGCCCGTCGGCGCCTGGGCGCTGGCGCGGGCCATCGCCCGGCCGCGCTCGCGCACGAGCACCAGCGCCTGCTCGGCGGACAGCACGCCCGACGCGGCCGCCGCGGTGATCTCGCCGACGCTGTGCCCGGCGCCGGCCCCGACGACCGTGAAGGCGTCCGCGGGCTGGGGGAACAGGGCCAGCAGGGAGACCAGGCCGCTGGCCACGATCAGCGGCTGGGCCACCGCCGTGTCGCGGATGGTCTCGGCGTCCGAGGTCGTGCCGTGGGCCTCGAGGTCCAGGCCGGAGACGACCGACAGCCAGTGGAGGCGGTCGGCGAAGCCGGGGACCTCCAGCCACGGGGTGAGGAAGCCGGGGGTCTGGGACCCCTGGCCGGGGCACGCGATGACGAGCACCCCTCGACTGTGGTGGGCGCGCACCCCGGGCGACGGTGCCGACGTCGACAGGAGCCACCGGGCGACCTTGTAGGAGTTCTACAACAGCCGGTGACGCCCTCGTGTCCCTCCGGTGACGCGCGGTGGTCCGGCACGAGCGCTCGGTCACCAGGGCGGACAGGAGGCCTCGCACGGGGGCCACGTCGCCGACCGGCGGTCAGCGGCGGTCGTCCGCCCGTTCGAGCGGTCCGTCCGCCAGGGCGCCGACGACGAGGGCGACCTGCAGCACGAGCGCGTCACGGGGGTGGGTGGCGTCCCACCCGGTGACGTCGACGGCCTTGCGCAGGCGGTACCGGACCGTGTTGGGGTGCACGAACATCAGGCGCGCCGTGGCCTCGAGGGAGCGCCCGTGCTCGAGGTAGGTCGAGACCGTCTGGGCCAGCGAGCCCCTCGCGGCCACCAGCGGTCGGTAGACGGCGTCCAGGACGGCGCGGCGCGCGCGCACGTCGCCGGAGAGCACCCGCTCGGGCCACAGCTCGTCGGCGAGCACCGGCCGCGGGGCACCGGGCCAGGCGCGCGCGGACGCCAGGCCCGACAGCGCCGCGCGGGTCGAGACGCCCGCCGACGCCAGGTCGGGCACCCCGGGGCCGACCACGACCGGGCCCGGCCCGAAGAGGGGGGCGAGGGTCGTGGTCGCCGCCCGCAGGTCCACGGCCGCCACCCCGTGCGGGGTCGGGGGGCCCGCCGGGGCGTCGCCGCCCGCGTCCGCCGGCGGCGGGGCGTCGTCGGCGGTGCGCCGACGGCGCGCGGAGAGGCCGAGCAGCAGGACCAGTCGCTCGCCCTGCAGGCCCACGAGCGCGTCGTCGGCCGTGGCGCGGGCCGCGCGCCGCAGCCGGGCGACGACGTCCTCGGGGGACCCGGCGGGGGAGGACCCCACGACCACGGTGACCACCGACGGACGACCCCACCCCAGCGCCGACAGGCGCGAGCGCACGGCGTCGTCCACGTCCCCGCGCACGACGGCGTCGACGACGAGGGCCTCGAGGCGGGCGTCCCACGCGCCTCGCGCCTCGGCGGCGCCGGCGTAGAGGCGCGCGGCCGCGAAGGCGACCTCCCGCGAGTAGCGCAGCACCGCCTCGCGCAGGTGCTGCTCCCGACCCGGTGCCGCGACGACGTCGACGTGGTCCTCGACCACGTCGACCGCCGCGCGCAGCAGCTCCAGGGTCTGGGCGAGCGTGACCGCGCGCGTGAGCTCGCGCGGTGCGCTGCCGAACACGTCGGCGGTGATGGCGAGCGAGGAGTGCGGGTCGCTGTACCAGGTGGTGAAGGCGCCGATGCCGGCCTGGGCCACCAGCCCGACCCAGGAGCGGTCCTGCGCGGACATGGCGCCGTACCAGGGCAGGGCCTCGTCCAGGTGGCGCAGCGCGGCCGTGGACAGCAGCCCGGTCGCGGCGCGCAGCCGGGCGACGTCGTCCGCCGAGGGCTCGGTGCGGCGGCCCCGGCCGCGCGCCCGTGCTCCCTCGTCCACGGTCGGGATCGTACGGACGCCCGGGGCGCAGCGCGGCGGCGTGCCGGGGGAGGGGGGGAGGGCTAGGGTCGGCACGTCCGGAGGTCCGGCGCACAGCTCGACGCGCGGTCCGCCACACCGACGGAAGGACCGCATGAGCCTGCTCGACAAGCTCCGCCGACGTGTCGCCGGCAGTGCGCCGGAGCGTCTGAAGCCGGCGCTGCGTCGCGTCGACCCGGCGGCCAAGCGCTCCAGTGGTCACAGCCACTCCGACGACCGCCGCGAGGACGCGCTGCGCTCGCGCCTGCACGAGGACCCCAACGACGAGAGCGCGTTCAGCGAGCTCGCCGGGATCGTGCGCCGCCGCGCGGCGGAGAACCACGCCGAGGACGACCCCCGCCGCGCCGAGGACGACGCCGTCTGGGCGCTCGCCGAGGAGATGGCGGGCAGCAGCCGGGCCTGGTACCCGCTGCTGGAGCTGGGCCGGCTGTCGATCCACGACGACCGCGAGGGCGCCATGCGGCGCCTGTCCACCGCCTCCGAGCGCGACCCCTCCGGCGGGGCCCTGGCCCAGGCCCTGCAGATCCTCCGCGAGGAGGGTCTCCCGGGCGACGCGCTGGGGCTCGGGGTGGGGCACTGGCGCCCGCGCGAGCACCGCATCGACGCCGGCAGCCAGCTCGTCCACGCCGCCGTGGAGGCGGGCCGCGTGGGTGAGGCCCGCCGTCACCTCGAGGCGCTGTCCCTGCACCCCGACTCCGCGCGCGTCGAGGTCGTCCGGGCCGAGCTCGAGCGCGTCATCGCCGGTGCCGAGGACGTGCCCGGCCACTGATCCCTGCACCAACTGATCCCTGCGCCAACTGATCACTGCGCCACGAGAGGCCGTCACCCCCGCGGGGTGGCGGCCTCTCGTCGTCTGAGGTCCGCGTGTGCCGCAGACGAGAGCGCGGCCGCCCCGGAGGGACGGCCGCGCTCTCGGTGCGCTGGGCCGGTCAGGCGTCGCCGCCCGCGCTGCCGGAGGTCCCGGCGCGGACGTCGTCCAGCTTCCACGCCGCGTACGCCTTCGCGGGGGCGTCGCGGTCGACCTCTCCCGCGACCGCGAGGCGCACGAGCGCCTGGTAGGCCATCGACGGTCCGTCGATGCGGAAGTGGCGGCGGGTCGCCTGGCGGGTGTCCGACAGGCCGAAGCCGTCGGCGCCGAGGACGGTGTAGTCCGCCGGGACCCAGGGGCGGATCTGCTCCTGCACCGACCGCATGTAGTCGCTGACCGCGACGACCGGCCCGCGCTGGCCCTTCAGCTTCTGCGTGACGAAGGGAGTGGGGGCCTCCCCGTCCGCGCCCTCGGCGGCAGCAGACCCCGGGTGCTCGAACACCCAGGCGTCGCAGGCGAGCCCGTCGCGGCGCAGCTCGCCCCACGACGTCACCGACCAGACGTCGGCGTCGACGCCGAACTCCGAGCCGAGCAGCTCCTGGGCCTCCAGGGCCCACGGCACGCCGACGCCGGAGGCGAGCAGCTGCACCCGGGGGCGCTCGCCCTCGTGCCCGCGGCTGACGAGGTGCATGCCGCGCACGATCCCCTCGGCGTCCACGTCGGCCGGCTCGGCCGGCTGCACCATCGGCTCGTTGTAGACGGTGAGGTAGTACATGACGTTCGGGTCGACGTCGTGCCCGGCCGCGTCGGTCCCCTTCGGACCCTCGCCGTACATCCGCTCCAGGCCGGAGCGGACGATGTGGCCGATCTCGTAGCCGTACGCCGGGTCGTAGGACACGACTGCCGGGTTCGTCGACGCGAGCAGCGGCGAGTGGCCGTCGGCGTGCTGCAGGCCCTCACCGGTGAGCGTGGTCCGCCCCGCGGTGGCGCCGATGAGGAAGCCGCGCGCCATCTGGTCACCAGCCGCCCACAGGCTGTCGCCCGTGCGCTGGAACCCGAACATGGAGTAGAAGACGTAGACCGGGATCAGGGCCTCGCCGTGGGTGGCGTAGGCGGTGCCGGCGGCGGTGAAGGCCCCCATGGAGCCGGCCTCGTTGATGCCGGCGTGGATGATCTGCCCGGACTCGGACTCCTTGTAGGCGAGCATCAGCTCGCGGTCCACCGACTGGTAGTTCTGCCCGTTCGGGTTGTAGATCTTCGCCGTCGGGAAGAAGGAGTCCATGCCGAACGTGCGAGCCTCGTCCGGGATGATCGGCACGACGCGCCGGCCCAGCTCCTTGTCGCGCATGAGGTCCTTGAGCAGGCGCACGAAGGCCATGGTCGTGGCGATCGTCTGCTTGCCGGACCCGCGCTGGAGCACCTTGTAGGCGTCGTCGCCGGGCAGCTCGAGCCGCGTGTGCGGCGTCGTGCGCCGCGACGGCAGCGGGCCGCCCAGCTTCTCGCGTCGCTCGCGCAGGTACCGGATCTCCTCGGCGTCCTCGCCCGGGTGGTAGTAGGGCGGCCGGTAGAGGTCCTCCTCCAGCACCTTGTCGGTGATGGGGATGCGCAGGCTGTCGCGGAAGGCCTTGAGGTCCTCCATCGTCAGCTTCTTCATCTGGTGGGTCGCGTTGCGGCCCTCGAAGTGCGAGCCGAGCCCGTAGCCCTTCACCGTCTTGGCGAGGATGACGGTGGGCTGGCCGGTGTGCTCCACCGCCGCCTTGTAGGCCGCGTACACCTTCCGGTAGTCGTGCCCGCCGCGCTTGAGGCCCCACAGCTGGTCGTCGCTGTAGTCCTCGACGAGCTTGCGGGTGCGCGGGTCCTGCCCGAAGAAGTGCTCGCGGACGTACGCGCCGGACTCCGCCTTGAAGGTCTGGTAGTCCCCGTCCAGCGTCTGGTTCATGACGTTGACCAGGGCGCCGTCGCGGTCGGCGGCCAGCAGCGGGTCCCACTCGCGGCCCCACAGCACCTTGATGACGTTCCAGCCGGCGCCGCGGAAGAACGACTCGAGCTCCTGGACGATCTTGCCGTTGCCGCGCACCGGGCCGTCGAGCCGCTGCAGGTTGCAGTTGACCACGAACGTGAGGTTGTCGAGGTTGTCGTTGGCGGCGACCTGCAGCAGGCCGCGGCTCTCCGGCTCGTCCATCTCGCCGTCGCCGAGGAAGGCCCAGACGTGGCTGGCGGCGACGTCCTTGATGCCGCGCGCGGCGAGGTACTTGTTCGACTGCGCCTGGTAGACGGCGTTCATCGGCCCGAGGCCCATGGACACCGTGGGGAACTCCCAGAAGTCCTTCATCAGGCGCGGGTGCGGGTAGCTGGGCAGACCGCGCCCCGGCGCCGTCAGCTCCTGGCGGAAGCTGTCGAGGTCGGTCTCGGACAGCCGGCCCTCGAGGAAGGCGCGGGCGTAGACGCCGGGGGAGGCGTGGCCCTGGATGTAGACCTGGTCGGGCGTGCCGCCCTCGTGGCCCTTGAAGAAGTGGTTGAAGCCGACCTCGTACAGCGTGGCCGAGGAGGCGTAGCTGGAGATGTGCCCGCCGACGGCGATGTCGGGGCGCTGGGCGCGGTGCACCGTGATGGCCGCGTTCCAGCGCAGCCACGCGCGGTAGCGGCGCTCGACCTCCTCGTCACCGGGGAACCACGGCTCCTGCTCCGGGCCGATGGTGTTGACGTAGTCGCTCGTCACCGGCGTCGGGACGCCGACGCCGCGCTCGCGGGCGCGCTGCAGCATCGACAGCATCAGGTACCGGGCGCGGGTGCGGCCGCGCTCGTCCACCGCCCCGTCGAGGGAGTCGAGCCACTCCTGGGTCTCCTCGGGATCGATGTCCGGGACCTGGGAGGGCATGCCGCTCCGGGTCGGACCGGCGTCGTCGCGTCCTGCCACTGAGCTTCTCCGTCTCGCTCGCCGGCGCCGGGGCGCCAGCACGTCGACCGCGGCCCGTTCGGCCGCACACCGCGGTGCAGGGGTCGCCCGCGGCGCGTCCATCCTCGCGCGCCGCGGGTCGCCGCGTCACATCAGGTGCGCACCGTCTCCGGCGCACAGCGGCGGCGGGGTGCGTCGACGACGCGACTGCGGTGGGATCGGCGCATGGAGACGACGACGCTGGCGGTGCGGACGGGCGGGGACGAGCGCGTGGTGGACCTGACCGCGCAGGTGGAGGGCGCCCTCGACGCCTGGGGCGCCGCCGACGGGCTGCTCTCGGTCTTCGTCCCGCACGCGACCGCGGGCGTGGCCGTCCTCGAGACCGGCGCCGGCTCCGACGAGGACCTGCTGCGGGCGCTCGGCGACATCCTCCCGGCCGAGGGGCCGCAGGGACGCGGCTGGCGCCACGCCCACGGCTCGCCGGGGCACGGGCGCGACCACGTGCTCCCGGCGATCGTGAGCCCCTCGATGGTCGTCCCCGTGCTCGAGGGGCGCCTGGCGCTCGGCACCTGGCAGAGCGTCTGCCTCGTCGACACCAACCGCGACAACGCCGACCGCACCGTCCGCCTGTCGTTCGTCCGCGGCTGACGCCGAGGGGCCTCCGGGCGGCGTCGTGAGCCTCCGCCGTGGGGAAGGCCGCCTGGGACGGACTTCGTGAGCCTTCGCCGTGGGGAAGGCCGCCTGGGACGGACCTCGTGAGCCTTCGCCGTCGGGAAGGCCGCCTGGGACGGACTTCGTGAGCTCTCGCCGTCGGGGAGGGGGGGGCGCGCGGGCGGGTCAGGCGCCGGTCCGCACCCGCTGGGCGCCGGTGTAGACGTTGAGCGTCGGCGGGCGCACGAAGCCCGCGAGCGTCATGCCCGCCTCGCGAGCCAGCTGGACGGCCAGCGAGGACGGCGCGGAGACGGCGGCCAGGACCGGCACCCCCGCCATCCAGGCCTTCTGGGCGAGCTCGAAGGACGCGCGACCGCTCACCACGAGGACGTGCCCCCGCAGCGGCCAGCCGACGTCGCGGGCGGCCCGCCCCAGCACCTTGTCGACGGCGTTGTGGCGGCCGACGTCCTCGCGCACGACCAGCAGCTCGCCGTCGGCGGTCGCCAGGCCGGCGGCGTGCAGGCCGCCGGTGCGGTCGAAGACGCGCTGGGCCTCCCGCAGCCGCCCGGGCAGGGCGGCCAGGACGCCCGCGTCGACGACGACGTCGTCGCGCCACAGGTTCGCCCCGGTGCGCGCGCGGACGGCGTCCACGCTCGCGGAGCCGCAGACGCCGCAGGCCGAGGTCATCCCGAAGGTGCGCCGCCCCTCGAGGTCGGGCACCGGCACCCCGGGGGCGAGGGCCAGCTCGAGCGAGCCGACCACGGGGTCCCCGGCCGCGTCGACGTCGACGCAGGCGGTCGTGCGCGCGACGGCGCCCGGTCCCGGCAGCAGCCCCTCGGTGAGCAGGAAGCCCAGCGCGAGGTCCTCGTCGTCGCCCGGCGTGCGCATCGTGACGACGACGGGCGCCCCGGCGACGCGCACCTCGAGCGGCTCCTCGACGGCGACGGCGTCACGGCGCTCCTGCGCCGCGGGGCCCTCGCCGTCGACGCGGACGCGCAGCACCTCCACGGCGCCGGCCCCGGCGTCCGTCGGACCCGCCGAGCCCCCCTGTCGACCGTCGCCCCGCACGCCGGGGACTGTAGGCGCCGACACCTGGGTGCCTCCCCGGCGCCTCCCGGGCGCCGTCGCGGCCCGGGCCCGCAGACGGGCCCTCCGGCGCGGCAGCCCGCCACTCGCAGGAGGGCGTGCACTACGGTCGCCCCCGACCGAGAACGGGCACGGGACCACGGACGACGACGGAGAAGAGGACACGACGGTGGGTGCGACCGCGGACGCCGCGGCAGGTGGCGGGGCCGCGCAGCGGCTGTCCATCACGGCCGGGCAGGTGGTGCAGGAGCTCGGGTACGACTCTGACGTCGACCACGACCTGCGCGACGACGTCGAGGAGACCATCGGCGCCGAGATGCTGGACGAGGAGGCCGTCGAGGCGGTCGACGTCGTCCTGCTGTGGTGGCGCGAGGACGACGGCGACCTCGTGGACGCCCTCGTCGACTCCCTCACCTCCCTGGGCGAGAGCGGCGTCGTGTGGCTGCTCAGCCCCAAGAGCGGTCGGCCCGGGCACGTCGAGCCCGCCGACATCGACGACGCCGCCCCCACCGCGGGCCTGCACGCGACGTCGACGACCTCCGTCACGAGCGACTGGTCGGGCACGCGCCTCGTCGCCCGCAGCCGCAGGGCCTGACGACGCCCGCCCGGCTGCGGGCGCTGCTGCACCGCCGACCGGGCGACGCCGGCGCGTCCCTCGTGGGGGCGCGCGCGCCTGCTGCGACGCGCCACGTCGCGGCGGACGGCTTCGCGGTCGAGCTCGGCGGGGACCTGCCGCCGGGCGCCCGCGGCCGGCTGCTGGTCTTCCTGCCCTTCGCCTCCTCCCCGGTGTGCACGGGGGAGGTCGGCGAGCTGCGGGACCGCGCCGCGGAGCTCGCGGACGCCGGGCTCGACGTCGTGGCGCTGACCTGCGACGCCGTCCCGGCCCTGGCCGCGTGGGCGCGCGCCGAGCGGCTGCCCTTCCCGGTGCTGTCCGACTTCTGGCCGCACGGCGCCGCGTCCGGGGCCTGGGGCGTGCTCGACCCGGCCACCGGGGCGCCCCGCCGCGTCACCTTCCTCGTCAGCGCTGACGGCCGGGTGCGGTGGCGCGACGAGGCTGCCCCGGGTCGTGCCCGGTCGCTGGACGACGCGCTGGCCGCCGCACGGCGCCTGCTCCCCGCGGGCTGACCGCGCCGGGGGGCGACCCCGACCGTCCCGGCCGGGACCGCCCGCGCCGGCTCACTCCCTCGCGCTCAGCACCACGCTCCCCGCGGCCACGGAGACGTCGATCGCGTGGTCGGCGGAGGGGGAGGTGTCCAGGCTCTCCTCGAGCGACCCGCCCGCGACGTCCCTGCTCAGGGCGTAGGTCCCCACCGGGAGCGCGAGCTCCACGGACCCGGCGCTGACGTCGACGGACACCGAGCTCGGCGCTGCGCCACCCAGGTCGGCGACCACGCTCCCGGCCGCGACGTCGAGGGTCACGTCGTCCACGTCGGTGACGTCGGCGTCCAGCCTCCCGGCCGCGACGTCCGCGTCGAGGGAGGTCGTCGAGCCCTCCAGGACGACGGCGCCCGCGCCCACGTCGACCTGGACGGCGTCGTAGTCGCCGGTGGCCCGCAGCTCCCCTCCTCCGACGTCGAAGCTCGCGTCGAGCGCCCCGTCGCCGAGGTCGGCGGGGAGCGTGAGCGTCGCCCGCCCCACGTCGCCGGACCACCCGAGCAGCCATCCGCCCAGCGGCGCGTCCGGGGTGGCGACCTGCAGCAGGTCGCCGTCCCGCTCGAGCTGCCACTCGCCGCGGCTGCCGCTCACGTCCAGCTCCGCCTGCTCCACGTCCCCGAGGACGACGTCCACGCGGGCGGCGGAGGCGTCGACGTCGAGGCGGCGCACGCCCTCCGCGCTCACGGCGCGGGCGTCGTCGACCCGCAGGGCGCTCGAGGCGGTGGAGCCGGCGGCGCTCACCACCCCGCCGACGAGGACGACGGCGCCGAGCACGACGGCGACCGTCGAGACGGTGCGGGCGGTGCCGCGCCCGGGCCGCCGGGGTCCGGCCGGCGGGTGCTCGAGCTGCGCAGGTCCGGGCTGCGGGGGAGCGGGGGAGCGGGGCGGGGCGGGGGGCG
>Ga0210040_10006166_pt1 | contig 15015 bp, 15 predicted proteins | sample CryGeyCG12114_NA_FD_185462 | JGI IMG/M metagenome (GOLD analysis project Ga0210040, IMG submission 185462) | Groundwater microbial communities from aquifer - Crystal Geyser CG19_WC_8/21/14_NA (SPAdes) (version 2) | ecosystem: Environmental > Aquatic > Deep subsurface > Groundwater | place: USA... | reverse complement strand
TCGCCCGCGCGGTGGGCACCAGGACCGTGATGCGCAGGGGCGGGGAACGCGCGACCGCCGCGACGACCGCGACGCTTCGCGGGGATCCGCGGCGCGTTCCTCCCGAGACGCCGGCGACGCGGGGCGGGACGCGAGGCCCGGCCGCACCCAGCGCGACCAGGGCGCCCGCCGCACCCCCTCGTCCGGCCCGCGCCAGGGCGGCCAGCGCCGCAACCCCGGACGGCCGTCGACAGGCGGGACGGACCGCCGAGCATGACCGACAGCCGCCTCGCCGGCGCCACCGTGCGCGTCGTGGGCACGGGTCTCCTCGGCACGAGCGTCGGCCTCGGCCTGCGCGCCCGCGGTGTGGATGTGGTGCTCCACGACGCCTCGCCCGCGCAGCTGGGTCTGGCGATCGACTACGGTGCCGGCCGCGCCGCGGCGCCGGATGACCGGCCGTCGCTCATCGTGGTCTGCGTGCCGCCGGACGTGACGGCACGCACCGTCGCGGCCGAGCTGGACGCCTACCCCGACGCGATCGTCACGGACGTGGCGAGCGTGAAGGTCGCACCGCTCGAGGAGCTCGCCGCGCTGGGCGCGGACATCACGCGTTACCTGGGATCGCATCCCATGGCCGGGCGGGAGCGCGGCGGGGCGGTTTCCGGCCGCGCTGACCTGTTCCTCGGCCGCCCCTGGGTCATCGCGGGGCACGGCGCCATCACGTACGGCGCCGGCGCGCAGGTCGACGACCTGGCTCTCGACCTCGGCGCGGTACCGGTCGAGATGACGCCGGAGCAGCACGACCTGAGCGTGGCCCTGGTGTCGCACGTGCCGCAGCTGGTCTCCACGTTGCTCGCCGCCCGGCTCATCGACGCGCCGGAGCGGGCGCTGGGGCTCGCGGGTCAGGGCCTGCGCGACGTCACGCGCATCGCCGCGAGCGAGCCGGAGCTGTGGGTGCAGATCCTCGGCGCCAACGCCGCGGCCGTCGCCGACATCCTCCGGGAGCTGCGGACGGATCTCGGGAGCGTCATCGATGCGCTCGACGGGCTCGATCGACCGGGTTCCCTGCGGGCCCTCGCCGAGACGCTGGCCGCGGGCAACACGGGCGTCGCCCGCATCCCCGGCAAGCACGGACAGGACCGCCGCTTCGCCTCCGTGACCGTGATGGTGGATGACACGCCCGGCCAGCTCGCGCGCCTGCTCACCGAGATCGGCGAGATCGGCGTGAACCTCGAGGACCTCCGCCTGGAGCACTCCCCGGGTGCGCAGATCGGCCTCGCGGAGATCGCCGTGGTGCCCGAGGCCAGGACCACGCTTACCGACGAGCTCGGGGCACGAGGATGGAGGATCGCCGGATGAGCGCGAACACGAGTCAGGCGATGGACGTTCCGGAGGGCGGCGGCGGTGCGGAGGGCCCCATCCTCACCCCGGTCCCGGATCCCGCCGAGAGCACGGAGGCGGCCGCGGACCTGGTGGTGGTCGCGGTCGACGGCCCCGCCGGCAGCGGCAAGTCGAGCGTGAGCAAGGCGGCCGCCCGCGCGCTCGGCTACGACTACCAGGACACGGGCGCCGCGTACCGCGCGCTGGCGTGGTTCGCGCTGTCCAGCGGCGTCGACCCGCAGGACTCCGCCATGGTCGTCGGCTTGCTCGAGGGCTTCGCCTACGCGATCGGCACGGACCCGGACGACTACTACGTGCGGGTGGGCAGCACGGACGTGTCCGAGGCCATCCGCGAGCCCCGCGTGTCCGCCGCGGTCAGCGCGATCGCGCGCATCCCCGAGGTGCGGCACTACCTCGTCGCGCTGTTCCGCTCGATCATCGCGGACACCGACAGCGCGGGCATCGTGGTGGAGGGACGGGACATCACGACGGTCGTCGCGCCGGACGCGGCCGTGCGCATTCTCCTCACCGCCGACGAAGAAGTTAGAATGGCTAGACGCTCGGCTGAACTGAGCGGGCACTCCGCCGCTGCGGTGGGCGAGCAACTCGCCTCCCGCGACCGGCAGGATTCGCGGGTCGTCGACTTTCTGAACGCCGCGGAAGGGGTGACCACCATCGACTCCACCCACCTCGACTTCGACCAGACCGTGTCCGCGGTGGTCGAGCTCGTCAGGCTACGAACGGCATAATCCCATGGCTGACACCCAGCGCGACGACTTCCCCGCGTCCGACGACGCGGAATCCGAGAACCTCCAGCCCGGCGGCGGTGATCTCGACGCCGATCTGGACGGCGGCGAGCATGGCGCTCCCGGGCTGGACCGGGGGGAGGCGGACGTCGAAGGCCGCGAGTTCCAGACGGCGGGGCTCATCGCGGACGTCGACGACGAGGACGATGCCCAGCGCGCCGAGACGCTGCGCCGCGGACTCGTGGACTACGACCTCCAGGACGAGGACTTCGAGCTTCTCGAGGCCGCCTCGGACGGTCCCGAGGGCATCACCTACCTTCCCGCCCTGCCCGTGCTCGCGATCGTGGGGCGCCCCAACGTCGGCAAGTCGGCGCTCGTGAACCGCATCCTCGGCCGCCGCGAGGCCGTGGTCGAGGACGTTCCCGGCGTGACCCGCGACCGCGTCTCGTACAAGGCGGAGTGGAACGGCCGCCGCTTCACGCTCGTCGACACCGGCGGGTGGGAGCCGGACGCGAAGGGCATCAACGCGTCCGTCGCGCAGCAGGCCGAGATCGCGGTCGAGCTCGCTGACGCCGTGCTCTTCGTCGTCGACGCCAACGTCGGCGCCACCTCGACCGACGAGCACGTGGTGCGGATGCTGCGCAAGACCAAGAAGCCCGTGCTGCTCGCCGCCAACAAGATCGATGACGCGCGCCAGGAGCCCAACGCGGCAGGCCTGTGGTCGCTCGGCCTCGGCGAGCCGCGTCCGGTCTCCGCCCTGCACGGCCGCGGCGTCGCGGACCTCCTCGACGAGGTGCTGCGCGTGCTGCCCGAGGTCTCCGCCGTCGCCAAGGAGGAGGTCGGCGGACCCCGCCGCGTCGCCATCCTCGGCCGACCCAACGTGGGCAAGTCGAGCCTGCTGAACAAGGCCGTGGGGGAGGAGCGGGTCGTCGTGAACGACCTCGCCGGCACCACCCGCGACCCGGTCGACGAGCAGGTCGAGATCGCCGGCAAGGTGTGGCGCTTCGTCGACACCGCGGGCATCCGCCGCCGCGTGCGCCAGGCCTCCGGCGCCGAGTTCTACTCCTCGCTGCGCACGAGCGCCGCGCTGGAGAAGGCCGAGGTCGCCGTCGTGCTCATCGACGTCTCCGAGGTGATCAGCGAGCAGGACGTGCGCATCATCGACCTCGTGCTCGAGTCGGGTCGTGCGCTCGTGCTCGCGTTCAACAAGTGGGACATGCTCGACGACGAGCGCCGCCGCTACCTGGAGCGCGAGATCGAGCAGGACCTCGCGCACGTCGCCTGGGCGCCGCGGGTCAACATCTCCGCGCGCACCGGACGGCACATGGAGAAGCTCGTACCCGCGCTGGAGCTCGCGCTGCAGTCGTGGGACACCCGCGTGCCGACCGGCAAGTTCAACGCGTTCCTCGCCGAGCTCGTGGCCGAGCACCCGCACCCCGTGCGCAGCGGCAAGCAGCCGCGCATCCTGTTCGGCACCCAGGCGTCCACGCGCCCGCCGACATTCGTGCTGTTCACGAGCGAGTTCCTCGACCCGCAGTACCGCCGCTTCATCACGCGCCGCCTGCGCGAGACCTACGGCTTCGAGGGGTCCCCGATCAACGTGAACATGCGGGTGCGCGAGAAGCGCAAGCGCTGACGCCGGCGGGGCCTCAGACCGCTGAGGTCCCGCAGCCTGTCGGCGGGCGGGCGGTCGCTGAGACTGTCGACGGGATGCACGCACCGGGCGGCGGGCATCACAGCGCCGGAGCGCGCCCCTTCTTGCGATTCGCGAACGGCAGAGCGCCATAGGTGGCGAAGAACTCCTCGATGAGCGCCGACTCGACGTCCTCCGGATCCTGATCCGGCGTCTCCTTCCACGCGACCAGGAGCTCGTCATGGTCGGCCAGCTGCCACACGTAGCGGCCGCCCCAGTGGCCGACGGGTTCGCCCGCGCCGTGTCGGCGGAACTCGTCGACGCGCGTGCGGATGCCGCGCTTGCCGTGCGCCCCCGCGCCCGCCTTGCCGACGTAGACGACGTTGGAGCCGTGCACCCACGCGCTCTCGAGCTTGACCCGGGGCGCAGACGGATCCTTGCCCTTGAACCAGCCCGCGGCGCTCCGCTCCAGGAACTCTGGTGCGGAGAGGCTCGGCCGGTACGCGACGTACACTCCCGGCGCGTTCGGCACGTCGGCTGCAGGGAGATCGGCGAAGGGGACGAAACCGCTGAAGCCGGAGGCGTCGAGAACTCTCTGCGTCAATTCCACCCGCCCACATTACGGCCTCCGGAACGGCCGGATCGCACGGCCCGCGCGGGCCGGATCAGCGCCTCGTGCCCGTCTCCGCAGGCCGGGCGCGGCTCGTCCCGGTACCCTCGGAGGCATGGCCCCATCCCGCGATCCCGGTGACGCCTGGGTCGAGGGAGCGGACGGCTCGCGGTTCTGGGGTCGCTTCGGCGCCGCCGGCCTCGTGCTGCACGATCCCGCGCACGGCATCCTGCTGCAGCACCGCGTCGAGTGGAGCCACTTCGGCGGCACCTGGGGCATCCCCGGTGGCGCGATCCAGCAGGGCGAGCGCCCGATCGACGGCGCGGTCCGCGAGGCGACCGAGGAGGCCGGCCTGCCCGACGGTGTCGTGCTGCCGTGCTTCTCGCACGTGCTGGACCTGGGCTTCTGGTCGTACACGACGCTCGTGGCCCGGGCGCGCGAGTCGTTCGAGCCGATCATCTCCGACCGCGAGAGCCTCGAGCTGCGCTGGGTTCCGCTCGACGAGGTCGACGGCCTGCCCTTGCATCCCGGCTTCGGCGCCGCGTGGCCGGCCCTCCGCGCCGACCTCCGCCGCGAGATCACGGTGGTCGTGGATGCGGCCAACGTTGTCGGGTCCCGCCCCGACGGCTGGTGGAAGGATCGCCGCGGCGCGGCCGAGCGGCTCCTGGCCACACTCGCCGAGCTGGCCCGCACGGGCGTTCCGGCGGAGCAGCTCGACCTCCCGCACCACGCGTGGTGGCCGCGCTACACGGTCGTGCTCGAGGGCCAGGCTCGCGGAGCCGCGCTGCCCGAGGGCGTGCCGGACGCGATCCGCGTCGTCGAGGCGCCGGGCGAGGGCGACGACACGATCGTCGGCGAGGTGGGTGCGCTTCGCGACGCGGATCCCGAGGCCGACGTCCGGGTCGTCACGTCCGACCGCGAGCTGCGCGCCCGCGTCGAGTTCCTCGGTGCCCGCACCCACGGCCCGTCCTTCCTCACGGCCCTGGAAGCGTCGTCGACGACGCACAACGAGCACGTCGGCCCCTGAGCCTGGCCCGGCTTCGACATCCCGACCAGTCTTCGGGCGGGCCCTGAGCGTGTCGAAGGGACGCGACCCGGCCGCGATCCGCATCGTCGTGCGCACTTCCGTACTGTCGGGATCATGACCGACTCCTTCTCCCCGGCGCACCAGACCCTCCTCGATTCGGTTCCGCTCCGCGCGGGTGCCGACATCACGACCGCGGACGTGCCTTACGAGCACGACGGAGCCGCGATGGAGGGTTATTCGGCCGTGGATGCGGCGCAGGAGGGTCGCCGTCCGGGCGTCCTGATCATCCACGACTGGGGTGGCATCGCCGACTACACCCGCGTGCGCGCGCAGATGCTCGCCCGCCTCGGCTACGCGGCGTTCGTCGCGGACGTCTACGGCGCCGGCATCCGGCCGCAGGGCGACGACGCGGCCCGGGAGGCCGGCAAGTACTACTCGAACCTCGAGTTGCTGCGCGCCCGCGTGGAGGCCGGGTACCGTCAGCTGGTTGCCGATGATGCCGTCGATCCGAACCGCATCGTCGTGATCGGCTACTGCTTCGGCGGGTCCGCCGCGCTCGAGTTCGCCCGCACCGGCACGGACGTCGCCGGCGTCGCCTCCTTCCACGGCGGCCTCATCGCCCACGACCCGAGCGACGCGGACGCCATCCGGGCGTCCCTCCTGATTCTCACGGGCGGGTCCGACCCCGTCGTGCCGGACGAGGCGGTCGTCGCGTTCCAGAACGAGCTCCGCACCGCCGAGCACGTGGAATGGGAGGTCGTCACCTACAGCGGCGCTCCGCACGCGTTCACGCTGCCCGAGACCGACTACTACCGCCCGCTCGCGGACGCCCGCAGCTGGCGCCGTTTCGTGGACTTCCTCGAGGAGGTCACGGCCGAGCCGCAAGCCTCCGACTCCGGCCCGGGGGAGTAGCGGCACCGGCCCCGATGGTGCGCGGCGGCGCTCGCGCATCCGCTACTATGGACAAGTTGCCCGAGAGGGTAACGGGCTGTGGCGCAGCTTGGTAGCGCACTTGACTGGGGGTCAAGGGGTCGCAGGTTCAAATCCTGTCAGCCCGACACGAAAGTGCCGGTCAACGAATGCGCCACCCGGGTCTGTCGCGTCATGAGACATTGTCCAAGGCCCACGCGAGCTGACCCGGCGTAGCCTCCACAGATTGCGAGCATGAACATCAAGTAAGACCGGCGCAGTTGTGTCGGTCAACGTCATTATCGACCCCGACAGAGACGGTCTGCCGGGCATCGTCGACTCTCCGTCATCATCGGCATTCACTACTTGGTCCACTTCACGGGGCCGCTTGGCTTTCATATTCCGCGGCAAGTTGTGTGATCGAGTCCTGGTGTTCGTGTCCGGCTGTGACGGCGGATCGTTCGGATCACAGTCCCGTTACGGTGCCGTCGATCGAGACGGGTGCTGGGTCCGGTTCGTTCACATAGACCTGCGGCGGGGTCCAAGTGGCCCGCAGACGGCGCGCGCCCTGGTGGGATGGGCCCAGCGCGAACGAGTCAATCCTGGACGCGGCCTGGTCGGTGATCAGCCGTTCAGCGAATAGCAGTCGCGCCACCGGCCGCAGGACGCTGTCGTCCAGGCCCAGTCCCCGCAGCGGTGCCAGGGGATCGATCGGCCGTGCCATCCACCCCATCTGCTGGCCGAGCAGCAAGGTGCCGAAGAGCCCGTCGGACAGCGCCCGCTGGCTGACCTCGTCAGCCGATATCCCGTTGATCGATGCGCGCATGTTCGAGCCCCGCTGCTCCTGTGCGGCCAGCGTCAGCCGCTCCTCATGACCGATCGCCGAGACGGTCCTGGTGGACAGGTCCACGATCTGCACCGGCAGTGCCGTGTGAGGGGAAGCGAACGGGACATCGCCGGCGCGGTTGTCCCGCAGCCGCACCAGCTCGGCGTGGACTGCGTCGCTGCGCACCGCCGCGTTGAGCGAGATCGTCTTCCCGTCGTTGGTGATCTCGCGCGCACGGAACAGTGTCCGGCCCACCCGCACCCATGGCGCGAGTTCCTCCGCCGCCAGCTCCTCCAGACGACGCCGCACCCGCCGACCGAGGTCTTCCGGGTCACTCCACGGGCTCGTCGTGTACAGGTTGCGGGCACCCTGGATCAGATCGCGCTGCGCACCATCCATCTCCCCGCCGGTCTCGCCGTGGACGAACAGGCACAGCCGCAACCCGTTGCGCTCCGCCTCCAAGAACTCCGCATGCGTGGCCGAGTACCCGTCGGGCATCCGCACGCCGTAGCGCGAACCCCACATGCCCACGTAAACCTCGGAGCTGCGAACCCCGGAGAGGTAGGCCTGCTCGGCCGAGATGTCCTGCGCTCCGAGATCCTCGAACATCACCGCCGTCGCCCCGACTGACTCGATCGCTGCCCGCACCGCGGTCCGCTCGTCGGGCATGTCGGTGATCAGGCTGGATACGAACACTCGCCGTCCGCTCGCCCACGCCCGCACATCCTCCGCTGCGGCAGCCAGGGAGGCCGAGCGCTGGTCGATCAGCAACGACGCATCATCCATGCCTCAAGTCCATCACGGACACGCCCAGACGCGGAGCGCACACGCGAGCCGCACACGCCAGCGGTGAGGCCTCCCCAGTTCACGTCGCCTCTTTCGGGTGTCTGCGCGGCGTCGTAAACTGGGTCTTGAGGCGGCCTCTTATGCGGCGCTGTCGCTCGTTGCGACGGTATGACCTTCCCGGGAACGGGCGGTCCTTTCAGGTTCTTGTCGCCGAACCTTTGAAGGGGTCTGTCCATGCTCCGACTCATCTGGGCTCTCAGCGTCCACACCCGCTACTTCCTGCGCCGCTACATGCCCACCAACATCCTGCTGGGCGCTATCCGGACTCGCCGTAGACTGCGGTGGGGTCTGCCGGCGATGCTGCTGGCCATCCCGTACCTGTACGCCGCGAACCACTGCGTGCAGCTCATCGAGGGCGGCGGTCCCGGGTGGCTGCACTTGCTCGTGCTGCTGTTCATCTACAACGCGTTGAAGTTCGCCATCATGGGGCCGGTCAGCCTCGTCCTCCTGCTCCGTGCCCGCCTTCGCGAGCACGCCGCACGCCGCCGCGAGCAGCGTGCCGACCACCGGCCCATGGTCGCCGCGTAGGAGGGGGTGTCTGATGGGCGCGTACGTGAAGAAGACGGCCCGGCGCCGCTACGACGAACGACAGTTCACCGTCCGCGCGGTGCACCGTGACCCGCCCGACCTGCACAAGCTCTGCGAAGCCCTGATCCGCCTCACCCTGCAAGGGGTCGGCCAGTCACGGGCACACCGCCGCGCAGATGAGGTACCCGAGACCTACCGGAGCCCAGTACAGCCGGAGTCAGAACGAGAGAATGACTGAGCCCCGGCGACGTGACCGAGGTCAGAGGTCCACCGGGGCTTGCGATGTTCAGGGTAGCCGCGGTGTCGGCGAGGCTCGCTAGCCTCAGAGCCGCCGCCGGTAAAGTAGGCAGCAAATGACGGCGGGCAACTGAGGGAGGCAGACCATGGCGCGTGCGGACCTGCTTCTGGACCTCGTCGAGGCCGAGCGCCGTGGCGATCGCGACCGTTTCCGCGTCCTCGTCGAAGCAGTCATCGCTGAGGAGCGAGCCAACCAGCATCATCTCGTCGCCGACCGCCTGTCCGAGCTGATCACCACCACCGGACAGAGCGCCCCGCGTGATGACCGCGCCGCAGCCATGCGTGACCTGGTGCAGGAGATCGTTCCTCATCGGCGCCTGGACGAGCTGGAACTTGCTCCGGTCCCGCACCGGGTCGTCACCGAGCTGATCGAGGAGCAGAAGCGCGCCGAGCTGCTGCGCAGCTACGGGATCGAGCCCCGCAATCGACTGCTGCTGTCCGGCCCGCCGGGCAACGGCAAGACCAGCGTCGCCGAGGCCATCGCCTCGGAGCTGATGCTGCCCTTCTACGTCATCCGCTACGAGGGGGTTGTATCAAGCTTCCTGGGCGAGACCGCCGCACGGCTCGGCAACGCCTTCGAGTTCGCCCGCACCCGCCGCTGCGTGCTGTTCTTCGACGAACTCGACACCATCGCCAAGGAACGATCAGACGAGCACGAGACCGGGGAGATCAAGCGGGTGGTCTCGACCCTGCTGCTCCAGATCGACCAGCTTCCCCCGCATGTGCTGCTGGTAGGAGCGACCAACCACAGCGAACTTCTCGACCGGGCAGCATGGCGACGCTTCCAGATTCGCGCTGAACTCGAACCGCCCAGTCGTGCACAGGCCACCCGCTTCCTGGAACGCCTCGCCGCCCGCTTGGGCGGCGACCTCGGATTCGCCCCCCGGACCCTGGCGGACAAGCTCGCGGGAGCAAGCTTCTCCGAACTGGAGGAGTTCGCGTTGGACGTGCGCCGTAGAGCCGTGCTCGAACTGCCCGACAGCAACCTCCGGCGGATCGTCCAGGAACGTCTTGAGCACAGGCGAGATCAGGCGGCGGGGTGACCGCGGAGCGCCGGCCGCTCCTGGCGTTCGGGTCGCCAACGGTGGTAGATCGGCCCACACAAACGCCCCGAGACATGCCGCGCCTGTCCAAACCCAACGCCGGTCGGCAGGGGGAGCGGCTGACGCCGCAGTTCGGTGAGCTGAGCGCAGCGTTCGATGCCGAGCGGGCGCGTCTTTCCGCTGACACACCCGACGAGGTCGACCCGGCGCTAGTGGTCGTCTTCGACCTCGCCGGCAGCATCAAGGACTTCCGCAACGCGATCGACCAGGTCGACGGACTGGAGTTCCTGTCCGAGCTGATCGGAGACCGTTCGGACCCAGACGACGACTTCCACATGACCGAGTCCGCAAGCGGCCGCACGGACAAGCCCGTACAGCACTCCCTGTACTTGATGATGTCGAACGCCAAAGCGATCGACGAACTCCTGCGCCTGTTCACCGCCTGGCAAGCAGACCCGTCAGCATCGTTCGCCCACGGCTTGGGCAAGTTCAAGACGGCGTTCCAGCAGCTCACCGCGATCCGACGGTGGGGACCAGAAGATCGCATCCGAGAGACCGGCCTGCGCGAGCAGTGGCAGGAGAACCTCGACGTCGTCGGTCAGTCCGTCAGCACCGTGATGGTCGAAGTCGAGCTGTGGTATCGCCGCGACGCCACACAGCGCACCACAGCACAGGCACACGTCGAGCAGGTCATCTCCGACAGTGGCGGCCGTGTGCTCGACCGCTCCCAGATCGGCGAGATCAGCTACCACGCCCTGCTCGCGGAGCTGCCGATCCAACAGGTTCACTCGCTGCTGGCCGACGGGGCCGAGTCGATCCGGCTACTGACCACCGACGAAGTCATGTTCGTCAACCCGTTCACTCCCATGAGCGTCGCACCACCGACCACAGAACCGGTCAACGAGGTACGCCTGCCGCCCGGAGAACGCACCGACGGCTTGCCCAGGGTCGCCCTGCTGGACGGGTTGCCGTTTCCCAACCACGACGCCCTCGCCGGCCGGCTGGTAGTCGACGATCCCGACGGGCTCGGCGAGAACTACCCGCTGGCCGCGCGCCACCACGGCACCGCGATGGCCTCACTGATCATCCACGGTGACCTCTCGGCCGACGGCGAACCGCTCGACCGGCCACTGTATGTCCGGCCCATCATGCGACCCCACGAGTTCATGGCAGGACACGAGCAGATCCTCCCGGATCGGCTGCTCACCGATCTGCTGCACCGCGCGGTCAAGCGAATCGTCGAAGGAGAGGCCGGTCGGGGTCCGGTCGCGCCAAGCGTGCGCATCATCAACCTCTCCATCGGTGCGCAAGCCCGAGCGCTCGTGCGCCGGATGAGCCCTGTCGGACGGCTACTCGATTGGCTGGCCCACTCCTACAACCTGCTGTTCATCGTCAGCGCCGGCAACCACCTCGGCCCGCTCACGATCCCAGCCGATGCCACCGGTAGCGCCGATTCGGCACAATCCGCCGCGATCCGGTTCGTCTACGACGCCGCGCTGCTGCGAGGCATCCTCCCTCCAGGCGACGCCCTCAACGCGTTGACCATCGGCGCCACCCACAGTGATGGACTCGGCGACATCGACGTGCCGGACACCGCCTGGGACATCACCCACCAGAACGGCCCAGCTCACTACGGCGCGACCGGCCCAGGGGTCGATCGTTCGGTCAAGCCCGACCTGCATCACATTGGCGGCAGGGCGCTCTATGCCCGCCCGGTCACACCGCCTGGCGGGCAGGAATCTGTCGCGGTGGAACTGGCTCCGACCGCGACGACCGGGCCAGGCCTGCAAGTAGCCGCGCCCGGGCGAGCGGGCGCAACCAACAACACCGTCTTCACCGTCGGCACGAGCAACGCAACCGCGTTGGTGGCTCGCGAAGCCAGCCGCCTGTACGACATCCTCGAAGCCGGTTCCGACGATTCCGAAGACGCGTCGCTACCGGACCCGCAGTACCACCCGCTGCTCGTGAGAGCCCTCCTCGCCCACGCGAGCAGTTGGGGCGAATGGGAGGTGCGGCTACGCCGCGAACTCGGCCTCACCAACCAGCAAGCCCGCCGCCACCTGACCGCGCTGCTGGGCTACGGCCGGCTCGACACCGACCGGCTCGGAACCGCAGCCACGAACAGGGCAGTGCTGGTCGGCGGGGGACTGATCGCACGCGACCAACGCCACACCTACGAGTTGCCGCTGCCGCCTTCGCTTCGTGCACGCGCAGAGTGGCACCGCTTCACCATCACCCTCGCCTACATGGTCCCCACCGTCGGCCAGCTCAACCGCTACCGAGGCGCTAAGGTCTACTTCGCCACGCCAGACACCCAGCTCGCCGGCGGGGAGCGGATCGATGCCGAGCACAACTCGGTCAGACGGGGAAGCCTCCAACACGAGATCGTGCAGGGCACCCGCACGATGGTGTTCGGCGACGATGGCACCTTCCCGATCCACGTCGAGTGCATGGACGATGCCCAACGGCTCCGCGCCGGCAAGACAGTGCGATACGCGCTCGTGGTGTCCGTGGAGACTGCGGAGCAAACGTCGGCCACCATCCATGACGAGGTACGGGCGAGACTGCGCCAGCAGGTTCGCGATCGCGCACGCGGTCGGGTGCAGAGCTGATGTGCACGACGACAGGCCGCTCAGCGCGCGCACCACGCGGAATCGAGTCCGCGTGAGCGCGAACGACGACCAAGCCGCCGCTATCGACCTCACTCGGGCGCCGCGCGGCGAGCTGGCTGCCGCCCAGCTCATCACTGCCGTCGCAGACACCGGCGGTCTCGCAGAACGTCACTACCTCGAACTGAAGGGGCCGCCCGACCTTGCGACGAAAGTGAACAAGGCCAAGGTGGCGAAGTTCATCCTCGGCGCCGCGAACCGGCTGCCCGATCGCGCCGCTGAGGCCTTCGAGGGCTACGGCGTGATGATCGTCGGCATCACCAAGCAGGGCATTGAAGGTGTACCGCCGATCGAGATGCTCGCACTGTCCCAGGTGATTCAGCCGTTCCTCGGCGCGGCCGGCCCTCACTGGGACGTCGTGCGCGTACCGGTGCAAGGTTCGACGAATTAGGTCTTGGTCATCCTCGTCGACCCACCGCAGGTAGGTCAGCCACCGTTCATCTGCCGATCCAACGGCGAAGGACTCCAAAGCGGGCGCATCTACTACCGGGGCGACGGCGAGACCCGCGAGGCAAACGCCGATGAAGTCGATCTGCTGATGGCACGCGGAGCCTCACGCCCACCAGCCCCCGTCGAACTCGACGTCGCGGTCGTCGGCACCGTCGTTCCCCTCATCGTCGACGAGCAGACCGTCGACGAACTCGTCATCAACGCGCGCCAACGCCTCCTCGATGCGCTCCCGAAACCGGAACCCAAGCAGTCCCCAGCCACAGGATTCGCGATGGGGTCATCCGACGGCCTCCGCGCGGCCATGGGAGCCTCGTCTGCTCTCTCGCGCCTCCTGGCCGACCAGACATCGGCCGCGAGCCACCTTGCTGCCTTCACCGCCACGGAAGAGCCGGAGAAGCGCTCCGAGGATGAGTACCGCGCCGAGATCGATGCCTGGGAGGAACGGTTCCGCGCCGCATGGGCAGAAGCTGTCGGGCTGTTCGCCGTCCACGCCCTGCCCGCGAGCGAGGTAACCGTCGTCAACAAGACCCAGACGTTCCTGCACGACGTAGAAGTGAAGCTGCACCTCGACGGCGCCGTTGAAGCCGAAGAACGCCAAGGCTACGGAGACGGACCCGATTGGCGAGACCTGAAGCTGCCCTCTCCACCTCGCAAATGGGGGCCCACGAAACGAGACCTCGGCCTCCACGCCGGGTACTCCGCCAGCCTCGCGGCGTCGATCGCCTCCCAGCCCTACATGCCCCGTCCATACCTGCCACCCGACGCTTCTTGGAAGACGACCGGCTCGGTCGATGTCGAAGTTGTCGTCGGAGACCTCCGCCCGGAGGCAACCTTCCAAACAGACGACGGTGACGCGGTCCTCGTCATCCGCGGTGAGACGCCCGAGCAGATACAAGGCACCTGGACAGCGACCGCCCGGGGTTACAACCAAGTGTTCACCGGCGCAGTCCAGGTGACGATCGCCGAGCCGACTCATCTGACGAACCTGGTCCGCGACTTCTTCAATCTCGACTGAAACGACCCTCAATCGAAGTGGGTCAAGCAAGTGACCAACAGCCTGTCAACCCTGCAGAAGAGATACCCAGAGCAAACGGCTGAAACCCCCGGTCGGGCGGTAGAGCCGTCGATTCCCGCACCTTTTCGGCGAGGGCATCCGGCCGGCGGAGAGCGTAAGACTGTGTTTCGGCGATGGTTTGAGCAGCGCCATGAACGCTCGACCACGTCACTTCCGAGACTCGACCGACGTGCTCGCATTTCAGCAGGGCATCATCGATGACAAGGCCGACGCCGATCATGCGCGCGATCGGAGCATCTTTCTCTGCCCGCAGGATGTCATCAACCTTCTCGTCGATCACAGCCAGGTAGCCGGTGATCTCCTGCATGGTCTGTTGCATAGCGAGTTGCGCCATGATGCCCGCAGCACCCGCCAGCATTGCGGGATTGGCGAGCATCGACCCGGGCATTCCCGGCTTGACGAACTCAAGGATGTTGATAATTTTCCCCTTGCTGGTCGTCACGATGGCGCGGCTCACACCATCCGATGAGCCCTTCATCGCGTTGCCGAGCTTCAGTTCCTTGGAAGACTCCTCTGTGAGCTTCACCCAGCGACCGGCGTTGGCGGCGACTTCTGAGCCACCCTTCGCGGCAGCGGAGCCGACGCGCCGCCGAGCTTTCGTGTCAGTTGCGAATCACGTGAGGCAACCCCAGCCGAGGACAGGAACCGATCGACCGCAGCTGCGTCGCCGATGACAGCGAAACCGCTTCCGTCGCTGATCAATTCAATCTCGTCGCGCGGCTCGTTCTCGTCCGACACATGCGCTCTGTTCGCCGCTTCGACTAAATGATCCGAGGCTATCAAGCGGCATCTATGCGCAAGCGCCTAGCATCTTCACGCGCTTGTGTACGGTCACGCTCTCGTATTCGACTCTGACGCTCGGTAGGGCCGTGGAGCGGACGCGTGTCGATCGGATGGCGGACCGGCGCCGGGTTGATCGAGATGAGGATCCGGAACCCTCATAGGATTCCGTGCATGGAGGAATCGGCCGACGGCGGGCAGTTGCCGGAGGGGTGGG
>Ga0210040_10006165_pt1 | contig 15017 bp, 7 predicted proteins | sample CryGeyCG12114_NA_FD_185462 | JGI IMG/M metagenome (GOLD analysis project Ga0210040, IMG submission 185462) | Groundwater microbial communities from aquifer - Crystal Geyser CG19_WC_8/21/14_NA (SPAdes) (version 2) | ecosystem: Environmental > Aquatic > Deep subsurface > Groundwater | place: USA... | reverse complement strand
ATTAGCGCAAGTTGGCAAGCTCGTTAGTCTAAAGCTGTACAATAAAAGATAACAAGTAGTTTGAGCGACTATAAAATCGCACTTGCAAAGACTACAGTTTGTGTTATGTGCTATAGTCTCTCTGTCTTTTCAGGAAAATCGTACAAGAGGCATTGTTGAACGCGAACCAGAAAAAAAAAATCGTAAATTTATTGCCGAGGTTGAGGTTTCTTTAGTTCTCTCATTTTCAAAATTGATCGTGCAGCCAAGGTTCCGCGGCCTGCTTATTCCTTGCAGCTCATAGTTGTTTACTTTTGATTTCTTGCATGATTTAATGCCTCTTTTTATTGGAGGTGATAGAGAAAGATTTATTTATGTATTTAGTACCCATATGTGCATATATTTTGTATGGTGCACGAATTTTTTAACCATCTTATCTTTATGGATCAATTAGCACGCAACGCATATAGTTCATCTTGATATTTGAACGTGATTTTTTCCATCCTGCATGACCAACGATGGTAGTTTAGTTACCTCAGTTTGCTCATTCTCTTACACAGTATGGGAAACTCACCTGCAATCCTTAATGTAACCAAGTAAAGTAACTTACGCATTCCAAATATGTAGATTCAAAAAGGGTGAGGCCAAAACCACATTGTGTACTAAAAATCATATCTCTAGTCCACTCCCTTCACAAACATTATTATGGTTATTATCACCACATATCTATTATAAATGGCTGTAATTTTCCCTCAAAGTTTATCGCACGTGGTTTTCCTTACTGCTCCAATAATCTCAGTCTCTCTGTACCCAATGTTACAGATTTGAGGCAAACTCATAAATGCATTTTTCTCAACGTCTTATAACTTCTTTCAGATTTGGTATGTTGTTTAAACTTTCGGAAATGATGAAAAAATGTGTTTTTATGCCGCAAATTTTTACTTTTTGCCACTAACTACATATTTGATCATTAAAATTGTAAATTATTGCATTTGAAAATTGCATTGACAAATTAATCAATTGTTGCCGCAAACATCACATCGAAATACCGCAACCCTTGCCAGTATTTGACTGTAATTACTGTTGGTATACATATATGGGAGCATGATAGGACAAAGAATAGTGATTCGGAAAAAATACTCAATTCGTCAATCATTCCTTACTCACAGTTTGGCATGCATTCCAAAGTGACATGATAAAACAATCCGGCGTCTTCATGTCCATTTCAAGCGCCGTGGTCCTGTGTGAATATTATAATGTTGCTGGAAAACAATAGAGGATGGGCGGACGTTCCCATACATTCATAATTGCACAATTTTTGTGCACAAGGAGATGAGGGCAAACCATTTTGCATCATCAGGTCATTTTGTATTCATAAGGTACTAGTACAATCTACTTTAGGTCCGGGTGCACAAAACTGCTCATTTTTTCTCCTGTCTAGCATATAATTATCATTATTGGCAGCAAAACAATGGATATTGAATAGTACAGATATTTACTCCCTGTTCTTTGAAAAGGGAAGAAAGATAGTCACATATAATGATGGTGAACATTTCAAGAACACATGAAAAAGTGTAGTTAGATAGTTAGTTTTAGTTCGATACAATTCTTTTAACTTTTCTCACTCACTAACTAACTAACCATCAACTCAAGGAAATGTCAAATGGTTTTAGTTAGAAAACAAAGCTTTTTGTTATCCAAATAATCTGCATACCTTATTTTTTGGCATCTCATTATTTCCTCTCCCATTTGTGTGGGAACCAAAATCCTTTCGATTTGGCATTTACCTTGTCATTAGGATCGTTACCGTCCATTTGATATGATTGGATCATCATTATTTTCATACTTTTATATAAGCCTTATCTATTTGTATCGGGTACCAATCAGCACCCCAAGTCCTTTGGGAATAATATAGCTTGCTGTAAGGACGCTATGGAAGACTTGATAATTTGAGCCAGCCTTTGTTCTCCCGTTCGTGTACACAGATTCATATATTTCTCTGTACATTGTCTTATAGTAAGTACTGTTAACTTACTTATAGTTAGTAAGACCATAGAGAATAATAGAACGAGACGGCCCTATGAGAAAAGTAACAATACAGATTGTACATTTCATACTATACTTACCAAGTCACAATGGTAAAATTAAAATGATTTGACGATAGTGTTTATTAAAGAACAGTTCCCTTTGTTTTTGCAACTTATGTATCATTAAGTTAGTTAGTCAAGTTGTGTTTTAAACTCGTCAAAAATATGCTAGCATTTATGTAGGATGTAAGATGGGAGTGAGTAATATGCTATGCTGTAGATGTATAGTAAGAAGACTGTACAGATTGTAACGAACTAAAATCCACCTGTCATTCCCACACACTGGCCTGTGTATTCTAACTGACTGACTGAGTGAGTGTGCAATACTGCAAACTCATAATTAAATTGACCCTCAAAATGGTGAAGTAAGGAGATGTGCAAATTGAATTGAACAAAGGGCTCCTCCTCATCCTTTCGTAAGCTTTTTTGTGCAGCTCACAATTGCACCGTCATTTTCTCTTTAGTTTGTATAAGTGACTACAAGTAGTCGTACACATACACATACTGCTTATCCTATTAGCATTAGCAACGAAATTGGCATGCAAAAAAGGAGAGAGACGATTGTTTAGAAATCTTTTCTTGCATGTATCTTTTTATTAGTCTTTTTGATATCTTGTGGTCAATAAAGTTAGTTAGTTTGTTGGTTAGTTAGTTAGTTACAAAGTTTTTGCCTTTAGTTTATAAAAATTCAAAACTTTTTTATATTTGGATTGCTTAAAAAACGGTTCACATGGATGACATGGAATATATGGCTTGCATTTTCTGTAATATATGCATGAGAAGAAGAAAAAAGTATTTATCAATGAAACTGATTGTGAGTTTGAGACCCTTCTGTTATTCACTCACTCTGTAGCCTATCTATCTAATAATAATGTGACACGTGAAGGCTATAGTTTGGTCTCCTAAAAATGAATCTCCATTGGCTCAACAAGGATGCAGGATGCACAAGTGTTTTTTCTTTGTGTCTCATCTTCATCTTTTATGACAGTGGGTGAGCTCCTTGGATCTATTTGATGATGTACTTGAGTACAAGTATTGATAACAATGCCATTTATTATTATTATTGTCATGTTATCCTTCTTGCCAAATGTTGCATCCCTGCAACTTTCTTATCATATGTATTTGTTCAAAAAACAGTCTCGCCAGATCCTTGTACCAATGATACCGCTGGCTCACTTAATGTGAAGCCTCATTGTTATCTAAAGCCATAATTTTTTCCACTACTTTTAATCTTTGACTTTGAACCAAAAACTTAATATTAATGACACGAGCATTTAAGATGAACGATACTCTCAACAATTGCGTAACTAACATATTATAATGTCCACCTATTAGACGTAATGGTCAGATAATGACTATCATTGTGGGTTTTTCACCCTGTTGACTTCCTGCGATTGCCGTATGGAACAATTTTCCCCTTTCTTTGCACAACATTCATAAGATTTTTATCAAGTCTACAGAACACATCCTCACATCTCACTCTATCCTACATGGAAGAAGTCAATTTTTGCTCGCCATTCTGGTTTTTCGCTGTCGATTTCCTCTTGGTTTCCACAAAGCGTGGGAATTCCAAGGCGTGTCTTTGACTACAGGCTCCCAAAGTGTGTGCACTCTGCTCAACGTCAGGGAAAAGAGCTCAAGTTGTTGAATTGGAACCGACTGTGGTCATGCAGCTTAAGTCTTGAGAAGTACACTCTACGCAGTTTTCATGTGAGCCACGTAAAAGGTTTTATGACCAAAGCTTATATAGTAGTTATTTGAATCACCACCATGTAAAGTTGAAATCCAAGGATTTCCTATGGACCGGTTGCTTGCATGTTGTAAAATATAACTAACAGTAATCTGCATTCTCATCTTTTCAGCCATTTGATTCCACATTTGTGGATTCCAGATCCTGTTTGACTCCATGTTTTTCAACTGACTCACTTGTGTTTTATGGTCTGACTTTATCACATTTCCCTTTCCACTGTTAGTTTTCAGTTCGCTATGTTGGAGAGTGGGTAATGAATCCATGGGGGGAAAATTGTGAGCGAAGACAAGGCGGCCATGTGTCTACTTATTTGCCTCATAGCTTTACATGGTTGCTCGCACTTGCTCTTACTCCATATGGTTGTCCGATTAAATGGATGGAAATTGGCAGTACATGGTAGCTAAATTACTAAGAACAAGTTGGGCAAAAAAATTATTCGCATTGTAATTTTAAAAGTTAAAAGTGTCTAGTGGTCTCAGGCATTAGAAACCTCTGAAAGTAAGAAAAAAAAATGGACTGAATGGTTAGTTGAAAGTATTACAAAATTCCTAGCTGAATTTAAAGCTGAATTACTGAATATAGAGTAAAGCGTATTTTTTCAATTCCTAATTTACTCCAATCTGTATAAATACTGTTTAGAATTTCTGCGTGTAGCATTATAAGGCATTAAATTGAGAAAAGAGTATAAAAAATACAAAATAGTAAAGTGTCATGCAAAATTATGTTATATGAATAAGCCGTTCCCAACCTTAAATGTTGCATTAAACACGCCAAGCGTTCTACAATACATACAAATATTAGTGCACAATAGCCCGCTAATTTTTCATCCCTTTTTATTTTGCCTTGCCACGTAAAATATGTCCATCATAAGAACACGTATTTTAATTGTAAACTCTCGTCTTTCATGTTCAGTCCATATAAATTCTCTCCACAATAACAGCAACATGTGTACATGTCTACCACTTTTGAGCTGAGACAAGTGACAACGACACAAAAGTGGCTTGTTCACGTCCTTGAACTAACTCACTAACTATAAGCACAACTTTCATGCACAACACAAGACTATCTAATGTATGTATACATGATTCAGGGGTAACCAGACGTCCAGACCATATTATTATTGTTACTGGGTTTCCCATCACACAAAATCATTTCTTTCTCGTACTACCTACCTAACTAATAGTATTGCATGTAGAAAGTGCATGTACAAATCCTATCACAGGAACCATCGCGTCCCAAACTTGGTTTGTTACAGAGTTGTGTGATTTACTGACTGTGTAGCCAAAGCCAATTTATGATAGTTAGTTACCATTGCAAAGGTGCTCGCTTTAACATAAGGCTGTCAATCTTACGTAGCTTTTGTGCTACGCATGGTAATATATGTTTGTTTGTAGCTAGGCAAAATATGTATAGCATTATGTGCAATGGAGGCTGGTTCCGTTTCGTTTCTATTTTCTCAAATGACTTGCACAATTCAGGTGCACCAAAGAAAACATATTGAATATATCACAGGCATTTTCGACCGACTTTTCTCATCCCCAAGCTGTGCATTCAAATTTCTCCATGTGTGAATGCATATGCAAGAAATTGAGTTGATCCGCTATTTCGCCCGCTCACCAATGTACACATGCATGCATAGGCCAGATTGAGCTTTTTGTTTTTAACTTTGTTCAGTAATGAACTTTAAGAAAGAAAATTTCCTATGCATTTGTTTTGTGTTTATGCCTTGTGCGTCACTATTAAGGAGGCTGATACAGTTATGTATATGTGAGAGCTGTGGTTAAAATTGACTTCTCAATATGGTTCACCTGGACATTAGCAATGTTAGTTAGTTAGCATGAATAAACACGCAACAGAGCTTGTAACTCTTTATTCCAATTGGAGCTTATTCAGTCAGTCAGTGAGTACAGTTTTTAAGGAGCGTAGAAAATTAGTGTCATTCCAACTAAAAGTCGTTTGCATATTGCACACTACCACTTAAAAGTAATTAGTGGGTAACGTTGTAATGTCTGTCTGGCCATCCTAGAATCATCATCAGGTAGTGGTTCTGGTAATTACAGCCCGACCTGTGCCCTTTTCGAGATCCATACAACCTATTTATGGTCCATTTACATTCATACAAATTAGAATATCGTTGTCCCACCTTTAATTCTAATCTTACGTTTTTTGGTTTGATGCAAACTCTCAACTTTGGCACTAGTTGTTCATTGCACAACGGTTTGTTTTGCATGGCTTATTAACACTAATTCCTGCAACACGCAATCAGATTAGTTTATCTTGTATATGGGGACTGTGAATCATTTTTTAATCTGTCCACGTTTATGGTAATACTGTTTAGCACCCTACAAGGGTTTAGATATGATCAAATATTGAATAAATAAATAATAAAAATTAGGATCAAAATATTGAATCATTGGGATAATAACTATCCCAGCTGAATCTGTTGAGTTGTCATAAGCTGTTTTTGTTAAAAGCCCATTGAATTGCTCAATGAATAGTGACCATGATTGTGAGGAGAATGGATCATGAATCATTTCAACAAACAGTGTTGCCTTAAGTCGGTAAAAGCGCATGGTAATACCACACTCAACTTACTACAGGTGGTTTACTTGACGCAGCATTCATAATCATCACAAGTGATGTGACAATGAAGGGATGATTTGCACTACCACTTGTGTAGTACGTGTTTTTTCTCTGGCCTATTAGGATCATTAGTCTCTTGAGTACACTGCATAGAATGTGTCAACGGTTTGGACTTGCAAGCTAGTTAGTTATAGCAAATAAAATTAAATGTGATAAACAAGAAACTTGGGTGTGAGTATATCGCATTATGCTGCATCTAAAGAGAGTAGATACAATAATGTGGTTTCCTTTTTTTGCAAAAAAAAAAGAAGAAACTATACCAAGTAGTATCTAGTTTTTATCGATGAAATCAATCTAGAATTCAAATGGGATGTAAGAACAAGTAGTGTGAATGCACATGATTTACGTATTTTATGTGTTTTTAAGGTGAGCCTGGGTTTTCAAACCGATTAGCATAGGTAGTGACTGTGAACTGGATTGCTGATTCTATCGTAAATAGGATATGTAGATGTACAGTGATTAGAGTGGGACGAAGTGTACAAGTATTTAAGTATACGGTAGACTAATGACTTGCCGCTAAAGCATTATGCAAAAAGAGTCTTGAGCCTTGTAAACTGTTGCTCTCTTTTTGCCCAACTGGAATGAAATGGTGAGGAATTAACATGAGGATGACACAAAGATGCCGGTTTGGCTACCATCTTCTTATGCAGTGAATATGATACCAAGTTTTTTATCATTGCGGTCCCATTTGAACAAACAAGTTGTCATTTTACTTTTGCAAAAGTCCAAAGGGTAACCTTATTTTATGGAATAAATTCTACTTGAGTCGACGTTGACAATGGATTATAGCATCCCTAATATATTGATGGAGAATATTTTTCGACTTTTATAGTAATGACTAGAGGAGCAATTTATTGATGGGGCGAAAAGCAAGTTTTAATTACAGGGAAATCAATAAATAACTAGGATCTAATGGCATTAGTTTTGCACGTACATTCCCATTATCAAGTTAACTACTGGTCATTTCAGTGTGTGATGAATGCACAGCTTGCATGACAACAAAAGTCGGCAAAAATTCCAACCACTTGTGTGCATTGTATGTGCTTGATGCAACCTAATTATAATTTACTGCGGGAAGAGCTCCGTAAGAATAAATAGTTGTCCCCTGTTATGCTATTTTATGGGTTGTCTAATACGAACAAAGATAAAGGAATGTGGAGTTGGTAAATTGTGTGAATAGGAGAATGATTTGCATGGAGACAAACACGCTTGTTTCATGACATTGTACACATGTGGGTGCAAGGGATGGATTGTTCTTTACAATTTATGGAAAGAAGTGTTTGCATGACTTGTGCACTTTTTTTCTCACTGAGTGAGAAAATTGTTCAGTAGTTAGTTATAGTTGTTATAATGGGGAAAAGTGAAATCATTGCTACTTAGACTGTAGTGTCAGTCAGCAAGCTTAGTTAGCTAGACTTGTTTGATTTCAGTATTATGACTGTGCAGAAATTGTAGATGCTTGTTAGCCAACTAACTTTGTGACGAATTGTCTGAAAAGAAGCACTCGTTTGTAAAACGTGGCTCGTTTAAGACAACAAAAGGGAGTTTTGCATGGAACATCTTTTTGGTTTATGTAAAAATTCATTTATTTTATATTCATTTTCATCATTTGGACTCGGTACATTGGCATGATCAGTCTGTTACATGTCTATGCCGATTCCTTTGTTAAGTATGTGCATTCGGTTTCTTCCGAATTCAACAAGTGTACAAGTATGAGTTGCATGAGCCACTTGGAATTCATTTTTTCTTGTGAATTCCTCCAATATAAGACAAGAGAAATGAATGCATCTACAATTCCAACTTTTTTCACTGCAGTTAGAACCACTTGTTTTCTTTATGAGCCTACATCCTATCACCAATCATTGAGACTGACTTGAATTCGAAAGCTAGTTTTTCTCCTCACCAATACTTACTTAACTTATAACAACACTAGCTATAGCCAATGAATTCGAAAAGACACACACATTATTTCGAAGCCGTTGATTATTGTCTACTACATTGTAGCATCTCTACAATGATGGAAATGAGTATTCACAAAAAAAAGTGCACTGATTCCATAATAAAGTTTAAAGAAAATCATAGACTGCGGAGCAAAGACAAGGCAACCTTAGGAGCTAATAAGCATCATCATTTCCTAACTCCTGAGCATTCATAATGAGAAGCGACAGGAATATGTGTGCTTTATGAGACTCATTTGCATACTCATTTTGCCGACCGGCCTGACTGACTATACACAGTTTTGGCAACTTGTTTCACATTTCAGTTCTCCACACATGCACTTATTTTTATGATGATCGCTATTATGATGAGAATAATGATGATGATTATTCCATTTTTCTTGCTCCTTCCTTTTACTTTGGCTGATTGGTGGGAGTCCTGTGTGGACGAGCTGCTGGCTACACAACAGCTTATTCTCATGTATGTGCTCCATGTTCACAAGGATGCCTTGCTGTGATCTTAATGGCCACCCTTGTGTGTGTCTATAATAATTTAGTCCGTCACATATGTGATGGAGAGCCGCGTATGAGCCCACAAAAAAATTCATGCAGTCTGCTCTGAACACATCATGCATAACTTATGTCAAGTATTCATCACACAACTATAGCGAATACCTGTATCCAATTCATGATTTCGTCAACCTACTGTGAGATGAACTGATTACTGCACAAGGTAGGGAAAAAATTCTCAGTCAGTTTCTGTACTAGTTACTATACACAATCTACATACTTTGGTGTGGAATCAAAATTTTCACCAGGTATTTATCTAACTAACAACACTTCTCTGTGCTCTTCCTCACAGTTAAAGTTGGAAATGATAGCGAAATTTATAGCCCAAATCGTCAGTCTCTGTTTATAACTTTCATTACTGAACGTGTGGATTTGAAGGAAGGAAACGCCAGTTGTTTTACAAATGGCATCGAGAGCATATGGTTCACGTCTCTGGACTCACCAATGATAAAAACAAATGCGAATTCTCATAGGCAGTTAATTATAAGAGACGACAGGAATGATTAGTTAGTTAGTTGGCTGGTAGTTGTATGTTGGCAAAAGTAGTACTGAAAACGTGTTCACCTGTCTTTTCCCTTCTCATGTGGTGAGAGTTAGAGAGTAGCCAGATATTAGGTCTGGTTAATAGTACAACTGGAACTCTCATTATCCAGTCAGGGCTGCTAACTAACTAACTTATTAGGAGTTGATGATAGCTGTGTATACCAGTGGTATGCGTTTCCAAATCACGTAAAGCATGGATGCCATAGGCGCATATAAGTCAACGCAGGGATCCATAATGTAAAGTTTGATGGTGGTCATTGCCGATAAAATATGAGCACTTTTCAGGTTGCCAATTTATTCATATGGGTGGTATTCAACATTCCATGGATTTTTACATCATACAGCTGGTTTGTATTTTTAAAACATTCTGGCATTGTTATGGTAGCTGCGGTTAGTTAGTTATATTTTGTGTGGAGGTGCTGGCTTTTAATTCATTGTTATTAGGAGAAATACAATTTGAACGAGATTGGATTTTTAGCCAGTTAAGTTCAGTTGAGGTACAATGGGTCGGCTGGATTTTTTTGAACTGGAAGCTCAATAATTAGAAAGGAGCTGACTGAGTTGCTGTGATTCTATGCATGAAATGAAATTTAGTATATGGTGTAAATGGAACTGAAAACGTTTCTTAAGGAAAGCCGTAGCAGAAAAAAATCAATTTCGGAGAACACCAAAAAGTCACCGGCTGTTATTCTACAAACGTTTTAGATAGCAATTCTTACTAACCTTAGATTTGTCAACAATCATTTCACCGTAAGTTTTCATTAACGCTGAAAAAGAGGTAAAAAAATATTTTTTGCTATATAACGGTCAAATTAATTTGCACAAAGACAAATCATTGAGGCTATTATTTACAGATAATTTATTTGCCAGTCAAACGTCCTCATTATTGTTAATAGTTCAACTCAATATAGAGTCAAAGTACGTTGAAGTTTTGTTTTTGCGCTCTCAGATTGAATATCCTTGGTTGCAAAGTACTTCCACTAACCGTGCATTATAACTACTTGCTACACATGTTCAAGGATTACTATTGTGGTTGGCTACTTGCTTTTGACAAAGAAAAAATCATATCAGCAGAAAGGAAAAGGATTTGCATAATCCATTATGGTTGTTCACCTTTATAAAAAATACCATATATAACTGCAATGAAGTGAGTTTAGTAAGTAATGGCAATGGCAGTAGCGAACTCAGAGTAGTGCACTGACTACTAATAGGATCGTTTTTGCAGAACAGTTTTATTTGTTAGTAAACATCCTTTCAAGAAGAATTACATGTTTTTTTTTTGCGAAAAAACGCCTATAATAAACTGAGCAAGTACCCTTTCCTCCCATAACAGACATAAAATTTCCATTGTAAAATTGTGGTTCATACAAGTTATAGCATACAATGTTTTAGTGCTTGTAGTACGCAGTATGATAATCCAGCAAATTCAGTTCATATCTTTAGTTTTAGTTGTAACTTTGAAAAAAAAGGAGCAGATCATCGTATTAATATAGTACTACTAATAATGGAAATGTAAGGAGCAAAAAGCAAGTTCTATTGGACTATAGAGTTTGATTTATAGACTTGACTAAAAGAGCACCACCCATCAGTATAACAGTAAGTGATCTAATTGTGTGCATTGTGAACAATGAAGGCTGTCCTAGCAGTCCACTACTGAAGCAACAATGAAATGAATGTGTATCACCAAAAGGAAAGTTTCACAGCTTCCCGTTCTAATAGCTTGGGCTATTCAATCCTGTTGTAAGCATGCAATTGAAATGACAGCGTAGGCAGCTGATATTGTTTTTGTGGCTCTTTGAAGTTGCAAAGATGTTGAATGCAGTTCTTATTGTAGATTTAGTTTGGGCTTGACTTCCTAACAGTTTTTCCAATTAGTTCAATCGATCAAGTTCAATTGTGGTATAATTTGTTAGCACCCTGCGCTTTGCAATGTAACTACAAACTATCTATTGTAACAAATTACAGACTAAAAGGGATGTTTTTTTCTTTGCACCCATTCATTACATTTCTGTGTTTTGTAATGCTCCAAACACATTCTTGAATTCACCACATTCACGCTTCAATTGTACTGGTTACGTTTTTCAAGTCTGTTTTGTACATGAGTGCAAAAAAAAAAACTCTGTTGCATTGTTTTTACTATTATTCTCTGGTTCTTTTTAATCCAGTACTGCATTCACCTCTATAAGGATACAAGTTTATTTTTTCTTAATCGGATAAAGGGTGTGTATATTGCCAAACAGGGTGAACACAGATTCCATAGAAAACGTATGTAATTTCCCTTCTTTTACAATTTTGGTTAACTTGCACACATTGTTGGCCTCATCTTGTTATTTCCCCAACTTGCATTATCATGGGACCTACACCAGGCAAAAATAACAAGTTGCTATGATTATACATTGTCAAGAGACTCACGATTTGCTCACCCACGTACAAATTCTATTATCATGCGGTTTTTCTTTTCTATACAATACGTACTGCATCTTCCTGTCCTTTTCAAGTATAACTCTCTCAGTCAGTTAGTCCATGTTTTTTATTCACTGTGCACGAAAAGAGTTTACTAGCTAACTACATATCCATCATTTGAGGAACTGCTGCACAGGAACACGTTCTTTTAGTATACTACACACTAGTGGTTATTATTTACACATGTTGTCTTGCATCTTGTACACAACAGTTTACAAATAGCTTTCTCTACACCAATTTTCCGCAGATCCCTCACTGACGATCATCTTTTCAACCGCAACAGGTCACATGATTTACCAACAATTTGTGAATTTGCTCAACCAGTGTATCTTACTAGCAAATTTCACAGAGTTAGTTTCTGATGGTTTCTTGCGCACGGAAATAACTATACTACTATCTTCTGTATGGATCATGATCATGATACGATGACTCCTTTACCGGATGTCCATGTGGCCATTGTCCAGCCATGTAGTGCATACATTCATCACTCACACTGTCACTAGAGTCATGCATGGTGTAATTTTTTCCCACTCTGTGTAGTATATTATCTCTGAGATAGATTTATCCTCTCTGTGCGTCTCCCAAATTGCATAGGACACCGAATGAACTGAGCGTAGAGTAGATTAGGACGGGCATTTGCAAATACAGGGGGAACACACCTACCCATAGATGATTAGGGTGCCATCATAAGGATTTATGTATGTGAGACGTTGGTTTATGGACACTTGGATGGAATTATCCAGTCCAGGGGAGTGAAACCCGTTTTCGCATCGAATTGAGCGAGAAATCAAAAAAGAGTGGAAGAGTAATGATTTTTAGGAGGATCTGTTCATAATTGCGACTATACTGTACGTATCATGGCCATTATTATGGATTCCATCCAAGTGTAAACTAACTATATGGGCAGTGCAAGTAATCAAGACCAGGATGTTTCAACTTTCTTGTTTATAACCTTGTGTGGCTCTTTCCCTGCCTATATTATATGATGTGTGCCTCTGTGGATTATAATTATAAGCTACGCGTAATGTAACGTACATCATTCCAACAGCCTTTGTATATACAGAGTGAGTACACTAGTCGAGTAGTGCTTTGTTTTTTTGTTTGTACTAAGAGTGAGTGAGAGTATCCGCGTCATTATCATCATCATCACGAACGGAGAAAATTTATCTCAACTTGAGATTTATTGCTATATCTATGTTGTTGAGTGAGTGTGTGCATGGACTGGGATTGCGAATAAATCTTAGGCATTGCATAGTATAAGAAAAAAAGTTCTGTAAAAAGTGTGTAGTGGTTTCTGGGAGAATTTGAGTTTATTTGTTTGAGGCATATGTAATAAAAACAAATAAGATTAGCATACGATTACTGATTTTTATAAGTTTTTCAAATACGGAGGTGATTTAAAGAAATGGGGATAAAAAATTGATTATTTGCATCTTATAAGCTACAGCAGAGATTCGGAGAACATGGAGTGTAAATAATGGCCATAAAATCATGATTGGTGAATAAAACGGAAACTTGCCCTTTGTCTTTTATATTCTAGGATAGTGTAATTTATCAACTGGAAGTGCATTAAAATCTATATGGAGCTTACTCATAGTAGAAGCGCTACCACTTTCTTGAAAGATTTATTGGCAATGTGTGGATTTTAGGGTTTGAAAGGTAGATACATCATTCGAAAAAAGACGGGTTGAGTGATGATAAGCTACTAACTTGAATTAAAAAATGTGCATTTCCTAAAGAGGACAAAACAAATGACTCTCATTGCTAGTTTCTTAGTTAGTGCATAGATTTTTGCACTTTTTTTTGGCTATAATGTTTTTTTTGTGCGTTTTTAAACCTTGTATACGATGTTCCCATTCAAATGGTATTCCTTTCAGCTGGTTTGTTAGTTAGTTAGTTAGTTAGTTAGTTACAAACATGGGCAATTCACTCGGTTGTAAAAACTGAAAGCCAGTTTATTCCTTGTATGTATCCTTTTTTGCCGCCTCCGTTGTATACGTGTAAGTTATCTGAGGGAAACGTGATTACGCAATCTGTTGGCTACACAGATGATGATAATGATTGGAACAAAGGTTTGCATATTAGAGTCCAGTGGATTTCATGATTTGTGCATTCAGTCGTGGGAATTTCTCTGTGGTCAATAATATTGTGATTGAGTGGAGGGTTTCCACCCCAACCTCTTATCATTAAGACCGAGACCGACTATCATCATCAAAAAATGGAATGAGAGCCCATATGATGATGATCATTCATTCCTTTTATGAAGAAATAAATAACATCACCTCCAACTCTGTGTGAGCACAATGATTAACGAGTGGCATATACCAGTTTTGAAAACTGCTCTGCTCACACTAATCCATAAACCAGCAAATGTCTTCAACTATAAGTTTCCTTTTCATTCCCCTTCATCAATCAGCAGGTGCAAAATCATTGGAAATCCCCCTTTTGTTGGCCGCAAAAGCCCACATATCAAATTATTTGAAACGCCTTTGGATCAACCAAATAATTTATCAACTACTCCAACGCCGATGATGCGCTTTTAATAATCCAAAAATGGCTTTCGCGCATTGCAACTATACATGGCTACACTTTTTCCATTTGGGTTGAATTTCTCTGTCATGCGCTTCATTTCTTAAGTTTTCGTTCGTCCGTTCACTAACTCGTCAACACTCAGTCAGTAGTATTGAATATTTTTTGCGATTCCATATCCAAATTCAATTACAATCGAATCGGCATAGATAGTAAATAAATCCAGTCACTGGCCACTGCCATTCCACTTCCAGCACCAATAATAATAGTACAAATACTACACAAATCGAATTTGTTTTGCTGTTTGTTCAAGTGACAATGTGTCAAGCTGGATACCAGTGATGCAAGTTTACTCCTCCTGCTCGCTCCGCTCTCTGCTCTCATGTAATACAAAACGTACTGCTCGCTCGCTCCCTGCTCTCATGAAATACAAAACGTACTGCTCGCTCGCTCCCTGCTCTCATGAAATACAAAACGTACTGCTCGCTCGCTCCCTGCTCTCATGAAATACAAAAC
>Ga0210040_10006164_pt1 | contig 15019 bp, 18 predicted proteins | sample CryGeyCG12114_NA_FD_185462 | JGI IMG/M metagenome (GOLD analysis project Ga0210040, IMG submission 185462) | Groundwater microbial communities from aquifer - Crystal Geyser CG19_WC_8/21/14_NA (SPAdes) (version 2) | ecosystem: Environmental > Aquatic > Deep subsurface > Groundwater | place: USA... | reverse complement strand
TATTGAAGTTTAGATTATGCTATACATTGCATAATTACTTTCACGTGTTATCGGCATGTTTTGCGTTAAAGTTGCACTCATGTTTCTTTTTATGGTTGGAATTGGAATTCACAGGTACCTACTTATTGGTTTGGTACATTGTTGATTTGGTGTTTGTTTACCTTTCCTCAAGTTTTTCTGCATGATTTTTTGGTGTTTCATAATACGAAAGGCGGCTCATGGTGAAACACGTGAACTCGTAATTTATTTAATTATCTCAGATACTCACATCATTCAATCATAATACAGAAAAACTTGTTCAAGGTATTGCTGCATAAACAAAATGAGCATTATCTGTCACTAATTGCATGATTAAATAATTTGGATATCCTTCTCTGTATGTCTGGTTTGGATTCCTGAAAATCTATTCAGCAACAGTCGTAACATAAAGCAACCCGAAAATTCTGTACAATCAATAATACAAATATGCCAGTGACGTCTCAAACATAATCTTCTTTCAATTAACCGCATCAAAAATCCCAATTTTCTATCTAACTAATAGTAACCGACTTTAACTTTCCCCTCGTCAATATGCATTTAACTATTACAATAATGCATGTAAATTAACCACCAAAAATAGTTTTACCTGTTTCTATATTCTCTGTCTCTCAAAAATCCCCATCCATTCGTCCCACACCTAGAAAAATCCTATAACTCTATACTTTCTTAAATAACTGGCAAGACATAGACATTGCACAGGTTTTTTTGAACTACTAAAACGTGCTTTCACAATTGTCATTATTACATCCACTATAATATGACGTTACTCAGGAAAATCCCATGCACTTGTTACCGTTACTGTTAAAAAAATCACGCATCCAAAATATTTGCTTGATAACGTCGCTCCTTAATATTGTCAGTAGGATCCAACTTTTTTGGTTTCAAACCCTCAGGAATTTCACCACTGATTACATAGTGAAAGTAAATTATTCACAGTTGACTTGACAGAAGACGGGACACTGTCTGCACGAGTTGTATTGGGAAACTGAAGTTGAATCTTAGCATAGCAGAGAGAGTTACTTACTGGAGATCCAAAGAAAGATACACGGGAGGAAAACAGCAAGGACCATTCCATGGTTATAATGTATACAAGCCGACTTTTACCCACATAGCGAGCTAAAGTCTCCTACTATTTCTCAGTCTGGCTGGATATGTCTACTAAACTAACTCTAGATGAGCCAAAGTTTTCTACCTCTGTCGTACGTACTTACTTCTGCTGCGTGCGATTGTGTTTTAGCTATGTATGAAGAGGTTGTAGGTAAACTGATAAGTGTGCGCTCGCTTCGTTTATAATAACTTGTATTGATGTATGAAAGAGGGAGCAGTGAAAACTGCAGTCGCAAGTTGAAGAAAGAGGGTGAAATTTTCAGCAAGTATACTCACATGAATTTCACTAACATTCATGTGCTTTATATAGGAAATAGAGGAAAGCATAAACCTGAAGAAGTTTCTGTAGTAAGTACGAATTACGCCCTGTGTAATGTACGTACACGTCCTTACGTACGTACGAATGTTTAGTGCTACCGAAAAACGTGTGTGTGCTTTCTCTCGGCCACTTTCGGCTTTTTATGCGTTTTCCACACAATATTAGACACTCATTTCTTACAGCGTATAATGTCCACTGTAGTACCACCGTGCTGGAGAAAATACTAGTCGTTGCATTCACAGAAATTTTGTTTTTTGTACCACGACTGTAATTTTGCATTCTCTGGAATGGTTTCTAGTTCCTCAGTTGTCAATTATATATATATATCTTATTATATTAGTTTGCGCGCTAGTTATTATTGTTTTTTCCAGCCGAGATTAAACTGCGGATTAGCAAACTTAATCACCGGCTATCTTCAGCCTTCAGCAATTGTAGGTCTGTTATATACCCGTGCTTTTGTTATAGCTGATTTATTTGATACTTCAATGGCAAGATTTCGGACTATAAATATGCTATCCAAATACTCTCGATGCTCTTTTTGGAATAAGGAAGCCATAATTTCTAAAGAATACATGAGGAAGAAGCATGAGAATTACAAATAACAAAAATTAGTAACTTTATTCGTACTTTTATTGCAAATTGTATAAATCTAATCTTCCTCATCGTCACTCTCATCTTCATCATCAATATCAAGGTCATCCATATCTTCAAATAAGCTTTCATCAATAGGCACAGAGTCATTTCCTTCAAAATAAAAATTGAAGCAGGTTTTAAAACATTCTTCTATGAATTCTATGAATGGACAATAAAACATGATACATACCATCATCAGCAAATTGTAAATCAGACTCATTGAGGGTTTTGTCCCGAAGAAATAACTCTTTTCCAGTTAATTTATCGCCAACCAGTGCTTTTTGTCTTTCAGCCTCAGTAATTTTTCTAGTTTTGCTCATTTCTTCATTAAATTTATTTTTCCATTCAATAAAGCTTTGCACTGTGACTCTCGTTCCTTCAAATCGTTTCTAAAAAAGTATAATTTACATATGTAACCAACATTGATCACGTAGTATCACATAAACTCAAGTAAAAGTAAAATAAACGTGTCCAACCTTTTCTATCTCTTCTTCTATTTGTCGCTTCCGCTCTTCTATTGATTCCTTTTCCTTGATCATCTCCTCCCATTTAGAATTGAGCCATTCTAATGCTGAAGAAACTAATGTAAAGACCATTCCCATCCCAGTATTTTCCTCAGCCTGGACACACACGAACATGCAAAATATGTAATTAGTATCACATCGCCCCACCCTACGACCCTACTGTTAAAGCATGAAGAAGTATAACAAAATGATGTATCATATAATCTACTTATGGGAGAGACTACTATGCGAATGTGATACCAGCAAGTAAACTACTAACGACTTAATATACACTAACTTGTTTTTCTAATAATTCTTGTAGCTGCTCTAAATCGGAAGGTTCTGGAATATTTATTGGGTCATCATCTTTGTTTTCAAAAACTTCAATGACAGGCACAGTCTCAGGGTACGTTGGTGTGAAAGTGAATTTTAAGCCACAGCTGTACCCTTCTCCTTCGTTGTCATTTTCAGATTTGATTAAAATGGTGAATGTAATGGGCTCCTGCTCCAGCACTATTAAACACAGGAAATAATAATGTCCATATTAATTACATGACTACATAGCAAATATAAAAGGAATCGAACCAAGAATCAATCATGAAATCATCAAGTTAATTGGCTGGGCTTTCTTACAAGTGAACTCATTTGGATAAATGGCTTCAAGGGCCTCAATTTCACTTTGCTGTTCCTCCGCATAGTCCATTTTTCTGTACAATCATAAAACATTGGGATTAATATTTCCATTTTAAGAACACGCATGCATTTTACACTAACCTACATTTATTATCTCGTCGATAAAAAACATATATACGTTATGAATCGATGGAGAAAGAGGAGAAAGCAACAATTCGATTTCAAAATAGAGCCAGCTGGTAGTGAATATCGATCAGTAATCTGATCTTAAATTTGGGAAGAGAGTGTAGCCGAAATTACTGCGATTTGTATTAGCAAAGTCTCTATCGTGTGAACTGATGCGAACACAATTAATTAACAATTAGCTCGTAATTATTTCAATCGTAAGGAAAATCCATATAGGAGAAGAAAAGATATGCTTTTGCTTTACTATACATAACAAAAAGTGCACTCAAATGCGTCCATGTACTTCCCGCTTACATTTCTCTTTTATGTCTATCGAGGATTGCATTAAAAAGGAGTTGTAAAATCCAAATTGAGGGCAGCTTTCCTTTTTTGACGCTGAAGTCTTAATACATTCAGCTACTAAATGTTAGTTTCTGCTTCAATTTCAAGTGATGTATTTTCCAAATTCGTCCCGACTTGAATAGTTTACTAAATATTTAAAATATATTTATGTTAATTAGGAAAGGAATATGATTTGTGGCTATCTCTTTAATGATTCGTTTATTTGAAAAAAAGATAAGATGGATTAGAAACCTTAAATTTGCACCATTTTAAACGCGTCTTGCTCATTGACCGAACAATGGACTACGAATTTAAAACAAAGACTGCAGCGGAGCGAGTAAAAGTGGAAGACTGGTTTGACTATGAAGGCTGTAAAGTGGGTCGAGGGACATATGGACATGTGTATAAAGCAAAGCTGAGGGATGCGTAAGTATTTATAGTTTCTATACTGCCGTCAAAACTGATTTTCGACTTGAGAACTATGATCCTCTAATTTTGATGAAAGTTTTATCAAACTCTTTAGAGCTCCGGCTATCAGTCCCACGACTGGTGAAAAAGAAAAATGTAAGGATAATAGAGATTACGCGTTGAAACAAATTGAGGGTACGGGACTGTCTATGTCTGCTTGCAGAGAAATCGCCGTGAGTTTCGCTATATTGTCATTTTAATTGCGTAATATTTTTAGGATGCAATTTATCTTTTTGAATATTTTTTAAATAGTTATTGCGGGAGCTAAAGCATAGTAATGTCATCAGCTTGCAGCGTGTATTTTTATCTCATACGGATCGGAAAGTCTGGCTTCTATTTGACTACGCAGAGCATGATCTGTGGCACATTATTAAATACCACCGAGCAGCGAAAGCCTCTAAAAAACCTGTTATGGTTCCTAAAGGAATGGTCAAATCTCTATTGTATCAGATCTTAGCTGGAATCCATTATCTTCATTCCAATTGGGTTTTACATCGAGATTTGGTTAGCTATAAGTGCTAAATGTATTTGAGGCGGGGGGTTTTATTCCTGGTTAACGTCAATTTTAACGTCAATTTTAACGTCAATTTTAGAAACCCGCAAACATTCTTGTGATGGGAGAGGGACCTGAAAGAGGCCGGGTTAAAATTGCTGACATGGGATTTGCCCGTCTGTTTAATTCTCCATTGAAACCATTGGCCGACTTGGATCCAGTCGTTGTCACCTTCTGGTATCGAGCGACAGAACTTTTATTAGGAGCTAGACATTACACAAAAGCCATTGGTAAGAAGCACCAATTTTAGGATATCTAAACAATTCTTTTTTTTATTCGACTGAACGAGCTTATTAATATTTTCTCATAGATATTTGGGCCATTGGCTGTATTTTTGCTGAGTTACTGGTGAGTACCCGAAAAATTAGAAATTATTAAATTAAATTAAATTAAAATTAAATTGAATGAAACGATTATTTGTAAGTGGAACTAACTGTTTGTTTTGTTAACTTGAACTGAAATATAGACCAGTGAGCCAATATTTCATTGCCGACAGGAAGACATCAAAACCTCTAATCCCTATCACCACGATCAACTTGACCGGTCAGTTTTTTTGCAAATTTCAACCATTCTTGTATGTCATTTGGATTAATAAAAATTTCAAACAAACAGAATATTCAATGTGATGGGATTTCCTCAAGAAAAGGACTGGGAAGACATAAGAAAAATGCCGGAACATCCAACGCTACTTAAAGATTTCAAACGAACAAATTACGCCAACTGCTCTTTAGTTAAATATATGGATCGACATAAAATCAAACCGGATTCTAAAGCATTCATGCTGGTACATACTGCATATTCAATAATATAAAGTTAACATGTCTACTTTCCTACGCTCTCAAGGTGCACTTCATGCTAAAAAATATATATTCCTACAGCTCCAAAAATTACTCCTCATGGATCCTAACAAGCGAATCACATCAGAACAAGCATTACAGGATCCATACTTTTTCGAAGACCCCCTTCCCACTGCGGATGTATTTGCTGGATGTACTATCCCATATCCTAAACGTGAATTTCTAACTGATGACGATCAAGTTCAAAAACCCGTAAGTAACATGTACTTCTAATCGTAAACTATTCACAAAAACGTACCACCATAAAGTATACTAATCCGTGTCATTTATGCTGTAGTCCAAGGTAATTATTTGGTCTTGTAAAACACCGCCACCAAAAATTTTTTTAAAAATTATTTCCCTCCTTTACGTGTCTAAAATTCTCTCAGTCCTTTTTCAATCCCTTTGGTATCCGTATCAGAACTTCATGGTTAGCATTCGGACTGCAGCATATTATTTTTCTTACAGGATGAGAAAGCGGAAGCCAACAAACTTCAACAACAACAACAACAAAACCGTCATCAACAGCAGCAACAACAACAGCAGCAGCAACAGCAAGCAAATAGTGGAGGAAATAACAATCCCAATAACAACGGTGGTCAACATCATGGTCATCATCATCACCATCAGCACAATCTTCACTTACATAGTGGTGGCAGTAATAACGGTAGTAATAACAGTGGGGGTCCTTCTGATCCCAAAAGAGTGCGGCTTCATCACCAAGAGTCCTCAGTCGCTGCTGGAATTCATCACATGAATAGTGCACGGCAAGGAAACAATGGCTCTTCGGGCTACAGTAATATCATTCATCATCAGCAACAGCAACAACAACAACAGCAGCAGCAACATTATCACAACAGTAATAGTGGAAATACTAATCAACAAAGTGGGAATGCGTATGGACAACAGAGTCATCATCAGCAGCCTAGGTATTAGCTAAATGAAGACCAGACTTTGAGAGAGTAGGAGAAGCGTGTTGTGAATTCGGATTTCGATCGGATTGTGAGTGCAGTAAGGTATGAGGTCAAGTAAAGTGAGTTTAACAAACGAGAAAAGACCAAGAGTGATTTGTTTGTAAGTTTTAGTTAGTGTATTTTTATAGGTGTGTGATACTATAATGTACAGTGGATGCAATGTAGTCATGGTTGTACTGACTGCGTATTTGACTGACGGACTTGACATGAGCGCAGTTGAAATGCGTGATTTGTATATAAATATTATACATATAATTTTATTTCTAGGTCATATCACTTACTAGTTTTAGATGCCTGGTAGATTAGATTATTTGTGAATATGTGAATAGATAAAGATCGTTTGGAGTGTATGACTATATATCCTGGAATCGGAGAGCGTACTGTAGATACTAAGTTTTTACATACCTTAGTTCTGCAAGTAAGTACATAACAAGTAACTAGGATATATGTAGTGAAAGTTTGCAAATAAAAATATAAAATATAAGATAATTTATTTCAGTGAAAAAAAAAGACTTCAAAGACCCTTCGTTACTTTTTATGTTTGCTTTTCTTCTTTTTGCGATGATGTGAGTTGGAACGTGTACGGTCCCTACTTTTCTTGTAACGTTTGCGAGATTTTTCCTTCACATTATCTTTTTGGGTAGTTGCTGTATCATTTTTAGGAGATCTCCTATCGTAGTATCTTTCGTCAGTACTTGTACTTTTTCGGTCTCTGCTACGGGATTGACGATCCGTTTTCGCAGAATGTGATCTATGTCTATGGTAAGGACTTTTTTGTCTGGAATGAGATCGGCTGGTTGGCTTACTAGGAGGGCTGATGCGTCCTGAAGAAGTTCGTGTATTTGAACGAGATATGTCAGGTTCGTATCGCTGGGTGTGTCTTTCAATGCTCTGGGATCGCGTCGTCCGAAAAGATCTTGTACTGCTGCCGGGTGCTTCGCTTTGTATATTGTGTTCACTTGTTCTATTTCTTTTATTCTGATTTTGAGGTGTCCTATTTAGATCACCGTATTTTTTCCCTGGTTGAATTTCTTGCCAATCTCGATCTGCTGGAACAAATTCTTTAGTAGGATTTCGAAACACATGTAAATAGTTGCAAGTCCGAGGTTTAAGGCATATTTTTCGCAGGAATGCTCCACAAATGGCTTTTCTCCAAGATTCTATTCTCACAAAGTGAATTGTTAATTGCTTCCCATTGTAAAATCTTCCATGTAGTAGGCGATATGCCTGGAATCAGAAAATTATTTTTATTAGCCCTTTCTGTCGACAGATTTTCGGGTCTGCAATTATTCATTTGTATTTCATACTTCAATGGCTTGTCGAATGTTTTCATATTGGACATAAACATTTCCTCTCAGATGGGGCTCAATATTGCAGCAAACTTTGAACTGGATAACCTTTCCGTGCTTACGGAATTCGGGCAGAACGTCATCATAAAATTCCCTGAGAAAAATAACAAAATATTTAGACTTCTAATAGTTTAGTTACAAAGAAAGTAATTTATCATGCTGAAGGTACCCTACCTGAATTCTCGAATTAAATCCGAGTCTTCATATTCTAAAAGAAAATCACTTTTGTTCTCATCCAGAAAGGCTTGCTCCAAAGCAAAATGTGAGAAAAAATTTGGAATGACAATAGTTGTACTCATCGTTGGCTTCAAATGTAGACTGGAAAACAGGGATACGGGAATGGAATAACACGATTTCAAACATAAATACATCTAAAATGCATGAAATGAAAAATAATTTCGTGCTTTCATACTTTTTGCATCGCTCAAAAAATCTGCAGCCCGCAGTCCGAGCAAAAAACGGACAAATCTCTGCACCCGTGGGATTTTCCACTTCTGGCATCACATAAGGCAATGGAGGCGTCTCAATATCCTGCAAAATTACATGTTCGAAAATGTAATGTTATTTCAGGGATTTAAACTCATAGATCTTAGCCTCAAGATTCCTTTATTTCTCACCCCACATAAAAAGTCCACAAATTGGTTGAATGTCTCAGCCTGTTATTGCAATTTTGACAACAAAAGTTTGGAGTAGTTCACTTTTCTTATGCATTCGAGTTGGACAAGTTAAGGAAAATGTTTTCATATTTTTTATCATTGCATGCAAAATTAATATTCAACACAAGCATTAAACTTAAGTAATGAAACTGAAGCGGAAGCATAAAATATTATTATAAAATTGAGAGAGAAAAGGATACTATTTTAAACGAAATGGGATCCATTTTTCACAGAATTCCATCCATGTAAGGTAAATTTTGACCTGTTTTAGTGCCTTCTCTTTGGCCAATATTTCCTCTTCCTCTTCCCTAATTTTTCGAAGCTCCCGTTCCTTCTGAATCCTTTCCTAAGTATAATTCAATCCATTGTACAGCATTAATACTATTTCACTGATTATGATAAAATGTTTTTTATAATTACTTGTTCCAAAATTCTCATTTCAGCCTCTTTTTCTTCCAGTTTAATTTTTTCCTCATGTTCCCTCTGACTTTGGCGCTCTCGTTCAAGCCAAAGAGTTTCTTCTTCAATATGGCGTAATTTTTCTTCGACTTCTTCGTCACTAGATGGCGAAGGAGTGTCAACTTCTGTTAGCTGACTAGCATTTAAGCACCCGATTGCTGCCTGTTGCCGAATCCGTTTGCGACGCAACTTCTTGACTAACTTTCGCCAGGGCCTATTATCTTTTCTTCCCATATTGTTGAATTAAACTTTTAACTGCAATTATAGACAAATAGTAATAGACAAACCACTATTTTAAAACTAAAACACCTGACAAAATTTTTTGACATAACTTACTAAAAACTGATAACGCCAAAGTGCACAAATGACAGTTAGTTTTGCTTTGCATGGCAATTCGCAATTTTACGTAGTCACTGAATTTCAAGATATCTTTATCCTTGTGCGGGCAAATAGCATTGAGTTACCTATATTGCTTACACTACTACAATTGTATGCTTGTTTGTACTATAATGCAGTAGTCTGAAATAGATGAATGCGGTAAATGTGAAATCCAAGCATTTGTTGTTTTTAATCGTAGTCGAGAAATGATATTATTTGTTTATGTTTATAAACGTTAAATTAAAGTGTTGATAGCTTCCGAATGTTACTTAAACGGTTATCCTGTCATCGTGACGAAAATGAACCCGTTAGTAAAAAATAATAGCAATAACATTGGTGATGTCAAGTTTGGAGGTTCTGAGTTTCAAAACATTGGAAATGGTTTATCTGTGGCATCCGCCTTAGGTATTCAAATGAGCCCATTGGAGGCGTTTCATCAACAAATTGTTCAGCAAACTAAAGTTACAATCCCTGATTATATTGTAGAAGAAATTATCTGGTATGCGTTTCCCTCTTGGAGAAATACAATTCAATTTGTAGGTTGGTAGTCATGAAAATTTGTCTTTGTCAAATTGCACTTGTGTATTTTACAATAGTCGCTTCCTTCTTAACCTACCTGAGGATCAACAATCGGATTCTATAAGACTATTTTTCCAAGTGGAACTTGCACATTGGTTCTTTATAGACCACTATTGTAATGGGGAAGAGGCTGCTCCAGGTTTAGCTGCGTTGGCTCACATCCCGTTTACAAAATTTGCGCAGATTATTTTCAAGGTTTCAATCGCTATTTGACTTTGAAAGATAATGGAATCTGTTAATATTTTGTTGTAAATTTATTGACTTTTGTAACAAATACAAACAGAAAACTCCGTTTTTGCAAAAATATGCTCACAAAGTTGAGGATTACTATTGCAAATTCAAAGAGTACAAAAAAAATGTTCCCACATATGGCGCCATGCTGATGAATCAAGATTTAACTAAAGTGGTTTTAGTCCAAGGCTTTGGGAATTCATGGGGATTTCCTAAGGGGAAACGAAATGAAACAGAAGATCCAGTTTTATGTGCCGTGCGAGAGGTTGACTTTATAGCACAAAGCAAATACACATAATATTTCGGGGTTTCATGTGGCATAATTACTTTAAAGGTTTATGAGGAAACTGGATATGATTCTTCCGAGCTCATAAATGCGAATCATTTCATCGAAAGTAGAGTAGGTGAAAATCGCGTGGATGTACTATACTGTGTACGAGGGGTTAATACGGATTTCGCCTTCTGCCCACAAACGCAATATGAAATAAAAAATATTGGCTGGTTCTCCATCAAAGACTTGCCTGAACATAAAAAGGATATGAATTCAGCCTTGGTTCAGAGTGGGTTCTCCAGTAGTAATTTCTACAACGTTTATCCCTACATAAAGTTAGCAAACGGTTCTTATATTATAGTAAACTAAACTTGAAAGAGTTAACAAATATCATTTCATTTACTCCCTAGGAGACTCAAGACATGGATTGCTGATAAACTTGAGGGTCGAAATCAGATCGAATGTTACAGGGCGAATCGAGACACCATACAAAGCCCCGTGACTCCGTTTATGCTAAATGGCACTATATCACCAGCAGCCTCGCCATTTACTGCCGTCGATATAAGTGCATTAATGAATTTGAACTTGGCTCCAGGGTATAATCGACCACAGGTTGGTTATATTTTACCCTTAATTACACGACGAGCGAACCAAGACATGCATCACACATTACTTTACCCTGTACTTCTTCTATGTTTTAGAAAAACGGCAGTTATTCTTCTAAACAAGGGAAATCGAAAACTCAAACTAACGAAAAACAATATGTGTACTCTTACTCGTCCACTAATGCAAAAATGAACGGAGTAAAACAGCAGCAAAAATATGACGGCAACGCGCTTCTAGGTATACTGGGAGGAGCAAAGCCAAAAAATCCCAAAAGACGATTATTTGTGGATGATGAGAAAGTACCCAGCAATGGGAATCATCATTCATTCGTTCCAATCTCATCTCCACCTGGACATGAACTCAAAGTGAATACCCGCAGTTCTAATAGTAGTGGTGGTAGTAGTGGTCAACGGCAAAATAGTTCGAACGCTAATCATGTAGCCAAACCTGTACCGTTATCTACGCAAAGCTACGCTCAAAATACTGGGCAACAAAAAGGGCGTAGAGTGACATTGATGGATCAAATCTACATCCCTTCATGGCAAAATTTTCACTTCGATATGGATCCCATTGTTAGAGCAATAAAAAGATAGGATACATTACGTTAATGACAGCAAAAATTAGGGCCAAAGGCATTTGTTTACTTCAAATATCGCTTTCCAGGTCAACTTCTCAACCTTGATACAAGAAGGTACATTATATGAGACAAAACTTTTTTCAAGGCTGATTTCCTTCCGTTTTGTTGCTACTGTACCATCATATTGGCTTGTGTTCTTTGCTCTACTACATATATTTTATTGTTGACTTCAATCTAATTCGACAGATTTTTATATTTTTTTCTGCGCATTGATTATAGTTATTTAGAAGACATTTTTACGACTGTTACGAAAAAAGTGATGTAGTAGTTAGTATAGTATGCAGGATTGTTGTTTTCTAGACACAATTTAATACGATTATGTTCACCATTTGCCGCCCTAGCCCCCTATTCCCTATTTGGTTTTACACGAAAATAAAGTCTTTACACTTAATAAAACCCCACTTGGATGTTGTTTTGCCGTTTTATTGCAAATATTGTAGACTTTATTCAACTGTTATCATGTTGAATACAAAAATCACAGAAAGAAAAAAGATGAAATAAAATTCCGCGAACGAAATTTACTGTTTAATGCAGTTTTAAATACTCAGTATAAAGCAAGCCATCTTAGATTACAACTGTTGTATACTTTAATTGACCTTCATTGAGATCAAATAGGCAAAATAAATTAGTGAACTTAAGAAAATAGAAGGACCAAAAAATTCCAACCTGTCACCTGTATGACAAGGATTTATCAGACACAGACAGGATGACAAAAATAACAGGAATATATAATTTTTTAAATATGAAACTTACAAAATTAAAACGACAGTGCGCGGCCAAAAATAAGCATCAATCATACAGAGTATATATTTTTACATAGCGCCTTGGCGCGGCCTATGAGGCAATCAGTCTGACAAGCCTTATAGCACGTTGCCTGCAAACTGGACATCTTCCACTAGTTTTTAGTACCTTGTCTCCGCAAGGGTAACAGGTAAAAAGATGAGCAGTCTTACCGTGAACAAAAGCTGCAACTTTCTTTCGTGATAAACAAAGAGCGCATGCCTCATCTTCGGAAAATAAGGGCATTAAGGGGGCAGCTAAAGCTTTTTCCAGTTTCAACTTCTTGGCCTCAGTTACTTCTTTATCTTCTGCCTCCCCTACATTATTATTTTTCCCGGCAGTCGGTTTCAAAGCTTCTCGCTTCCGTTTGCGTGCTTTTTCTCGTTGTGGAAGCCACTCTTTACGAACCTGATTTGAAAGCATCAATCAAATATCAAATTATTCAGAGTGACTACGGTTCAATTGAAAAATGGTGGTAGGTGAAGAATGAGGAACGTCACAAACACAACTTACAAGAAAACATCGACGGCAATATTGGACACGAGGAGGTACTTCAGCTTTACATTTAATACACTCCCATTCTTTACCGTCTACTACACGGGGCAAGAAATCAGGATCGTTATCTTCATTATTACTAATAGTTTTGTCGTCAGTCCTAAGCTCTGAATCTTTCTTCTTGACCACTTCTTCATTTTGAGTTTCGTCATTGTCCGCACAGCATCCAGATTCAACATTTTCGTTCTCTTTAGGTTCCAAAGACGTCAGATATTCGGGCTAAAAAAATTATCAGACAATTTAGAAGTGTACTATTGTCCATTTCCGAAAAAAAAAAGAAATTTTTTTTTCGGTAGGTTATCTGGCATTTTTGTTATTGTTGCCACAACATTTTATAGATAATTAGTATAAATCCACCATTTATCGGAGATAGCCGAATAACATGGGGCAACTTCTTTTTACTTTTAAATGAACAGTAACTAAAACACAATCCCTCCAGTTACTCCCAACAAAAAATATTTATAAATTAAACCTTAAACGTACCAATCGATTGTCATTTTCGTCATCAGCATCGGAGCTCGATCTTGGGTCTTCAATAGGGTTTTCAATTATGTCTAAATCAACCAGTCGGCGTTCATTCCTAGGCAAAGAACGATACGTAGCTGATCGACCCACGACACGACGAATTCGATGCGAATTCATTATCCCCCGAAAGGTCAATCGGTCTATTTCCCCAGGAAGTTGTGGACGAGGTGCACTAACTCTGGGAGGTCTTGGTACCCCTCTTGACCTCCTAGACGGGGAATTCGAGGGTTCAGAAGAATTGGTAGTCTCTTCCAGGAAATCCTCACCACTGGATGTGAATGGTGAAATTACATCATCACTATTGACGCTGCTCATACTCATATTAGACGGAAAGCTTGGTATTTGCCTTCTCGGTCTAATATTTTGAGCACCCTGGGTATTTGACTGAGTAGGTCTAGCTTGAGTAGCTTGACCAACATTTATTAGAAAACGATTAATATTTGGTCCCATCGATTGTATCGGTCCCACAAGCTCCACCGTTCCTAAATTGCAGAAGTTCTAGTTAGTGCATGAGCATTAAAATTAAAATACAATGGATCCAGAAATGGTCACAGCTTCAAACACTTACTATCATTTTCAACATCCCTCTGAGGAACAACAACGGGATTTTCATCACTGTCAATACTGGTTGTATCGCCATCACTGAAGTCACTGCTGTCGCTGTCACTTGATTCTTCTGCCACGCCAGGATCAGGAATAGGAGCAGGACTTCGGGAACGTTCACCTGTTGTTCCGTCGTCTGCCATGTTAAGTTTTGTCTTCTAAAAATGATACAGCATCGTAAAAACAAAAACACAAAGACGTTTTGCATGCAGTATATAGACGCGTATTAAACATGAAACTTACAAATAACCAATCACTTGAACTGGAAACTGACCCTCATCAATAATAGCTTCAAAATTAATTTATCAAAGAAACAAAACTCATCATTTCGCTTGTGGAACGAACGGCTATGCCACAATCGTGCAAGTCCCGCGTAAACAAAAACAATCTGATCGATTCTTGTTCCCACACGTTAAAACATGCTCCACGGCGTAGTAGTGCATAATACAACTACCAATGGAGAAATCAGACTTTTTTAACCCACTGCCACTGTAACACGTACGCCGTGTACGTGTGCTAATGTTAAAAGTGCGTATATGTGAAAGTGAATGGAAAGCTGTAAGGCATAAAATTTACAAACAGAATTCAGTGCGATATTGGAATTTTCTCTGAATCATCCAGATCCAGAATGTTGTTGGAATAAAAGTCTGGAGTGCTAATACTTTTGCTGGGAGTTTTAGATGAAAAGGTGGCACTGGAGAGTTTTAGATGGGAGAAAACTGCTGAAAATACCGAAAACTTGAAGAGTTTGAAAATAGCGGTGCAAGATCTAGCAAGAAGAATCGAAAATCGACTTAATTGTGGAAGTGAAAGTTCGC
>Ga0210040_10006163_pt1 | contig 15019 bp, 13 predicted proteins | sample CryGeyCG12114_NA_FD_185462 | JGI IMG/M metagenome (GOLD analysis project Ga0210040, IMG submission 185462) | Groundwater microbial communities from aquifer - Crystal Geyser CG19_WC_8/21/14_NA (SPAdes) (version 2) | ecosystem: Environmental > Aquatic > Deep subsurface > Groundwater | place: USA... | reverse complement strand
CCTCCGCCCTCCCCCGCGCGGGAGGGCGCGGGGCTGCCACCCCGCGGCCCGTACCCTGGGCCGCATGGCACGCCGCGCACCCCGACCCCCCGCCGGAGCCGCCCGCGGCGGAGCTTCCCCCGCCGGAGCCGCCCGCGGCGGAGCTTCCCCCGCCGGGGGCATGACGGCCACGAGGTCCGGTCGAGGGCCCCTCGCGGCGATCCGTCGTCGGCGCGACCGGCCGAAGTTCGGGCCCGACGGGCGCCCCACCGGTCGCATCGCCCAGATGCGCCAGGTCTACGGGATGACCCGGAAGGCCGACCCGTCGGTCACCTGGTGGATGCTCGGGGTCTTCGTCGGCGTCCTCGCGGTGGCCCTGGTCATCGGCTTCCTCGTCGGGCACCCCATCTACCTGACGGTCATCGGCCTGCCGCTCGCGCTGCTCGGGGCCATGGTCGTCCTCGCGCGCAAGGCCGAGGCCGCCGCCTACAGCCAGATCGAGGGCCGTCCCGGCGCGGCCGGGGCAGCCCTGCGCTCCATCCGCCGGGGCTGGGACATCCAGGAGCAGCCCGTCGCCGTCGACGCGCGCACCCAGGACTCCGTCTTCCGCGGCGTCGGTCGCGCCGGCGTCCTGCTCGTGGGCGACGGCGCCCCGCACCGCGTCGGCAAGCTGCTCGAGGCCGAGCGCCGCAAGGTGACGAGGGTGCTGCCGAGCGTGCCGGTGCACGTGCTGCAGGCCGGCTCCGGCGAGGGCCAGGTGCCGCTCAAGAGCCTCGCCCGCCGCGTCCAGCGCCTCAAGCCGGTCATGACCAAGGACGAGATGTCCCAGGTGCAGCGACGGCTGAGGGCCATCGGCGGCATCCGCATGCCCGTGCCCAAGGGCGTCGACCCGCTGCGCGCCCGCCCGGACCGCAAGGCCTCACGGGGGCGCTGACCGCCCCCGCCGCCGGCCCGACCAGCGCCTCCGGCTTTAGGCCGGCGGCAGGTGCTCGGCGAGCCACTCGCCGAGCGCCCGCGCGCTGGCCCCCACGGCGTCCGCCCAGCCCCAGGCGCTGTCGTCGGCGCCGTCGCTGACGTGCTTGGCGAGCACCACGCGCGCTCCGAGAGACCGGCACGCCCACGCGACGGCGAAGCCCTCCATGTCCACCAGGTGCGCCCGCCGGGCCAGGCGGTCGCGGACCGCCCCGTCGGCGACGAAGGCGTCGCCGGTGGCCAGCACGACGTCGCGCGCCGGCGCGCCGGGCAGGGGGTCCAGCGCCAGCTCGGTGGTCGTGGGTGCGCCGAGCTGCGCCAGCGCGTCCGCGGAGATGTCGTGGTGGAGGACGCGGGCGGGCACGTGCAGGCCGCCCACGCCCTCCCGGAGCGCGCCGGCCGTGCCGACGCCCACGACGAGCGGCCGGCGGTCATGGGTTCGCACGGCGAGCACCGAGGCCACCGCGGTGGCCGCCGCCGTCTTGCCCGGCCCCGTCAGCAGCAGCGGGAGGTGCGCCGGCACGTGCGCCGCCTCCACGGCCAGGGCCGCGACGACGAGGACGTCGTCGCGGGCGCCGGGGCCGGAGCCGGCGCGCACGCGCGGGACGGAGGGGGCCGCTGGGGCCGGGCCGGGCGAGCGACTCATGGCGCACACCGTCCCAGGGGAGGCTCCCGACGGTCACGGGGCCCCGGGTCGCGCTGCAGCCGCGGAGACCTCGGCAGCCGGTGGAGCGCGCCTCAGCGGCGCAGCAGCACGGTGCCCAGGAGGCGGTCGTGCAGGCCGCGGTGGTCGGCGTCCCACACCGCGGGGGGCAGGACCAGGCACAGCAGGACCGTCCGGCCCAGCGCCCGCAGCGGGCCGGGCCACGCGCCGTCCACCCGCAGCACGCGCACGCCCAGCAGGAGGTGGCCCGGGCTGCCCCCCACGGTGGCGACGCCGGCCACGTGCAGGACGGCGAAGACGCCCAGCGTCCCCCAGGGGTCCCCGTCCAGGAGCGCGGTGGAGACGAGCAGCGCCAGCAGCCAGTCGACGACGACCCCGGCCAGCCGGCGCCCGGTGCGGGCCATCGAGCGCGAGCCGGCACGGGGCAGCCCCAGGCGCTGCCCCGGCCACGCCTGGTCACCGCCACCGGCCCCCGTGCTCGCGCTCGCCACGCGGCCACGCTAGCCGCGGGCTCCCCCTCGACCGGACGACCCCGGCCGCGGACGGCGCCGTGCGCGGCGGCTCGACGGCGGCCCTGGCGCGTCGCAGCCCGCCGCCGCGCAACACATCCGAAACACTCGCGACACGAGCGGGCAACCGCCCGCTCCTACGGTCCTGCCCCGAGACCGACGCCCGAGGTCGAGATGGCCCGCTGGCGCCCGGCCCGGACCGGCGGCTCCCGCCGCCACCCGACGACCTCCGACCCCGCCAGGAGAGTGGATGTTCACCAACGCCGACGAGGTGCTCGCGTTCATCGCCGAGAACGACGTCAAGTTCATCGACGTCCGCTTCTGCGACCTGCCCGGGGTGATGCAGCACTTCACGGTGCCCGCCGCCTCGGTCGACGCGGACTTCTTCACGACCGGCCAGATGTTCGACGGCTCCTCGATCCGCGGCTTCCAGGCGATCCACGAGTCGGACATGAAGCTCGTGCCGGACGTCGAGACGGCGTTCGTCGACCCCTTCCGCACCGAGAAGACGCTGGTCATCAACTTCGGCATCGTCGACCCCTTCACCGACGAGGCCTACTCCCGCGACCCGCGCCAGATCGCCCGTCGCGCCGAGGAGTACCTGCGCTCGACCGGCATCGCCGACACCGCCTTCTTCGCCCCCGAGGCCGAGTTCTACGTCTTCGACGACGTGCGCTTCGAGACGAACCAGCACGAGAGCTACTACCACATCGACTCCGTCGAGGGCGCGTGGAACACCGGGCGCAAGGAGGAGGGCGGCAACCTCGGGCACAAGACGCCCTACAAGGGCGGCTACTTCCCCGTGCCGCCGGTGGACCACTTCGCCGACCTGCGCGACCAGATGGTCCTGGTCCTGGACGCCCTCGGCCTGGAGGTCGAGCGCGCCCACCACGAGGTCGGCACCGCCGGCCAGGCCGAGATCAACTACAAGTTCGACGAGCTGTTCAAGTCCGCCGACAAGGTCATGCTGTTCAAGTACGTCATCAAGAACGTGGCGCACGCGCACGGCAGGACGGCGACCTTCATGCCGAAGCCGCTCTTCGGCGACAACGGCTCGGGCATGCACGTCCACCAGTCGCTGTGGAAGGACGGCTCGCCGCTGTTCTTCGACGAGCGCGGCTACGGCGGCCTGTCCGACGTCGCCCGCTGGTACATCGGCGGGCTGCTCAAGCACGCGCCGTCGCTGCTGGCGTTCACCAACCCGACGGTGAACAGCTACCACCGCCTGGTGCCGGGCTACGAGGCGCCCGTCAACCTCGTGTACTCGGCCCGCAACCGCTCGGCCTGCGTGCGCATTCCGATCACGGGCAGCAACCCCAAGGCCAAGCGCATCGAGTTCCGGGTGCCGGACCCGTCGAGCAACCCCTACCTGGCGTTCGCGGCCATGCTCATGGCGGGCCTGGACGGCATCCAGAACCGCATCGAGCCGCCCGCGCCGGTCGACAAGGACCTCTACGAGCTCCCGCCCGAGGAGCACGCGGCCATCGACCAGGTCCCCGGCTCGCTCGGCGCCGTCCTCGACGCCCTCGAGGCCGACCACGAGTACCTCACCCGTGGCGGGGTCTTCACCGAGGACCTCATCGAGACCTGGATCGACTACAAGCGGACCAACGAGATCGACCCGATCCGCTTCCGCCCCCACCCCCACGAGTTCGAGATGTACTACGACATCTGACCGCAGGCGTCGTCCCCGCAGCCCCCGCCGTCCGACGGCGGGGGCTGCGGTGCGTCGGGGGCCCCGCTGCGGTCCCGCCCGTCCGTCGGGCCGGCAGCAGGCGCCTGCGTAGGGTCGCAGCATGAGGTCGGCGAGGACGCTGGAGCAGCAGATCGCGGTGTTCGGCGAGAGCGGCAGCGGCAAGACCGTGCTCCTCTCCTCCTTCTACGGAGCCATGCAGGAGGCCGGCTTCGACGAGACGAGCCTCTTCAACCTCGTCGCCGACGACGCCAGCCAGGGCATCCGCCTGCACAGCAACTACCTCGGCATGCGCAACGCCGGCGAGCAGCCGGCGGCGAGCAGGTTCGCCGCGACGTCGTACTCCTTCTCGGCCAGGTTCAAGGGCGTCCCGCAGAAGGCCGGTCGCAAGGGCTCGAGCGTCGACGCACTGCGCCTCGTCTGGCACGACTACCCGGGCGAGTGGTTCGAGGCGAGCGTCAGCGGTCCCGAGGAGGCCCAGCGCAGGGTCGACACCTTCCGGGCCCTCCTGAGCGCCGACGTGGCCCTCGTGCTGGTGGACGGTCAGCGACTGCTCGAGGAGGCCGGGCAGGAGGAGAAGTACCTCAAGCTGCTCCTGGCCAACCTCCGGAACGGCCTGCTGTCGCTCAAGGACGACCTCCTGCCGGACGGCGAGCGCCTGGCGCAGTTCCCCCGCATCTGGGTCCTGGCCCTGTCCAAGTCCGACCTCCTCCCGGACATGGACGTCTACGCCTTCCGGGACCTGCTCATCCAGAAGGCCGGCGAGGACGTCGACGCGCTGCGCCGCGCCGTCGGCGAGCTCGTCGAGGCCGACGACGCCCTCTCCCTCGGGGAGGACTTCGTGCTGCTCTCCTCCGCGAGGTTCGACACCGAGGCCATCCGGGTCTCGGACCGCGTCGGCGTCGACCTGATCCACCCGATGGCGGCGATCCTCCCCCTCGAGCGGCACGCCCGGTGGACCGCGGTGAAGGACCTCCCCGGCAAGCTGGCCGACGGCCTGCTCGGCAGCGTCGACGGCCTGGCGGCCGCCCTCGTCGGCGTCAAGAAGCTGCCGCTCCCCGGACCGGCCGGGCTCCTGGTGAGGCTCCTCGCCCCCGACGTCGTCACAGCGGCCAGCGGCCTGGCCGGCGGGAAGCTCAAGGAGCACAACGCCGCAGCCCTCAAGAGACGGGAGCACGCCGCCGCCACCCTCTCCGGCTTCCAGCTGGCGCTCGAGAAGGCGGAGCAGGACAGAGTCCTCCTGAGGGGCGCTCAGTGAGCTTCCTCTGGGCCACCCGTGGGCGGACCTGGGGTTTCCGCTTCGTCGTCACCGGCGGTCTGGCTGACCCGCTCCCCGTGTACGACGACGTCTTCTCCGGCGTGGGCGACGCCGCGGAGGTGTGGCGGCGGGTCGGGGCACGAGGCGCCCTGCGCTTCCCCGACCCGCTGGACAGGCAGGACCGCTCGGGACGGGTGGTCCGGCACGAGTTCGTGCTCCTCGAGCCCGGCGCCGCGGAGATCGTCTCCGTCGAGGACGGGCGCGACCGGCTCTGGCCGGAGGTCGCCACCACCTTCCAGGAGATCTACGAGCTCCCCGCACCTCCCCCACCCCGGGGATGACCGCAGAGGTCCGGCCCTGACGGCGACCCCGCCCCGGTCCGGTCGAGCGACGGCACGGTCTGCTCGGGTCGGTCGTGGCGCACGCCCCCGGACGCGCCCGAGGGCGGCACCGCGGATGCGGCACCGCCCTCGAGGCGGACGGTCCGGGGACCGCGTGGGGACCCCACGGGTCAGGCGCGGCGGATCAGCCGACCCAGCCGTCGACGACGTCGGCGTTGGCCTCGACCCACTCCTGGGCGACCTCGTCGGCGTCGCGCTCCTCGACGTCGACCTGGGCGATCATCGTGTCCATGTCGCCGACCGGGATCTCCATCCGGCCGAGCATGTCGGTGAAGGCCGGGACCTGCTCCTGCAGGTCGGCGCTCGCGGCGACGCCGGCCGCGTAGTCGGGCATCGCGCAGTCCCCGTCGCCGCCCTCGTCCAGGCAGCCCTCGACGTACTCGTTCGGCTCCTCGAGCTGCGTCATCTCGTACTGCGCGAAGACCCAGTGGGGCTGGTAGAGGTACACGAGCACCGGCTCCTCGCGCGTGTAGGCCCGGTCCAGCTGGGCGAACAGCGCGGCGGCGCTCGACGTCGAGTGCTCGAAGCCGATCTCGTAGCCCGCGAGCCGGGCCTCGTTCTGCTGCGTGGTGACCCAGCCCGGGTCGGCGTCGTAGAGGGTGCTGTCCAGCGCCTCGGCGTACTCGGGCAGCTGCGCCACCGACGTGAGGCCCTCGAGGGGCTGGCCCGGCTCGGTGGCGTACGTCGGGACGAACCAGCCCTGCTCCGCGCCGGTGTACACCTCACCGAGCAGCTCCATGTTCTCCGCCCCGTCCAGGAACGGCTGCTGGTTGGGCAGCGCCACCTCGGTGACCAGGTCCACGTCGCCGTTCGCCGCGCCCTCCCAGGCGGGGGCGGGGTCGAGCTGCGTGGTCTCCAGGTCGGCGACCCCGAGGTCGGGGTTGTCCTGGGCCACGTGCTCGATGATCGAGTTGGTCAGCGTCGCGGCCACCCAGGAGAACTCGGTGGTCTGCACGGTGAGGCCCTCGGAGGCGCCGCCGGCGGCGTCGCCCCCGCTGGAGCCGCAGCCGGCCGTGACCGCGAGCGCGAGGGTCGCGCCCGAGGCGGCGAGGAGATGTCGGCGGGACGTGGTCATGGGTCTGGCCTTCCGGTGGGGGACGGTCGGTGCCTCGTCGCGGCGCACGGTCGCTTGCGGGCGTCGGCGCGCTCGCGGGAGCGGTGCTCCGGTCGTGGACGGCGCCCGGGGCGGCATCCGCACCGGGCCGGCGACGGCAGGTGCGCACGGGGTGCCGCGGCGCCTCGGACCCGCGCGCTGCAGGTCCTCGGGACCCGGCCACGGTAGGCGACGACGTCGTCGCGGTCACCTGGGGACGCTCGACGGAGCACGGCCGCTGGGGAGCCGCGACGCCCCGGGTGCCGCGGGCGCCGTCGTCCCCGTCGCGGCGCGGCGACCGCGTGCGAGCCTGTCCGTCCACCCGGGCACGACCGTGGCCGCGGTGCCGGCGGAGGCGGGGAGGCGCGAGATGGCGGTGCGCCCTGCGGCCCACCGGGTGGGGCCCGCACGCGCCGGGACCGCCCTCGCCGTGCTCGCCGTCGCCACGGCGCTCGCGATGGGCGTCTGGTTCTCGGCCGCCGCGGTGGTCCCGCAGCTGAGCGCGGCGTGGGACCTGTCCCCGGCCGGCTCGGCGCTGCTGACCGTGGCGGTCCAGCTCGGCTTCGTCGTCGGCGCGCTGGTCTCCGCGGGCACGGGTCTGGCCGACGCCGTGCCCGCGCGGCGGCTGCTCGCCGTCGGCGCGGCCGGCGCGGCCGTCGCCAACGCGGGGCTGCTGCTCGCCGACGGGCCGGTGCCCGCCGTCGTCTCCCGCCTGCTCACCGGGGCGGCGCTGGCGCTGGTCTACCCCTCGGCGCTCAAGGAGGTCTCGACGTGGTTCTCGCGCGGCCGGGGCACCGCGCTGGGCGCCATGGTGGGCGCCCTCACCCTCGGCACCGCACTCCCGCACGCCGTCGCGGCGGCCGGTGCCGGGGCCGACGCCGGTGGGACGCCGTGGCGGCTCGTCGTCGCGGCGACGAGCGCGTGCGCGCTGGCCGGCGCGCTGCTCGCCCTGGCGCTGCGGCGCTCGGGGCCGCACGGGCGCCCGCCGGCCGCGGTCGACCGCCGGGCCGCGGTCGCCGCGCTGCGGCAGCGGCCGGTCGTCCTGGCCGTCCTCGGCTACGCCGGCCACATGTGGGAGCTCTACGCCATGTGGGCCTGGACCGGGGCGCTGCTCGCCGGGCTCGGCGCCGTCGCCGCGCTGCACGACCCGGCGGCCGCGGCGTCGGCGCTCACGGCCCTGTGCGTGGGCGTCGGCGCGCTGGGCTGCCTCGCGGCCGGTGTCCTCGGCGACCGGGTGGGCCGGCCGGCCGCCGTGCTCGTCTGCGTCGTCGGCTCGAGCACCGCCGCGCTGGGGCTCGCCGTCCTGCGCAGCGGCCCGCTCGGGCTCGTCGTCGCCCTCGTGGCGCTGTGGGGCTTCTGGGTGGTCGCCGACTCCGCCCAGCTGTCCGCGCTCGTCGCCGAGCACGCCGACCCCGACCTCGTCGGCGGCGCCGTCGCCGTGCAGATGGCGGCGGGGTACCTCACGACGGCGGTCACCGTCTGGCTCGTGCCCGTCGTCGTCGAGGCCGCGTCGTGGTCGACGGCGCTCGTGCTGCTCGCCGCCGGCTCCCTCGCGGGCGGCGCCGCCGTCCTGGCGCTGCTGCGGGACGAGCGCGCGGCCCTGCCGCCCGCGGCGCGCCGCACCGCTGCGGGTCGCCGACGGGCGCGTCCGCAGCCATAGTCGCGGGCATCGCACCGGCCGACCCCGGTGCCGCGCCCGACGACCCAGCAGCCCGGACCAGCCACTAGCCCGGACCAGCCAGCAGCCCGAGGAGCCCGGCATGAGCGCCCCCGTCGACACCGCCGCAGACACCCTGCAGAAGGCCCTGCGGATCAACCTCGAGCCGCGCTGGTACGGGACGATCGCCGAGATCGGCGCGGGCCAGGAGGTGGCGCGCTGGTTCTTCCGGGCCGGCGGGGCGGCGGGCACCGTCGCGAAGTCCATGTCGGCGTACGACATGGCCGTCAGCGACGCCGTCTACGGCCGCTCCGACCGCTACGTCTCCCGAGGGCGCCTGGAGGCGATGCTCGGCCACGAGCTCGACCTCAACGTCGAGCGGCTGGGCCCCTCGCGCGGCGACGACACCTGCTTCTTCGCCTTCGCCGACACCGTCGTCGCCCGCAGCTACCGCGGCGGCAACGAGTGCCACGGCTGGATGGGCGTGCGCTTCCAGGCCCACCCGGGCGACGAGCCCAGCCAGATCGTGCTGCACGTGCGGATGCTCGACGACGAGGCGGGCCTGCAGCAGGAGGCCCTGGGCATCGTCGGGGTCAACCTCCTGCACGCCGCCTTCTTCGAGCGCTACGAGCCGGACCAGCTCGTGGAGAGCCTGCTCGACCGCCTCTCCACGGGGCGCATCGAGATCGACATGGTCCAGTTCCACGGCATCGAGTTCCGCCACGTCGACAACCGGCTGATGGCCCTGCGGCTGGTCCAGCTGGGCCTGTCGGGCGTCGCGATGTTCGGGCCGGACGGCGACGTGCTCCAGCCGAGCGAGGTGCTGCGCAAGCGCCCCGTGCTCGTCGAGCGCGGCAGCTTCCGCCCGCCGACGGTCGTGAACATGGACATGCTGCGCTGCGCGCAGGAGAAGTTCGAGGCCGACCCCGCCGTCGACGGCCGGCCGGTCCTGCACCTCACCGAGCTGACGATGCGCAACCTGCTCGCGGGCGGCTCCGACGTCGACCGCCGCGACTTCCTCGCGCGCGCCGACCTGCTGGGCGCCTGCGGCATGACGACGCTCATCTCCGACTACGCCGACCACCACCGCCTGGCGGCCTACCTCGCCGAGCGCACGCGCGAGCGCATCGGCATCGTCATGGGCGTCCCCAGCCTGGTGGACCTCTTCGACGAGGCCGCCCACGCACACCTGCCCGGCGGCCTCCTCGAGAGCTTCGGGCGCCTGCTCAAGAACGACCTCAAGATCTTCGTCTACCCGATGCTGGACCTCACCTCCCGCGAGGTGCGCCGGGTCGGGGAGCTGCGCGTGGGTCCCGAGCTGCAGCCGCTGTTCGACTACCTGGCGGGCCGCGGCAGCTTCGTCGACCTCGACAACTTCCGCGAGGACTACCTGCCGATCCTCAGCCGGGACGTGCTGCGCCGGATCGCCGACGGCGACGACAGCTGGGAGCCGATGGTGCCGCCGGAGGTGGCGGAGATGGTGCGCCGGCGCGGGTTCTTCGGCCACACCCGCGAGAGCGCCTGACCCCGCGTCACGTCCGGGTCGGGCGAGGTCAGGCCGCGCCCGCGGCCAACCAGGCGAGCGGGAGGGCGACGAGGGTCCCGACGACGACCGCGCCGAGCGCGAGGACGCCCAGGAGCGCCCAGCCCAGGACCTCCGCGGCCAGCGCGAGCTCTCGCCCCGGCAGGTGCTCGGCGTCGCAGCGCCGGCGGGCCGAGCGGCCCAGCACGACGCCGAGGACGGGGCCGACGACGGGCACGGCGAGCACCAGGACGAGGGCCACCACGGCCTCCGGCGGCGTCCCCGCCGGCGCGCGCGAGGCCAGCAGGGCGGCAGCGGGCGCGCGCAGGGCCAGCGGGCTCAGGGGCGGCACACCCCAGGGTGCACCGCTCGCCGGCCCCGCGCGGCGGCCGGCGCGACGGCGCAGGAGCGGGTCACCCGTCCGGCCCCGCACGGCGCCCGCCCCGCCGCGCCACCCGCACCGCGCCCCCGCGAGGATGGGCCGCGTGACCGACGCGCCCGGGCCGAGCAGCGCCCCCGCCCCCCCGCCCGCGGCTCCTGTGCAGCCCTCCGCGAGCGCGCAGCAGCCCGCCACCGAGCCGACGCCCGGCGCCGCCACCGCCCGTCAGGAGGCCGTCCGCGGTCAGGTGACGCGGGTCGGCGCGCAGCGCCCGGAGTCGCTGCACTGGGGGGCCGACGGCGCCGCCGAGAGCGCTCCCGTCGAACGGGACGACGACGGCTACGTCGACCTGCGCAGCTACGCCGCCATCGGTGACGGGCGCACCGTCGCCCTCGTGGCCCGCGACGGCCGGGTCGACTGGATGCCCCTGCCGGACATGGACTGCGAGCCCGCCTTCGCGGCGCTGCTGGACGCCCGCGACGGCGGGTACGTCGCGCTGCAGCCGACCGAGCCGTTCACGGTCTCGCGCGACTACGTCGAGCACACCAACGTGCTGGCGACCACGTTCCGCACGGCCGGCGGGTCGGTGCGCGTGACGGACTCCCTCAACACCGGGGTCGCCGGGCGTCTGCCGTGGTCCGAGCTCGCCCGCCGGGTGGAGGGCCTGGAGGGCGAGGTGCGGCTGCGCGCCGAGATCAGCCCGGGCACGCGCCTGGGCACGGCCTCCCCCTGGGTGCAGCGGTCCGAGCACGCCGCCGTCCTGCGCGTGGACGGCCTCACGATGGCCGTCGTCACCTCCGGGGAGGTCACCCGCGCCGACCACGACCAGCACGTCGAGGTGGAGTACGTCACCTCCCCCGGGTCCCGGCACGTCCTCGGGCTGGTGGCCACCGACCGCGAGCCCCTCTACATCCCCACCGCCGAGGACCTCGACGCGGGCGTGGACCGGACGGTCGAGAACTGGGTGCGGTGGACGACGGAGTTCTTCTGGGACGGCCCCTGGGACGAGGCGGTGCGCCGCAGCGCCCTCGCGCTCAAGCTCCTGCTGCACTCCCCCAGCGGCGCCGTCGTCGCCGCGCCCACGATGTCGTTGCCCGAGAACCCTTCCGGCGGCAAGAACTGGGACTACCGCTTCGCGTGGGTGCGAGACATGGCCTACACGCTGCGCTCGCTCTTCCGCTTCGGCCTTCGCGAGGAGACGCACGGCGCGATCAGCTGGCTGCTGTCGACCATCCGCGAGCACGGGCCCGAGCCGCAGATCTTCTACACGCTCTCCGGCGACCTCCCCTCGGGCGAGGTCGAGCGCGACGTGCCCGGCTGGCGGGGGATCGGCCCCGTCACGAGCGGCAACGGCGCGGCCGACCAGCTGCAGCTGGGCGTCTTCGGGGACCTGTTCACCGTCGTCCGGCTCTACGTCGACCACGGCAACGTCCTGGACGCCGAGACGGGCCGGATGCTCGCGAGCGTCGCCGACCTGGCGTGCGACCGCTGGCAGCAGAAGGACTCCGGCATGTGGGAGCTGCCCGACAGCCAGCACTACACCTCCAGCAAGCTGGGCTGCTGGGAGGCGCTGACGGGTGCCGTCCACCTCGCCGAGATCGGCCAGGTCCCCGGCGACCCCGCGCGCTGGCGGGCCGAGGCGGGAAGGATCCGCACCTGGGTCGAGGAGCACGCCTGGTCCGAGGAGCGCGGCGCGTACACCTGGTACCCGGGGACCGACCGGCTGGACGCGTCGGTCCTCCTCCACGCCCTCAGCGGCTTCGACCGCGGCGAGCGCATGAGCCGGACCATCGACGCCCTGCGCGCAGAGCTCGGGCACGGGCCGCACCTGTACCGCTACTCCGGGGTGGCGGAGGAGGAGGGCGCCTTCGTCGCCTGCTCGTTCTGGGCGGTGGCCGCGCTGCACTGCGTCGGGCGCCGCGCGGAGGCGCGCGACCTCATGGACCAGCTGGTGCGCGAGGTGCCGAACGACGTGGGCCTGATGGCGGAGATGGTCGACCCGGCCACCGGGGACTTCCTCGGCAACCTGCCCCAGGGCCTGAGCCACCTCGCGCTCCTCGGCACCGCGATCATGATCGCCGACGGCGACGTCGACGGCGCCGGGGGCTGAGCCGCCGGCCGCTGCCCGGGCGCGCCCGCGTCAGACCAGGCCGGCCGCCGCCGTGGTGGCGACGACCGCGCCGAGGACGACGAGGAGCACCCCGGCGGCCGCGGGGCCGGCGGCGGACGTGCCCACCCGCGACCCAGGCACGGGCTCGAGCACCTCGGCGTGCTCGGGGTCCTCCGGGTCGTGCAGGACGGCGACGGGCGTGCGCTCGACCCAGGGCGCTGTCGCCGCCGGGCCGGCGACCGTCGTGACCTCCTGCCCGCGCGCCGTCGTGAAGGTGATGACGGGGCGGTAGCTCGTGGCCGCGTCGGGCCCGCGCCCGCGCTGGTGGATCTGCACGTCCACGACGGCGCCGCGCACCCGCGCGCCGCGCTCGTGCAGCACCGCCCCCCGGCGGCGCACGCGAGCCGCGCGCCGCAGCCCCAGCACGCCGAGCACGACCAGGGCCACGCCGAGGAGGAGAAAGACGACGGCCACGACGGCGGCGAGCCAGCCGCTCCCGGCGGCGGAGGAGGGCTCCACCGGACCACTGTGGCACGAGCCGTCCGGGTGACCATGCTCCTGCGCCTCCGGCCGACCGCCGATGAGCCTGCTGTGGAGGCGTGGACGCGAGTACCCGAGGTGGCGACCTCGCGGGTCATGGGCGCCGCCTTCGGCGTGTTCTTCGTCCTGGGCGGGGCGGCCGGTCTCTGCAGCATCCAGGGCGCGGGGGGAGCCGCCGCCCACGGTGCTCGGGGGACGGCCCTCACCCTGATCGCGCTGCTCGCCGTGGTCGTGGGGCTGGTGACCATCGCCCTGCGCGACCGGCTCACCGCCGGCGTGCTGCACGCCCTGGTGCCCGCGGCGACGGCCCTTGTCGTGACCAGCATCGTGCTCTCGCCGGACGCCCCGAGCGCCCTGCTCACCGCGGCGCTGCTCACCTTCATCGCCGTCGACTGCGCCGTCTTCTTCTCCACGGCCGCCGGGCTCGTGCACCTGCTCACGTGCCTGGTCGCGGGCACCGCAGCGGTCGCCGGCCGCCCCGACATCGGCCGCTGGCAGGCGGCCGCCCTGGCGCTGGTGCTCGTCGGCGTCGCCGGCGTCGTCGCCGTCGTGGCCAAGCGCGCGTCCAGCGCGAGCCTGGACAGCCTCACCGGCCTGCCGAACCGGCGCGGCCTGGACGCCGCGCTCGAGCGCGCCGTGCGCACCGCGGACCGGACCGAGGAGACCCTGGCGGTGGCGCTGCTGGACCTCGACGGCTTCAAGGCGGTCAACGACGCGGGGGGCCACGCCGCCGGCGACGAGCTGCTGCGGACGACGGCGGCGGCCTGGCGGGCTGCGCTGCCCGAGGGGGCGGTGCTGGCCCGCCTCGGCGGGGACGAGTTCGCGGTCGTCCTGAGCGGCAGCAGCTCGGCGGCCCTGGCCGCCCTGCTCGACCCCCTCGTGCGCGACCACCGGAGCCGGGCCTCCGCGGGCGTCGCCGACGCCGTGCCCCTCGAGACCCCGACGGACGTCCTGCGCCGCGCCGACATGGCGCTCTACCGCGCCAAGCAGGACGGGCGCGGCCGCTGCGTCGTGGCGCAGGACGACGCGGTCGCCACCGAGGCGGACGCCCTGGCGCAGGACCTCGTCCGCGCCCTGGGCGAGGGCACCCTCGACGTGCACTACCAGGCCCTCTACGACGCGTCGCCGGTCGTCACGAGCCGTCCGCGCGCCGTGGAGGCGCTGGCGCGCTGGCACCACCCCGAGCGCGGCCCCGTCTCCCCCGCGGTGTTCGTCGCCCTCGCCGAGTCCCGCGGCCTGGTCGTCGAGCTCGGCGCCCTCGTCCTCGAGCGGGCCTGCCGCGAGCTGGTGTCCCTGCCGCCGGGGCTGCGCGGCGACCTCCACCTCGCGGTCAACGTCTCGGGCCTGGAGCTCGTGCAGCCGGGCTACGTGCGCAGCGTCGCCGAGGTGCTCGCCCGCACCGGCTGGCCGGCCGACCAGCTCGTCCTGGAGATCACCGAGTCCGTCGTCGAGGCCGACGCGCCGCAGGCGCTGGCGACCCTGCGCGAGGCGAGGAGCCTCGGCGTGCAGATCTCCGTCGACGACTTCGGCACGGGCTACTCCGCCCTCAGCCGCCTGGACGACGTGCCGGCCACCTACCTCAAGCTGGACACCTCCTTCACGGCGACGGTGCACACCTCGCCCCGGCGCGCCCGGCTCGTGCGGGCCGTCACCGCCCTCAGCACGACGCTGGACCTCGGCGTCGTGGCCGAGGGCGTGGAGACCGCCGAGCAGGCCCGCGTCCTCGTCGACCTCGGCTGCACGCTGCTGCAGGGCTACCACCTGGGCCGCCCCGAGCCGCTGCCGGCGCTCGCCCGGAGGCTGCGCGACGCGACCAGGCCGCCCACCGCACCCAGGGCGGCAGCGGCGCACCCGGCGCCCCCCGCGCTGCCGGCGCCCCGCCGGGGGACGACGGAGGGGCGCGCCGGGTCGCCGCTCGAGGGCGTCGACGTCTAGCCTGCGCGCTGCGGACGAGTCGGTCGGGCGGCCGCGTCGTCGCTCCCCTCCGGTCCTACGACCACCGGGGACGGCGCCGAGGAACGTCCGGGCTCCGCAGGGCAGGGTGGTGGGTAACGCCCACCCGGGGTGACCCGCGGGACAGTGCCACAGAGAGGAGACCGCCGCGGACCGTCCCCGGACGGACCGCGGTAAGGGTGAAAGGGTGGTGCAAGAGACCACCAGCACCCCCGGTGACGGGGGTGGCTCGGCAAACCCCACCCGGAGCAAGACCAGACAGGCAGCGCTCGAGGGCGGCCCGCCCGAG